>Ga0082212_10004733_pt1 | contig 18769 bp, 16 predicted proteins | sample TergutNt197P3_FD_71548 | JGI IMG/M metagenome (GOLD analysis project Ga0082212, IMG submission 71548) | Neocapritermes taracua P3 segment gut microbial communities from Petit-Saut dam, French Guiana - Nt197 P3 | ecosystem: Host-associated > Arthropoda: Insects > Digestive system > Gut ...
AAGCTGGATTTGATAAACTATCCATGTTATCTATCGGTTTTTAGAGGAAGAGAGGAGACGAAATTGGGTAAGATAGTAAGAAAAACCAATTCATCGACCGGCGGTCCTGTATTCGTCGACGTTGACGTAGAAGCCAACGACGGCAAAGGCAAGATCGTGAGGGTCTACCCGATGGACTTTACGGACGATGATCCGAAGTCCTGGGTGGTCGAGGCAAGAGGCAAGAAGCTTTCACCTCCGCGAAAGACTACCTACACAGCTTACACAGCCGGATACAAAGCGATGGTTTATTCCAAGAGGCGCGTGCTATATCCGCTGAAGCGCATAGGCTTTGATGTAAACGGCGAGCGCAACATCGACAAACGCGGTGAGCCGGCGGGCGGCGGCGACCCGAATTATCCCGGCTATGAACGTATCAGCTGGGACGAGGCGCTCGATACCGTGGCGAACGAGATGATGCGCATCAAGCGCGAGTACGGGCCGGGCGCCATGGTGATAGAGCCTTCCTCGCATCATCTGTGGGGAAATGTAGGCTATCGGCACAGCACTCTGTTCCGCTTCGCCAACTTCGCGGGGCTCACCTACGCGGACCACAACCCTGACAGCTGGGAAGGCTGGCACTGGGGGGGCGTCCACAGCTGGGGCTTTACAGGCGGTCTGGGCAATCCGGAGCAGTGGGATCTGCTCGAAGACACGTTGAAAAACTCTACGATGATCGTCTTCTGGTCATCAGACCCCGAAACGAACGCCGGCATATACTCGGCCTATGAGAGCACGGTACGCCGGCGCTGGATGAAGGATCTCGGCCTCAAGATGGTCTTTATAGATCCCTACTACAATCATTCCGCGGTATTGTACGCCGATAAATGGTTCTCGCCGAAAATCGGTACGGACGCGGCGTTTGCGGCGGCCATCGCCTATGTCTGGGTCACGGAAGGGCTTTATGACAAGGAATATGTCGCGGAGAAGGTTTTTGGCTTTGAGGAGTTCAAGGCATATCTGCTCGGCGAGACCGAAGACTGCGTCGCAAAGACGCCTGAGTGGGGCGAAGCGGAAACCGGCATCCCGGCGCATGATATCCGCGCGTTTGCGAGGGAATGGGCCAAAAACAAGGTCCAGCTCGCGGCCGGCGGCCTCGGCGGCTGGGGCGGCGCGTGCCGCGGCCCGACAGGCATGGAATGGGCGCGCATGATGATCGCGCTCGCGGCGCTGCAGGGGCTCGGCAAGCCCGGCTGCAATATGGGCTCGACGACGCAGGGCGCGCCGACCGACTACAACTTCTACTTCCCGGGCTACGCGGAAGGCGCCATCTCGGGCGACTGCGACAACTCGGCCGCGGGCATCACGCTTGTCAACCGCATGTTTGACGGCGTCACGAGCCGCCCGTCGCCGTCCAACCTCAACGTGCCCCCGGCGGTGTTCATCCCGAGGTTCAAGATTCCCGAGTGCTTCATGGGCGACGGCAAGCTGACGTGGCGCGGCAAGGGCTTTGTCGGCGCCTCGATCGAGCAGCAGTTCCACCAGTACAAGTACCCGGCGGACGGCTATTCGCGCATACAGCTTTATTACAAATACGGCGGGCCGCATATCGGCACGATGGGCAATACGAACCGTTACGCGAAGATGTACCAGTCCGAGCTCATGCCGATGGTCGTGTTCCAGTCGATCTGGTTCGAGGGCGAGACGCCGTTCGGCGACATCATACTCCCGGCCTGCACGAACTTCGAGCGCTGGGACATCTCCGAGTTCGCGAACTGCGCGGGCTATATCCCGGGCTCTTTCTCGCAGCCCAACCACAGGACGATCAGCCTTCAGATGAAGTGCATCGAGCCCGAGGGCGAGTCGATGTCCGACTACGAGATATTCCGCGCGCTGGCGCGGCGGCTCGGGATCGAGGGGCCGTTCACTGAAGGAAAGGACGAGCTCGACTGGGTGAAGCAGCTCTTCCACGCCACGGACCTGCCGAAGATCACGACCTGGGAAAAATTCTTCGAGAAGGGCTACGCGGTAGTGCCCGACGCGCCGGACAGGCCGAGGTGCACCGCGTTCCGCTGGTTCGCGGAGGGGCGCGTACATGACGCGCCGATGCCGGGGCAGTTCCGCCCCGCCGACACGGTCCAGATCAAGACGCTGCAGACGCAGTCCGGAAAGCTGGAGCTTTACTCGCACAGCCTTGAGCGCTTCAACAGGTCGCTGGTCGACCAGGGGCTCGAAGAGGACGAGACGCGCCCGCCGCTCACGCAGTACATCAAGCCCTGGACAGGGTGGCACTTCGAGGACACGGGGAAATACCCCCTGTCTGTGGTATCGCCGCATCCGCGCTTCTCCTTCCATACGATGGGCGACGGCAAGGACGCGTTCATGAACGACATCAAGGATCACCGCGTCACGGTGGACGGGCATGATTACTGGATCATCCGTATCAACACGAAGGACGCGGAGGCGCGCGGGATTGGCGAAGGCGACCTGGTCAAGGCGTTCAACGACCGCGGCGCCGTCATACTGGCGGCCCAGGTCACGGAGCGCGTGCCGGCCGGCACCTGCCACTCTTACGAGTCCTCGGCGGAATACCAGCCGATCGGCAAGCCAGGCGAATCGCCCGACCGCGGCGGCTGCGTCAACATCCTGAGCTCCTCCCAGTTCATCGGGCGGCATACCTCGGGCATGGCGACGGAGCACTTCCGCATAGAGATCGAAAAGTGGGAAGGAGGGAATGACTGATGGCAAAACAGAAATACCTGGTTATCGACGTAGCTCTTTGCCACGATTGCAACAATTGCTTTATCGCCTGCAAAGACGAGTTTGTCATGAACAGCTGGCTGCCCTATACGGACGAGCAGCCGAGGCACGGCCCGCGCTGGATGAATATCGAGCGCCGGGAAAGGGGGCAGTACCCGAGGATCGACGTCAACTTCCTGCCCAAGCCGTGCCAGCACTGCGCGGACCCGGAATGCGCGAAGGCGTTCCCGGAGCTTGTGAGCAAGCGCGAGGACGGGATCGTGATTCTCGACGCGGAGAAGGCCAAGGGCGCCAAGGGGCTCGTGGACGCCTGCCCCTACGGCGCGATCTGGTACAACGACGAAAAGGATGTAGCGCAGAAGTGCATCATGTGCGCGCACATCCTGGACGGCGAGGCCGGGGCGTCGATTTGCATGCCCAGGTGCGCGCACAGCTGCCCGACGGGCGCCATCGAGTTTTTCGAGGCGGACGAGGCTGAGTTCGCGCAGAAGGCCGAGGCCGAGGGCCTGAAGCGCTTTAAGTGCGACGTGTCGGACAGCGGGCTCGTCTGGTACAGGAACCTGTACCGCTATACATGCGAGTTCATCGCGGGCGGGCTCTTGAAGGACGGCGACTGCGCCGAGGGCGTCACGGTCTCGCTGAAGGGCGCGGACGTACCCGACCAGGCCACGAACTACTTTGGCGACTTCTGCTTTGACGGGCTGGCCCCCGGGACTTACACCGTCGTCGTCGACGGCAAGGACGTGAAAGAGGTCACAATCGAAGAATCGGCAAACATAGGGAGTATAGACATCTAAACATGGTTCGCCGGCCGGGGCGGGGGATTTGCCCCCGCCCCCGGCTTTTGGTAAACAAGGGTTAGCGGAGTTTTATTATTATTATTTATTTTTTAAAGGAGGTGATATTGCTTTGACACCAATTCTTATCGCTGTTGGGTATTTCGTGGTCCTCTCGCTTGTGGTCGGCATCTATACGACGCGCAAGACCAAGAGCTCCAAGGACTTCATGAAATCCAGCCAGGGCCTCGGGTGGGTCATGATGGCGTTTGCCTTCACGCTCATACCGCTGGGCGCGGGCCACACGCTCTCCCTGTGGGAGGCGGCGCCGGGCCTGGGCGCCTCGGTCATGTGGTGGGGCATCATCACGGGAGGCATCTTCCTTCCTATAATGATGCTTTGGCTCGGGCCGATCGTACGCAAATCCGGGTGCAACAACATCCCGGAGATCCTTGAGCACGTCATCGGCAAGAAGTTCGGCCGCCTGAACGCGGGCGTGAACATCGCGTCGTGGACGGGCATCGGCGCCGCCGAGACGCTTGCGACCGCGACGGCCATCTACGGCCTCGGCGGCTACAGGCTGTCGGACGCGCTGCCGGGCAACCCCTTTGTCTGGTGCACGTTATTCGCCCTTATCCTCATTATCCTCTATGTCATTTTCGGCGGGATATTGCAGCTGGCCACGCTCAACGTGGTCAACGCCATCGTCATGATCGCGGGATCCTATCTCGCGCTCGCGCTGCTTGGCGGGTGGCTGGCCGCCAACATAGGCGGCTGGGAAGGCATCAAGGCGCTCTACGAGCAGATGGGCACGGTTCCCATGCTCAGCTCCTACGACCTGGGCAACGGAGGCATGTGGTTCCAGGTCATCATCCCGGTCGCGGTGCTGCACATCACTGCCGGCGCGGTGGGGCAGAACATGAACAGCCCGTTCTTCGCGGCCAAGTCGGACGCGGACTGCCGCAAGGGCGTGTTCCTCGGGACATTCTTCAACATCACGTCGTCGGTGCCGTGGATCGTAATGGCGCTGACCGCCTTCGCGATCACGCAGAGCGACAAGTTCAAGGCGCTGCTCCCGACGCTCATCGACAACCCGGACGCGGGCAAGCTCAACCCGATCGCGCTCGCGATCGAGGCGCTGCCGGCGCCGATCGTCGGCCTGCTCATGGTCTCGCTGCTCTGCGCGACGCTGTCTACCGGCGGCGCCACGATCATGGCAAACGCCAACATACTTACGAACGAGATCTTCAAGAAGGCGCTCAAGCCCGACATGTCGGAGCAGACGCGCTTCAAGCTCATGCGTATCTCGATCCTCATCTGCGGCGCGTTCTTCGCGCTCCCGGCGTTCCTGAACGCGGTCATATTCCCGGTATTCCTGTGGTGCTTCTCCTTCGGCATCCCCGTGTTCGTCATCTACATCATGGGCCTGAAGGTGCGGCGCAACACGAACGCGGCGTGGATAACGCTCATCGTCGCCTACGCCGTCAACTTCTGGTGGACCTTCGCGACGCCCGAGTGGGCAGGCGGGCTTCTCGGCGGCGCCTTCGGGCTGAACATGTACCCGGTCACGATCGTGTCGGTCATCCTCGGCATCATCCTCCCCTTTGTCATCCCGGGCGGCAAGGAGCCGTTCATGAAGGGCAAGGGGTTCGCGAATGCCGAGCGTCTTGCGGAATAGGAGGTGCGAGATATGTGGGTAGTACAATTAATCGCCTTCCAGCTGATTGCCGGATATGTTTGCACGACCGTTTGCTATCTCATCTGGAGACTTACGAACCCGGGGCAGAAACCCTGGTAGTGCGTAGAAAGGAGTGAACGAAAAATGGATCCGAACATGGCAGTGCCGCTTTACCTGACGATACTCATGGCTATCCTTTGCTTCATAGCGCTCTGGGGCGGCAACCTTGCCGACAAGAAGCGCGGCGCGGGCAAGGACGACGAGTAGGGCAGCCGGAAAGCAGCCAAAAGCAGTCAAAAGCAGCTAAGAGCGGCTAAAAGCGAAAGGCAGCATTAACGGCCGGCGGGCGACCGCCGGCCTTTTGGCGCGGGCGGGGGACACAGGGGGACGGTTCTTTTTGTGTTCCGGGAACACAAAAAGAACCGTCCCCCTGTGTTCCGATTGTGATATAATCGAGCATATTATTTCTAAAAAGGGCTTGCTATGTTGTTGAATACGGAGAGGAAATATTTCTTATGGATCCGATTGTAGTCAGTATCGTCGCTATTGCCATTTTCCTTGTCTTGCTAATACTCGGTACGCATATCGGTATGGCGCTCGCGATCGGCGGGTTTGTCGGCATGGTGTTGTTCCGCGACTTTGGCGCGGCGCTTGCGGAGCTCAAGACTGTCCCGTGGAACACGGCCGCGAATTTCACTTTTGCGGTGCTGCCGCTGTTTATGGTGATGGGGAACTTCGCGTTCTCCTCGGGGATAAGCAGCGAGCTGTTTGACACCTGCTATAAGTGGCTGGGGCGTTTCCGCGGCGGCCTGGGTTTTGCGGGCATAGGGGCGTGCTCGCTGTTCCACTGCCTCTGCGGCAGCGCGACGGCGACGACGGCGACCATGGGCATGGTGTGTCTGCCGGAGATGAGGAAGTACAAATACAAGGATTCCTTCTCGACAGGGGTGATCGCGTCGTCGGGGGCCTTCGGGCTTCTGATACCGCCGAGCGTGGGCTTCATCGTCTACGCGACGGTCGCCCAGCTGTCGGTAGGCAAGCAGTTCGCGGCCGGCATCTTCCCTGCGGTCCTGTGCATCGTGCTTGCTTCCGTCACGGTCGTGATCGTCGCGAGACGCGACCCGGAAGCCGCGCCGCGAAGCCGGGAGTTCACGCTGAAGGAGAAGATGGATTCGCTGAAAGGCATGATAGGTTTTGGCATCCTGTTCATCATCGTGCTCGGCGGGATCTTCTCCGGCTTCATCAGCCCCAGCGAAGGCGGCGCCATCGGCGCGTTCGGCGCGTTCATCATCATGATCCTGCGCAAGAAGGCGACGCTCGCGGGCGTATGGGGCGCGTTGAAGGACTCCATGAAGACGACGGCCATGATCTTCATGATCATGATAGGCGCCAAGGTGTTTGGCACATTCCTCGCGATGACGCAGCTGCCCAAAGCGATGGCCACCTCGCTTTCGGCCATCGGCAACGGGTATGTGATTCTCTGGATACTCATCGCCATATTCCTGGTGCTCGGCTGCTTCATCGACTCACTGCCGCTCATCATCATCCTGACACCGATCTTCTGGCCGCTCGTGGAGATGATGAACTGGAACGGCTACTGGTTTGGGATCATCATGGTCATGTGTATGCTGATCGGGCTTATCACGCCGCCGGTCGGCATGAGCGTATATGTAATGGCGGGGGTAAGCAAGACGCCGATAGGGACGGTGTTCAAGGGGTCGATGCCCTACCTGGTGTGTCTCGTCATCGCGCTCGTGGTGCTCGTCTATGTGCCGGGCCTGTCGACATGGCTGCCGACTGTCACCGCGGCAATGTAGGCGGCGCGGACAGGACGGCTCTGTGACGGGACGCGGGCAGGACGGCTGAGTAGCGGAAGCTGTGTGGCGGCGCGCGGATGAACAAGGCTTTGGCCCGAAAGGGTAAGCATATAAAACAGTGTTTATGAATGGAGGAGAACAAGAAATGAAGAAAAAGATTTGGATAGCTGTAGCGTTGGTCCTGGCACTGTCCATGGTGCTGGCGGCCTGCGGCGACGGCGCACCTGAGCCTGCGCCTGCGCCTGAGCCTGAACCGGCTGCGCCCGCGGAGCCGGCGCCCGAGCCTGCCGCGCCCGCGGACGCTGGCGATGACTGGGCGGATTCGCCCGAGGTCACGCTCATACTTACGAACCACGACCCCGATCCTTCCCTGCCGGGCCAGTATTGCTTCGCGTGGGCCGACCTGGTCTACGAGAAGAGCAAGGGCCGCATCGAGGTCAGCGTCAACAACGGGGGCTCCCTTGCAGGCCCGGTCGAGTCCTTTGACAAGGTCCGCGACGGGTCGGTAGACCTCGCATGGGGCCTGCAGTCCTTCTACCCGGGGCAGTTCCCGCTGTCGGACGGCCTCTCACTGCCGTACCTGCCGTACGCGAGCGCATCGCAGGCGAGCGAGATTATAATGGATATCTGGGAGAACACAGACCTGCTTACGGGCGAGTATGCCGAAACCAAGGTCATCCTGCTCCGCTCAAACTGCGACACCCCGATTATTACCGCAAACAAGAAGCTTGAAGCAACTGACGATATGAGGGGCATGACGTTCCGTGCTACAGCGGCGCCGCTCGTGGCCTGGCTGGCTGAGTTCGGCGCGAACGGGCAGGGCTGCCCGATCGGCGAGCTGTTCCAGAACCTGCAGCAGGGCGCGTTTGACGGCGCGCTGACCGACTGGCACGGCGTCAACTCATTCTCGCTCTACGAGGCAGCGAAGTATTACGCGGACGAGCAGGTCCAGTACAATACCTATTACTTCCTGATGAACGAGAAGAAGTACAACAGCCTCCCGCCCGATCTGCAGGCGGTCATCGACGAGTGCAGCGGCCAGGCGGCCCTCGACCTCATGAAGACGGCATGGAACGACATGACGGACCTCGCAAAGAAGAACGCGGGCGAGAACAATTGTGAAGTCTATACGTTGCCGGCCGACGAGCACCAGAAGCTCATCGACGCGGCCGACAGGGTCAAGGAGCAATGGATAGCGGACAACGGAGACGCGGGCCAGCAGCTCTATGACTTCATTATGCAAAAGGCTGGATAAACCGGCCCGGGAAATTATTTGAAATTGCGCGGCGGGTCTGACCGCCCGCCGCATAGGTTCCCAAGGGAGGTATTTGCTTTGGAAAAGGCGCTGAAATTTATGGAAAACATCAATACGAAGATCTGTTACGTCTCTATGGGCGCGGCGTTCTTCCTGATGTGCATGACAACGGTTCACGCGGTCTTAAGGAAATTCACCTACAGCGGCGGTATCATAGACAGCTTCGATATCACCAACCTGTGCATGGTGCTGATCGTGTTTTGCGGATTCGCGTATATGGAATCGCAAAACGGGCACGTGCGTATTGACATCCTGGCCAGGAAGTTCCCGAGGAAATTCGGGGCGGCCCTTCACGGGACGCTGCTGCTCATTACAGGGGCATTCATCTTCGTCATGTTCTACGCGGTCGCCGGTAACATTACAACAATTTACAGCCGGGGGGCGGCGACGACCGTGTTCCACATCCCGCACTGGCCGTTCTATATCGTGATCGCGGTCGGGCTGTTCGTCTATGCGGTGACTGTCGTGCTGCACGGGCTTGAGAAATTCGGGCAGATCAAGGGGGTAGAGGAGGAGCCGGACGAAGACGGGGTCAAGGACGTCGATGTCACGACGCAGATGTAGGCGTGGTGGATATTATTCAATACGGAAACAAGGAAGGCATCGGGACCAAGCCGGCCCTGCCTTTTTTATGGGATAGAGGAACCTGAAATAACCGAAGAGGAGGTTTATTATGGAAGCGAAGATAAATGATTTGAGGTCGGCGCTGGAGTACCTTAAGGCGATACCGGGGCAGTTTGTGGAGACGGATGTGGAGGTCGACCCCTGGGGCGAGATATCCTCCGTCTACAAGTATATCGGCGCGGGCGGCACGGTCATAAGGCCGACGAAGGAGGGTCCGGCGCTTCAGTACAACAATGTGAAGGGCTTCCCGGGCCAGCCGGTAGTCATAGGGGTGCTTGCGTCCAGGAAGCGCGTCGGCTATCTGCTGGGCCACGACCCCGACCGCCTGGGCTTCCTGCTTGCTGACTGCGTGAAGAGGCCGATCGATCCCGTCCTGACGGACGAGGCTGACCCACCCTGCCAGGAAGTGGTGTACAAGGCGACCGACCCCGGCTTCGACGTCCGCAAGATCATCCCGGCCTCGACGAACACGCCGATCGACGGGGGGGCGTACATCACCGTTGGCATGGTATACGCCAAGGATATCGAGACGGGCGAAAAAGACATTACGATCCACCGCATGGCCCTTCATACGGAGGACGAAATAGCGATGTTTTTCACGCCGGGCGCCAGGCATATCGGCGCGATGCGCGAAAAGGCCGAACGCCTGGGCAAGAACCTTCCGGTTTCCGTCAGCATCGGCGTCGATCCCGCCATAGAGATAGCGGCCGGGTTTGAGCCCCCGACGACGCCGATCGGCTACGACGAGCTCGGCATAGCGGGCGCGATCCGCGGCGAGGCGGTCAAGATGGCAAAGTGCCTTACGATCGACGGGGAATGTATCGCGAACGCGGAATACGTGATCGAGGGCGAGCTTATCGCCGACTACTATGTGCGGGAGGACCGCGTGATGGAGAACGGCAACGCGATGCCGGAGTTCCCGGGCTACGTGGGCCCGGCGCCGCCCAGGTGTCCTGTCTTCAAAGTCACAGCGGTCACAACGCGCAAAAAACCCATTATGCAAACCTGCATTGGGCCTTCGGAGGAGCACCGCAGCATGGCGGGCATCCCGACAGAGGCCTCGATCCTCATGATGGTGGACAAGGCCATGCCGGGGCGGCTGCTCAACTGTTACGCGCACCCGTCGGGCGGCGGCAAATACCTCGCTATATTACAATTCAAGAAATCCCAGCCCAGCGACGAGGGGCGGCAGCGCCAGGCGGCCCTGCTCGCGTTCTCGGCTTTTGCGGAACTCAAGACCGTCATACTCGTCGACGAGGACGTGGATATCTTCGACACAAACGACGTCCTTTGGGCGATGCAGACGCGCTTCCAGGGGGACATCGACACGATCTTCATCCCCGGCGTGCGCTGCCACCCGCTCGACCCGTCGGAGCGCAACGAGTACAACCCGATGATTCGCGACACGGGCATCACTTGCAAGACGATCTACGACGCGACCGTGCCGTACAACCTGAAAGAGAAGTATGTGCGCGCGCCGTTCCTCGACCTCGACCCGAGGAAGTGGTGGCCGGGGTATGAAGGGTAAGGGGTGGATTTTCGAACAGCATGGTGGCCGGCGATAGGGTAGAAAAGTGGTTGCCGGGATATGAGGTAGAAGAGGAATTTGCGAATAGCATAGAGGACGGCGATATGGAAGAAAAGTGGTTGCCGGGGTATGAGGTAGAAGAGGAATTTGCGAATAGCATGGAGGACGGCGATAGAGTAGAATAGTATCGGAAAGCCGGATAGCACAGGGAAGCAGGATATTAAGGCAGAGAAAAGCCAGATAGTACAAGGAAGGGCAAGAAGGACGGCATATAAAAATATGCAGGGTGAAACAAAAAAAATCATAATAGGGATAAGCGGCGCTTCCGGCGCCGCTTACGGCATCCGCCTGCTCGAGGAGCTCAAGGCCGCGGGCGCGGAGACGCACCTGGTGGTCAGCCGCTGGGGCGCTTACACGATCGAGCAGGAGACGTCCTACAGCCTTGATGCGGTGCGTGCGCTTGCCTCTTTTGTCTATGAAGCGGACGACATGGCTGCGCCGGTCTCGTCCGGCTCATGCCCGATAGACGCGATGGCCGTCGTGCCGTGCAGCATGAAGACGCTGGCGGGGATAGCCACGGGCTTTTCCGAGGACCTCATCATGCGCGCCGCGGACGTCTGTCTGAAGGAGCGGCGTCCCCTTGTCCTGGCTGTGCGCGAGACGCCGCTGTCAAAGATACACCTTGACAACATGCTGAAGGCCACCGAGGCGGGCGCGATCTGCATGCCGCCCATGCCCGCGTTCTATACAAAGCCGGCCTCCGTGGATGAGATTGTTACACAATCGGTCTACCGCATCATGGAAAAGCTCGGCGTCGACCCGGGCGAAGGGCTGAGGCGCTGGGGCGGCCCGGATGCCTGACGCTGGGGCGGCTCGGATGCTTGACGCCTTTCCCGGGGAGCTGCGCCTGTCGCAGGGCGACGCCCCGTACGATATTCATTTGTCGGCAAAAAATGTCGGCTTTGATATCCTGGTGAGCGTGAGCGGGGGGACGCATGCGCATATCGGCGCGGTTGCGCTTGCCGAACCCGCGGATGCCGCCCACCCCGTGACAGGGGAGGCGAAAGGGGAGACAAAAGGGGACGGTTCCTGCGTCTTGGAGACAAAAGGGGCGACAAAAGGGGCGCCGCGCGTGTCCGTCCTTACGGCATACGGACATAAGGATTCGGTTCTCGCGGAGATGTTTGCGAGCGGCTTGTGTGAAAAGTACGGCGTCAACGTTTGTGTTTCGGCGGGCGTGCATGTGGACGGCGCGTCTGCGGAAGAAATTGCACTGATGCTTAAAAACGCGGAGGGGCTGCTGGCAGAGCTGTTGAGTTTGTAACGGGTGCACAGAAGAGCCGCAGAGGGGACGATTCGAAATCACTGAAAAGTGGGCAGGGGGCTACAGCCTCTGTACCATTTTGGCTTTGGGATGGTGCATACCGTACCCTTGCTTAATCTGCTTTGGCTTTGGGATGGTGCATGCCGTACCCTTACTTTATCTGCGGAGGCGCGGCAGCGGCCCGGATCGGCGGCCGCGGACAGGGGAGGCGCCTTCGAGATAATCGCGGATGAACATTTCGTCTTCTTTGATGAGACCTTTATCGCCTGCGAGGGTTTCGATATGATGGCGGAATTCGTGCCGGAGGGTGTGGCGGAGCTCTTTTTTCATGTCTTCGTCCGAAAGATAGCCGAAAACTTTCTCGAAGCTGCCATAGTATATCTTTATATAATTGCCCATCGCGCCGCCGTGATGGTATTCGCCGAGCGTATACAGGCCGCTGTTGCTCGCGCCTTTCCTTGAGTATTCGCTATCCTTTACTTCGGGCAGCAGGACGATGCCGCCGTTGAGCTCCTTGTAGAATACCTCCGGCAGCTCCTCGGCGAGTTCGTCGAGCACGTCCTGCATTTCATCTATCGTCATCATAAGCATTCATCCCCTTTTGGGATAGTATACCATACGTGCGCGATCGGGCCTCTGTATACCATACGTGCGCGATCGGGCTCCTGTATATCATATGTGCGCGATCGGGCCCCTGTATACCATACGTGCGCGATTGGGCCCCTGTATACCATATGTGCGCGATCGGACCCCTGTATACCATTCGTGCGCGATCGGACCCCTGTATATCATACACGCGCGATCAAGCCCCTGCCACATCGAGTGGCAAGACAAAAAGAACCGCCCGGCGTATTCGGCGTGTTCGGCGTGTTCAAGAACACAAAAAGAACCGTCCCCGTTGTGTTCCAAAAAGAACCGTCCCCGTTGTGTTCGTTGTGTTCAAGAACACAAAAAGAACCGTCCCCGGTGTGTTTATTTGCTGTCCGCGTAGGCCCTGGCCGCTGCCATGACGCCGGGGTCGATCGCGAAGCTGTGCGCTTCGTCCGGGAATGCGCCGGACTTGGTTTCTTCTATGAAGGCGCGGAAGCCTTCCTGCATCAGCGGGCCGACTTCTGCGAAGACTTTTGCGAATTTAGGCGACTTGCCGCCGTACATGGCGAGCATGTCCTGGTAGACGAGCACCTGCCCGTCTGTCCCCGCCCCGGCGCCGATGCCGATCGTCGGGATCGACAGGAGGCTTGTAACAAGGGCTGCCAGTTCCGTCGGCACGCATTCGAGCACGAGCGCGAAAGCGCCGGCGGCCTGGACGGCCAGAGCGTCGTCGATCAGGTTTTTGGCTCCGTCCTCGTCCTTGCCCTGTACTTTGAACCCGCCGAGCGCGTTGACAGACTGCGGGGTCAGGCCAAGGTGCGCCATGACGGGGATCTGCGCCTCGGTGATCGCCTTGATGTGCGGGCAGAACAAACGGCCGCCCTCGAGTTTGACGGCCTGGCCGCGCCCTTCCTTGACGAGCCTGCCGGCGTTGATCACCGCGTCGTAAACGGAGCTCTGGTAGCTCATGAAGGGCATGTCGGTCACGACCAGGGCGTTTTCCACCCCACGGGCAACGGCCGCGGAGTGATGGATCATGTCTTCCATCGTCACGGAGAGCGTGTCCGGGTAGCCCAGGATCGTGTTGCCGAGCGAGTCGCCGACCAAAAGGAGTTCGACGCCTGCTTCGTCCATGAGTTTTGCGGTGGAGTAATCGTAGACAGTCAGCATGATAAGCTTGTCGCCTTCCGATTTCTGCTTGATAGCAGTGGTGACAGTGTGTTTCATTATTGATTCCCCTTTCCTAAAGTCCGGGCGCCTTGTCCCGGTACCTTGGCAATGATTTCCCTTATTTTATGGTTTGTGCGCGGCAAAGTCAATATTTACAGGATCGAGTCGCTTCTATATACTATACGGATATAGATCACGGTAGTGACCACAGGGAGACTATATGATAAAGAAGATATTGTTGATCGACGACAGCCTCTTTTTCAGGGGGCAGATGAAGCTGTCGCTGGGAAAAGAATATGAGGTGCTCGAAGCAGGGACCGGGGCGGATGGCCTTGATATGGTCAGGAGCGAGAAGCCGGACATGGTGCTGCTTGATATCGTGTTGCCGGATTACAGCGGGTTTGACATCTGCCGCATGCTGCGCGAATACGAAGGCAACACTCTCATGCCGATCATTATGATAACCTCGCAGGACGCGCAGGAGGATGTCCTGGTCGGCCTGGAGCTCGGTGCGGACGATTACATAAAAAAACCTTTCAACGAGCGTGAGCTGCTGTCGCGTATCAAGAATATTTTCCGCCGCATAGACCGCAACCGCAATGCCAATCCGCTAACGGGCCTCGACGGCAATCTGGAAATCCAGCGTGAGATCACAAGCCGCATAGCCCGGGGGATCAGCATCGGGATCATCTACGCAGACCTTGATAATTTCAAGGCGTACAACGACGTCTACGGGTTTTCAAGCGGCGACCGCATCATTATCCTTACGGCCGACATCATACGTGACCAGGCGATGCTTTGGGGCAACGAAGATGACTTCGTCGGCCACATCGGCGGGGACGATTTTATCGTAGTTACGACACCTGAAAAGACGGCCAGGATCTGCGAGGAGATCATAGCGGTATTTGACGAAAAGGTTCTGGGCTTTTACAATGAAGAGGATCGCGCATGCGGTTGTATCACGACGAAGAACAGGAAGGGCGAGACCGACACCTTCCCGCTTATGAGCATCTCGCTTGCCATAGTGACAAACGAGCGCCGGGAGCTCAAGAGCACGGTGGAGATCGGGGATATAGCAGCCGAGGTCAAGAAAAAACTCAAGACTATGGCAGGGAGCAATTATTACATCGACCGGCGCGCTGACGAACAAGTCATGGGCGATGAATAAGGCGATGAATAAGGCGATGAATAAGGCGATGGCGGGAAACAGGCTTAAGGCAGGCACACGATGAGAACAGGGATCATATTCGGCGGCAGGTCGGATGAACACGAAATATCAATATTGTCCGCGGCATCCGTCCTTTCGGCGATCGACCGTGAGAGGTATGAGCCGGAGGCTTTTGCAATCGACAAGCAGGGCCTTTGGTATCATATTGAAGGCGGGCTTGATGGGCTGAGCGAACTTTCGGATCCCAGGATACCGGCCCTTTTTAAAGGGGCGCGGCGCGTGAGCCTTTCTGACTTTGATGACATGACGGACTTTGCGTTCCCGCTGCTGCACGGGCCTTATGGGGAGGACGGGACGATACAGGGCCTTTTTGAGATGCTTGGTAAGCCCTACGCGGGGTGCGGGGTCGCATCGTCGGCGATCTCGATGGACAAGGTGTTCACGAAGGAGATCTGGGCGCGGGCAGGGTTGCCGGCATGCGCTTATGCCAGCATAATGAAAGCTGATTTCGAAAAAGACGCGGCGGGCGAGACGGCGCGCATCGAGAGCAGGCTGCCATACCCGATTTTTGTGAAGCCCGCGAATATGGGATCGTCTGTCGGCATTACTATGGCACATGACCGCGCCGGGCTGACGGCCGCGATAGGGAATGCGTTTTTGTATGACAAGCGCGTGATCGCGGAAGAGTATATCCGCGGGCGCGAGCTTGAGATCGGGGTGCTTGGCGGGCGGGAACCCGGCGTGTCCGTAGTGGGAGAAATTTTCCCCGATGCTATATACTATGATTATGACAGCAAGTACCGCAGCGACGGCACAAGGCTTGAGATCCCGGCAGACTTACCGGCCGCCGTCAGGGAAGAAATCGAGGTGTTGGCGCTGAAGGCTTACCAATCGCTTGACGGCGATGGCTTTGCACGCATCGATATGTTTTTCGATGAAGAGCGCGGGAAGGTTTATCTAAGCGAGATGAATGCGATACCCGGCTTCACGAAATATAGTATGTTCCCGCTGTTGTGGCAGGCGAAAGGCATCGGCTATACTGAGCTTATTGAAAGGATAATTGAACTGGGCTATGAAAGACATAATACTGCGCATCATAGGCAACCAACTCAGCGGACTTGAAAGCAAGGCTGCGGACGAGGCCGCCATGGAGTTTATCACGGAAGGGCGTTTTGCCAGGAAGGGCGACGCGCTGTACCTGATTTACGAGGAATCCGAGCTTTCGGGTGTTGAAGGGTATACGACGAGCCTTAAGGTAACTGGCGGGAAGGTGCGCATGAAACGCTATGCCGACGAAGGCGGGATCCAGACGGCGATCGAGTTTGAGAAGGGCCGTAAGTTTACGGGTTGGTATGATACGCCGTTTGGGACGGTCGAGATGGAAGTCCTGACGAATGAAATCGACAACAGGCTCGACCCGGACGGCGCGGGCACGCTTGGCATTGACTGCAGTGTAAGTTTGAAGGGCCTGACCGAGAGCAGAAACCTGCTCAAGTTTGAGATCATGTAGGGTCAGTGGTCAGTGTGGGGAAACGTGACAGGGAAAAACATGGGTGCAGAGGCGGCATCCAGCTGTTCATGGAGGTAGCAAAATGAGCGATACAGTAATTTGGCGGGATCTGCCAACAGAGCAGCTCGCTTTGATGCGCGCGGAGGCCGCCGAAAGGTACAGCGGGCTGAAGGCGGCGGGGCTGAGACTTGATTTGTCGCGCGGCAAGCCGGGCCCCGATGTCCTGGACCTGTCAAACGCTTTGCTTGACGGGCTGGATACATGGAAGACTGAGGACGGGACCGACATCCGCAACTATGGCGTGCTTGACGGGCTGCCCGAGTGCAAGCGCCTGTTTTCAGAGCTTCTGGGCGTGCCGGCGGACCGGATGATCGTCGGCGGGAACAGCAGCCTGACGCACATGTACAATACCTTCGCGTCCCTCTGGCTTTTTGGCGCTTCGGAGGGGGGCGTGCCGTGGGGCAAGGCGGGGCGCGTGAAGATTTTGTGCCCCTGCCCGGGCTACGACCGCCATTTTTCCGTGGCGGAGGACTTTGGCGCGGAGATGATACCGGTCCCGCAGCTTGAGGGCGGGCCTGATATGGACGTGGTGGAGGAGCTGGTTTCAAACGACCCGGATGTGAAGGGCATCTGGATCGTCCCGCTGTACGCCAACCCGACGGGTGACGTAATAAGCGAAGATAACGCAAGGCGGCTCGCTTGCATGAAAACGGCGGCGGACGATTTTCGCGTCTTCTGGGACAATGCCTACGGCGTCCATCATATCTGGGAGGAGCATACAGCGCCGGATATCCTCTCGCTGTGTGAACAAGCCGGAAACCCCGACCGGGCGTATTATTATTTCTCAACGTCCAAGATCAATTTCCCCGGCGCGGGCATCGGGCTCGTTGCCTCGGGCGCGGGCAATATCGCACGTATGCGGTCGCACCTTGGCATGCAGACGATTGGCCTTGACAAGGTGATGCAGCTTCGGACTGTGAAGTTCTTTGGCGGGAAGGCCGAAAACGTTCACGCGCATATGAAAAAGATCGCAGAGCTGCTCCGGCCCCGTTTCGAGCTCGTGCTGGATGCACTTGACCGCGGGTTTTCTGGTTCCGGTGTGCTGTGGTGGATGCCTCCGAAGGGCGGCTACTTCATTTCGATCGAGACCATGCCCGGCTGCGCGAAGGCAATCGTCGCCATGGCAAAGGAAGCGGGCGTTGTGCTGACCGGCGCGGGCGCGACCTGGCCTTATAAAAAAGACCCGCAGGACAGCAACATCCGCATCGCGCCGACATTCCCCTCGCTGGCGGAGCTTGAGCAGACGATGGAAGTCCTGTCGCTTTGCATCAAGCTCGTGAGCATCGACAAGATACTGGCGGAAAAGGCGTAAGGGCAAAAGGCCTTGGCGCGATAGTGCGCGGGACGCCGAGGGCGGCGTCCGTTAGGGTCGCAATTCCGTGCCAAGCTATTATAGCGGGGGTGAAACTTAGGCTGGAAACACGCCGCGAATTATGGTATAAATTAATTTGCGACATGCGGATGTAGTTCAATGGCAGAACATCAGCTTCCCAAGCTGAATACGAGGGTTCGATTCCCTTCATCCGCTCCAAGGCAGGTTGACAAACATTTAGTCCAAAAAGGCTGGCGATCAATGTATGCCAGCCTTTTTTCATGTAAAATAATTCTCATGGCATGAGAATATGGGAAGACGCATACGCAAAAAATCAAATAAGGGAACATCAAACACAGCAGGGGATGAAAGAGAAGAAAAGAAGAAAAGAATGAGCATATCGCCTGCAAATGGATTCCTGCAATTTGGCAATACAAAATTTCCTTATGAATTGGTAAAGGACTTTGAGCGCCATAAGGTTGTTTTGTTTGTTGGTGCAGGAGCGAAGAAAAAGGCGTAGCGTTAAGTTAAGATAAAAAGATTGAGAGGAAAAAAATAGCAAACTAAATCATTGTGAAAATGATAATCTAGCGAATTCAACAGAAAGTGTCTGTTGAATTCACCAAACCAAAAAGGTAATGAAATGAAAAAAGAAATCATAACAAGCGATACAAATGTAAATTTTGGTGAAGAAGTTGCCTATCAAGAATTAGAGAACCTAAAGACCGCTTCAGAAGAGAATGAAGGCAAAGAGTAAATACTATTTGGGAGGAGTTTGGTATGCGAACGAAAGCTGAACCCATAAATTATGTTTCGGCCGTTTCCATACCGAGGAAGGTCGGAATTTCAACGTGAAATGGCATGCATCTTTTTCGGTAAGGTAATACAAAGACTCTTATTTTATTGTCAGCTATAGAGATAAATTATGTTTTGAAAAGCTCGATATAGTGTTACTATTGCATTATATTAATTGATACATATCGATGATAAAAAGGAGAATATGACGTGTCGCAGATAATCGAATGCATTCCCAATTTCTATACCGCCGATTCTCCGCCCGGACTATATTAATGCGCTAAAAATAGCCCAGAGGGCAGATAGTCCAAGTACTGAACCATTCAATGAGCTTATCGCAAATTGCGAGATTGAAGCGCAAA
>Ga0082212_10004734_pt1 | contig 18766 bp, 15 predicted proteins | sample TergutNt197P3_FD_71548 | JGI IMG/M metagenome (GOLD analysis project Ga0082212, IMG submission 71548) | Neocapritermes taracua P3 segment gut microbial communities from Petit-Saut dam, French Guiana - Nt197 P3 | ecosystem: Host-associated > Arthropoda: Insects > Digestive system > Gut ...
CCGCCGCCGCGGCCGCCACAGAAAATCCAATACCCTGACCCCCCGTGAACTGGCAGCTTTTTTAAAAGAAAAACCCGGCAAAGCCGCCATCGTATTTGGCAACGAACGAACCGGCCTTGACAGGGAAGAACTTGAGCTTTGTAACATGGCTTCCCACATACCAGTAAACCCGGATTTTCCTTCGATAAATTTATCCCATGCCGTTCAAATATACGCATACGAGCTGTACCAGGCCTTTACAGAATACGTTTCTTTTAACGGACCTGCTTCCGTACCTGGGCAATGGGTGCCCATGAATGCGGAGGAAATAGAAACTCTGGTAAAAAAAATCAGCGCTTCCCTGGAATCAATTGGTTTTTATAAATACCCCGGCCGCGAAGAACAGGAACGTTTTTTACGGGACCTTGTTGCACGCGCGGGATTGAGTTTGCGCGAAGGCCGGTATTTTGGAAATATTATTGTCAAATCCGCACGACTGGGAAAATAACAGCGTAAATGATACAGTTAACCATGACCACAACTCTAAATATCGAAGGTATGAGCTGCCAGCATTGTGCAGCCCATGTAAAAGAAGCGCTTGAAGCAGTTGCCGGGGTTTTATCTGCCAACGTCGACCTAGAAAAGAAAAATGCCCGGGTGGAACATAACGACTCAGTAAGCCTGGAAACAATGAAAGCGGCAGTCAGTGAGGCTGGATACGAGTCGCCCTGAGTTTGAACGCACAGAACTTCTTGTGGGCGAAGCAGTTGTTGCGGCGCTGGAAAAAACCCGGGTCATTGTTATTGGTCTTGGCGGTGTCGGAAGCTGGGCCGCCGAAGCACTGGTACGAAGCGGCATCGGGCATATCACGCTTGTCGATAACGACTTAATTCACCCTTCCAACATAAACCGTCAGATACAGGCCATGCCGGTGTCGATTGGCCTGCCCAAGGCAGCGGCGCTTATGAAGCGTCTTCTGGAAATTAATCCCCGCTGCGATGTAACTGCTTTTAACAAAATTTTTTCTTCAGAGACAGCCCCTCTCTTTGGAATGGAAAAAGCTGATTATGTGATTGACGCCATCGATAGTTTTCCCTACAAACTCGACTTAATAGAATATGTATGCGGCGCTCCTCAGCATCCGGTTCTTTTCTCTTCCATGGGCATGGCCCTGAAGCAGGACCCAACAAGGATAAAAACGGCAGATATCTGGGATACCCGCGTCTGCCCGCTGGCAAAGCTTGTCCGCCAGGGTTTAAAAAAGCGGGGGTTTACCGGAAATTGTACTGCTGTGTTCAGCGATGAACATGTTCCGGAAAAAAGAGAAACTCACTATGATGCGGAGCCAAACGGCAAAAAAATAATTAACGGCAGTATTGTAACCGTTACCGCCGCGGCGGGAATGATCCTTGCAAGCCTTGTAATCCGCGGGGTTGCCGGCAATGGCTGACCGCTTTCTCCGCCGCGCCCGCGCAAGTGAAATTGCCTGCAAGCTTTGCACCAAGGCTATTCTTGAATACGGCCTTATTGCCGAAGGGGATCGTATCTTAATTGCCGCTTCGGGGGGCAAGGATTCTACGGTTATGGCATGGGCGCTTTCGCAGCTTAAAAAAAGTTTAAAAAAAAACTATGACCTTGCCGCCCTGCATATCTCCACCGATTTCTGCGCCTGCTGCAAAAAATCCGAGCTTGCAGAAAAACTGGCAAGCTGGGACATTCCCTTTACCGATTTGCCGGTACCGGTAATAGGCCGTCTAAAACCGGGAAGAAAGATGAACTGTTACTGGTGTTCCACTCAGCGCAGGACGGAACTGTTAAAGTACGCAGTAGAAAATAATTTTAACAAAATCGCCCTTGGGCACCATCTGGATGATATAATAGAAACTTTCTTTATGAACCTATGCGCCAAGGGAATGCTGTCTGCAATGCCGGCAAAACTAATATACAGAAAATTTCCGGTAACACTTATTCGGCCCCTTGCATACCTTGAAGAAACGCAAATTATTGCCTGTGCGGCAGAACAGGATATTCTTAAAGCTTCATGTACCTGCCCATACGGGGCAAATTCCAAACGTTTGGACATGCGTAAAAAAATCGCCGCATTTACAAACAATTCAGGGGCGGTAAAACGGCGAATATTAAAAGCTGTTTTGGAGGAAACAATACAATGAAAACACTCATAAAGAATGCCTTTATCGTCGACGGAAGCGGCGGGGACGGGTTTAACGGTGAATTGCTTTTTGAAGACGGAAAAATCATATCGGCTGCTCCTGCAATTCCGTGCGAGCCGGACGAAAGTATTGATGCAGGAGGCCGGGTTGTCTGTCCGGGTTTTGTTGACATGCACCGGCACTGCGATGCTGCCGTATTTAGAACCGGCTTCGGTGAACTGGAACTGGCGCAGGGCATTACAAGTATTGTGATGGGAAACTGCGGTATAACACTTGTCCCCTGCCATGCAGATGCACGCGGCATTTTTTACAGCGCCATAAACGTCTGTGTGGGAACGGTTGATATCGATCCGCCCGTCTCGACATTCGGCGAATATATGCAACGTCTTGAGGCATTGGCACTGGCGCTCAACATCGGAGTATTCAGCGGTACCGGTACAACGCGGTCATTCATAAAAGGTCCTGCCAGCACCCCTTTTACCGGAGATGAAATGGCGCAGGTGCAGCGTTTACTTGCCGGTGCATTGGAAATCGGAGCGCTGGGATTGTCGATGGGGATTATGTATGCGCCGGAATATCACGGCACAACGGCGGAACTGGCGCAAATGGTTGCGCCTCTGAGAGGTACCGGCAAGCCGCTTGCGATCCACATTCGCGGCGAAGGTAACAGCATGGTACGCTCGATAAAAGAGGTGTTGGAAATCGGGCGGCTTGCCGATGTGAGCGTTCATGTCAGCCATTTTAAGGCAGCCGGCAGTAACAACTGGCAAAAGGCAGTTCCTGAAGCAATAACCCTGATTGAAAAAGCCAGAAAAAGCCAGGACGTTACGGTTGATTTTTATCCGTACGATTGCAGCTCGTCACATATCCTCTCGCTTGTACCACATTCTTTTATGGGTAATGATGGAAGCGCGGCAATCGCTTCGCTTTCGACAGCGGAGGGGCTTGCGCGGTTCCGGGCTGCGTTGGAGACGGATCACGATGGCTGGGACAATTATACAAAAATGCTTGGTTGGGAGCGCATTGTAATCAGTTCAGCAAAAAGCCATCCGGAGTACGCCGGTAAAACAGTTGCGGAACTTGCGCACTCAGGCGATCCGGTTGAATTTGCCGCACGCCTGATTCTGGAGGAAAACGGCAAGGTTGCGATCATTGTACGCAGCATGTGCCAGGACGACATAGACATGATTGCGCAGCTTCCCTATGCAAGCGTTATATCCGATTCACTCTACGCGGATAATGGCATGCCCCATCCCCGCCTGTACGGCAGCTTTCCGAAAATAATCCGGGAATATGTAAATGAACGCCGGATACTTTCTCTGGAAGAAGCCGTAAAAAAAATGACATCCATGCCATGTGCGCGCATGAACCTGAAGACCAAGGGCCTGCTGCAGCCGGGATACGATGCGGACATCATCATCTTTGACAAGAACGAGTTCCGTGACAACGCAACATTCGAAAACCCCATTCAAATGGCAAGCGGATTATACAGAAGCATTATCGGCGGCAAAACCGTTTACGCAGAACAATCTGTTGTATCGCGGAATTGCGGAAAACTCTTACGCTAAGGCTGTTCCGAAACTTACAGAGTTTCAGATAAGGCTAATTCAACCAGGAATCAAGTTTTTACTCGTATGCACAATAAAATCCTGCACATTGGTGATAATGCTCTTTGCCAATAGGCTGCCGCGATCGCTTAATTTATTGGCGGTGAATTCTGAAATATCCACCACATAAAAATACACTGGTCGGATTACACCATTGGGCATAACCCGGAACGATGGAGCGATATTCCCGGCGGCAATGGAGTGCAGCGCCGTTGCCATGCCGATGAGGGTTGTCGCCTTGCTGAGATGTTCCCGCATTGCCTGCTGCCCGGCATACACATCGGCAAAAACATCCGGCAACGGACCGTCGTCCCGTATGGAACCGGTAAGGACATAGGGAATCCCCTGCTTAACACATTGGTAGATAATGCCGTCGCGAATGCCCTCCTGTTCAATAAAAGCGGAAATGGAGCCGCATTGGCGTACGCGGTTAATGGTATCGAGGTGGTTGTAGTGCCCGTTTGGATAGGCAGCCTGTGTGTAGAGATCCTGCCCCAGCGCGGTCTTCCTGTAAGCGCCTTCCAGATCGTGGACTGCAAGAGCATTGCCTGCCAACAGGGCATGTACATAGCCGTGTTCGCACAGGCGGGAAAATGCATTGCGGCTGTCTGCGTCGAAGGTACAGGCGGGGCCGGCAACCCAGACAATGTATCCGTTTTCTTTCTCGTAGCGCAGCTGCTCGTACAGGTAATCGTAATCCATGGAAAACGCAGTCTCGCGGCTGCGTCCCTGCCTAAAAACAAAGCTTTCGCCGCCCGCAGAGCCACGCAAACTATTGTTTGCGACGCCGCCTGCAGAACCGACGCTGTCCGCCGCAGGCGCATCGTCAAAACCGTTGGGATGCACATAGATTCCCTGGCTGCCGTCTTCGGTGCGGCCGGTAAAAACAAGGTCTCCCTTTTTTAACCGGCGAAACTCGCGAACGTCAATCGCACTGTTTTCATAAACGGCAATACAGTCCATACGGCTTTCCTGTGCAAGCAGCCATTGTCCGTCAATCTTAAAATACTCGGGGAATATTGTCGTTGAATGATATTCCGGAGGAGCAACTCCATCCATTGGCGCTGGAACCAATGCGGCATTGGGGGCGTTTATAAACTGCGGAGCGTCAAAACACGGCGGGTTATATTCTTTTAGTTTAAAACGCATTACACTCCTCCTGGGTTATATGCCGAATTTACACCGTTTGTTCAGTCCGGCCGATAATATCGTCCTGTGTTTCTTTGGAAAGAGTATTGAAAAAAGCGCTGTAGCCTGCAACACGGACAATTAAATCCCGGTGTTTTTCGGGATGCGCCTGCGCGTCAAGCAATGTTTCGCGGGAAACCACGTTAAACTGAACATGGAAACCTTCAAGGCGGTTAAAGAAAGTCCGGATAAGGTCAACAAGTTTTTTCCGGTCTGTTTCCCTTTCAAGGATCTGCGGATTGATTTTTTGATTAAGCAGCACACCGCCTGTAATTTCACGGGTTGGAAGTTTGGAGACCGTTTTAAAAACCGCGGTCGGGCCGTTTTTGTCCATGGCATGAGAGGGGGAACAGCCTTCCGCCAGAGGCTCGCCTGCTTTGCGGCCGTCGGGTGTTGCCAACGTTCCCGCGCCCTGCGGAACATTCGCCGAAATGGACGATGTGCCGGCATAATAGATACCGCCGATGGGTCCGCGGCCATAACGGGTGTTATGGTATTTTTTCATTTCATCAATGTAAATATCGTAGGCTGTGCGTATCAGGGAATCGGCATAATCGTCATCATTACCGTATTTAGGGGCGGAAAGAAGCAGTGATCTGATTTCTTCGTTACGTTTTCCTTTAAAGTCCGCCAGGAGCGCATCCCACAATTCTGCGGCGCTGATTTGTTTACTGTCGAATACACATTTTTTAATCGCGGCAAGAGAGTCCGCCAAATTGGCTATTCCCACCTGTAAATCACTTATAAAATCATAGACCGCGCCGCCTTCTTTCAGGTTAAGGCCTCTTTCTATGCAGTCATCGCAAAGAGCAGAGCAAAGTATGTCGGCGGTATCTTTTTCCAGTACCGTATCTGCTGAGGAATCGATAATGACGCACTGGCGGGTAAAATCCCGGATGACCCGATCCCAGGCTGCCATTACTTCATCAAAACTTTCCATGTCACGGAAATGTTTTACCGCAGGAAATAATCCGCCCTGTGAAGAAGGCAGCCGTGTTCCGGTTTTGGGATCCACCCCGTCATTCAGGGCAATAAGCAGCGATTTTGGAAAATTCAAAAAACTCATTCCGGTGGGGCGGTAACCCCATTTGCCGGGAACAGCAACTTCCACACAGCCAATGGCGCTATAGTCGTACGCATCTTCTTTTTTTACACCCTTTTCGGTAAACGAAGGGATGATAACCTCATCGCTGTTAAAGGCGGGCATTCCAAAACCAAGGCGCACTACTTCAACACATTCTGCCATAAAGGCGTCTGACAGGCCGCTGTGATAACGCACCGTTAAATTCGGCTGGGGAAGTTTTGTGTGGCCAACGCTGCGAAGTATCAAATGAGTTACAGGATTAACGGCGTTTTGGGGATTCCCCGCCGTATCCAAAAACTGACCGCCCACCGTAACATTCTGGTACAGCGGGGAGCCGGCGGAAAACTGTGTATGCGTCCAGCTTCGTACCTTGTTAATAGTAAATGTTTTAAGCCAAAGGTTTACCAAAAGTTCGCAGGCTGTTTCTTCGGAAATAATTCCCTGTGTCAGATCTTTTTCGTAAAAAGGATTAAGGTACTGATCCATGCGGCCATAGGAAAGGGAATGACCGTTGCTTTCTATCTGGAGGCAAAGATGGATAAGCCATACCGACTGCACCGCTTCACGAAAGCTCTCCGCTTTTTCAAACGGAACTCTGGCAAGTATGCGCCCCATCTCTTCCAGTTCCGCTTTACGTTTCCGATCTTGTTCTTTTTGAGCCGTTTCCAGGGCCAGTTTTGCGTAGCGGCCGGCAAAATCTCTGGTAGCATCAATTACAATGAGTACTGCTTTGTAAAAATACGATTTGGCTAAGTTCCGGTAATCGGTCAGATCAAGTGCCTCAAGTTTTTGCTCCGCCCGGCTACGATATTCTTTAAGCCCGGCTTCGAGCACCCGTTTATAGTTTACCGCAACATGAGCATCTCCGGAGGTGATGTTTCCTTCTGCCTTGATGATTCCCAAATCGTAGAATACCCTTGCCGATTCCGGCATTGCAGCCAATCCCCGGTCTTTAACGGTATTGTGTTCCCAGAAAGGGGCTATTTCTCTGAGTTGATTCTTTGTTTCTTCGGTAATGTAGAAACGATCCCCGGTACGGGAGTCAAAATTATCCAGTTCGGCAATAACCCAATCCATGGCATATTCGGGGAAAACAGGCGCAGAACGATTACCGGAAGAATGATTGCCGGCAAGCAGGGTTTGTTTTTCTATGAAAATGGTCATACGTTCAAGAACACTTTTATACATCAGTGCCCGGCGCATAGCCAGGGGCTGATCCATATTTGCCTTGTAAATTTCTGTTGTGATAAGCGCCCGTTCTGAACAGATCATGGGTTTTGCTGCAAGAAGTTCTTCCCTGAAACCGCTCATCCGTTCCGTCATTGTTCCAAAATGTGATAAGCCGGAACTTCCGGTAATTACATCATCTTTCATTCTTCTTCCCCGGCAGCGCGGACGAGTTCTGCGGCGCCAATAATCCCGCAATTCTCTCCGCATTCAGCGACTTTAAAAAAAACAGGGCGTTTATCATGGTTTAATTCATCAAAGACATTGCGTACAGGAGAGAGCAATTTTTTGCCCATGTTCACAAGTCCCCCGCCCATCACAAAACAGTTTACATTGCAGGATACGTATAAATTAAAAAACCACACTCCAAGCCAATGGATCATCTGGTTAAGGGCTTTTATCGCCATTGCATCCCCCTGATCACAGGCTTTTTCCAGAATAATGCTGTCTATGTTGTCAGTGCCGCCGGCAAGTTCTGCCATAATTGTCTGTTCCCCATTGTTAATCCATTTTTTGATGTGCTGTACTATCATTGAACCGGAACACCACGACATAAAACAACCCCTGTTTCCGCAGCCGCACTCGATTCCTTCGCCGGGAGTGGCAATCATGTGGCCGCTTTCTCCTGCCCAGCCATATGTCCCCCTGAAGGGTTTCCCTTTTATAAAAAGCGACGATGAAATCCCCGTACTTACCGGACAAAAAAACATCGTGTCAAAACCCCTGCCCGCTCCGTAACGCAATTCCGCCATCCCGGCAGCACGGGCATCATTATCCAGAATCACCGGAATATTGTCCAACTTTTGCGATAACCAGGAACGGGCAGGAAAATCTTTTATTTTAACCAGATTACTCGTTTTTACAATGTAGCCTTCATCATAAAGAATAAAAGACGGCATTCCCAGCCCTACTCCCAGGACATTTTCCTTTGTGATCTGACAAGCAACCATCAATTCTTTTACATTGGTGCCAATCCGGTCAAAGAAATCCTGTGGAGAGCAATCGACATCCGAAGGATGGTTCAGGTAACGTACAAGGTTTTTCTGTCCGTCAAAAATCCCATAGGCTGTTTTTGTTCCGCCTACATCAATACCTACAGTAAATTGTTCCATAAGACTCCTTCTACTTAAAAATACATAAATATTTCAAAAATGTCTCTATTGTCGGCATTACCGGATAACTCTTTAACAAAAAAACAGATTAAAAAATTAATGTTTTTTTGATACTTTTTCTCTTCATTGTTGTTTACAACTATAGAAAGAAAAACGCAATTTACGTACATAAATTGTGTACGCCATAGAGCGTGAAACATTTACGGAGGTTACAATGAAAAAACTTGGTCTTTTACTGGTTATTACCTGTTTGGTAATTAGTACTGTTTTTGCCCAAAATCAGGAAAAGGAAAGAAAGGGCCGTCCCGAGTCTGTCACAGTTGAAGGAACACTGCAATTACAGAACGGAAGGATTGCTGTAAAAAGCGGAGAAACTGTTTATTATGTTCCCGTTCTTCAGCGGCTTGCCGGCTTTGTCGAAGGAATAAAAGAAGGAAACACGGTATCTATTGAAGGATACGCATTTAAAAACTTCTTACGGCCGACCAAGGTAGCCGTTGGCGGAAAATCCTATGATCTTCCTGCCAGAGAGTTTGGGCAAAAAGACGGTTCCGGACACCGGAATGATGCCAGGCCGCACTTCAGGCATAACCATAACAAAAGATTCGATCCAAGGCATATGGGATATTCAAAGCATAGCATGAGGCACGGGCCAAGACACAAAACAGCTTCCGAACGCGAACGCATCCGCAGACCTGATGCCCCGCAAGACAAGCGCAATTAGAACAAACATTTGATGAAGTAGGGCATGGAAGTACGCCGCAGGCGTAACGCCCAGCCCTACAGAAACTCCTTCTTTTCAATGTTTAAATCAATTTCTTATACTTTATGTCACAGATGATGACTTAAATATTTGCTTTTTCATATTAAAGACTATTCCGGTTGCGGTGAAATGGTTTTTCATCATTTGCTTGCTCCTTGTAGTTTTATTTCCTGATTAAGCAATTCAAGAATAGTATCCCATTCGTATTCAATATATATCCACGGCAGGGCTTCTTCCCAGTCGCGGAGCATGGTTCCGGTATTGCGTATCTCCCTCAGTATTTCCGGAAATATTCGTGCTGTATAACCGGTATTCCAGTGGACATCATCTGCTCTGACCCATTGATCGTTTTCCTGCCTCCAGCCTTCCGGCTTCTTTCTTTTTGAAACTATTTCCGGAAACAGTACAGGCTTCCAGTGTTTTTCAAACGCATCACGATCAAGTCCTTTAGGTACATTTTCCAATTGCAGCATCCATTCGGAAAGAGCGCCTATTCTTTCACGGCGATCGCGAAGTCTTGCAAGAGCTTCATTTCCGGCAAGACGTGTATCGTAACGCTGTATACGTCCCGCTGATATTTGCACCATTTCAATTTTTCCGGAAACCTTCAGAATTGCAGAATTATCAGCCAGCTTCAGATTGCCTGTTCCGAACAGTTCCATACGATACTCATTCCAGCCGTGATAACTGCCTGCCAGATATTCAAGTGAAGTAAAATAAAATTCTCCGCTGTTGTTCGGAAAAGAACCCCGGAGTATTATCGAAGGATACTTGTTTAAAAAGATAACAACAGAGCGAAGCCCGGCTTTATTTTGCACCTCCCATAGTTCCATATCCGCTACAGCGCCTTCTTTTTTTGCCGCCCGGTACAAAGTAACAATCTTTTCCTCTGCTTCCGAACCGTCCAGAACCCTTCCGGTTTTTTCCATCATGGAAACACAGCTTCCGGTAAAAAGCAAAACAATAAAACATAATGGAATGATATATTTTAAATTGTCCAATCTTTTCATTCTTCGTTCCCTATTAATAGCTGATCTTAAACCCAAACGATGGTATTGGAACAGGAATTTCATAATTAGCGGAATCGCTTCCTGTATCCACTTTGCCGGTATACTGGTTAAATGTGTTATTGCCCTGAGCTGTGTAAAGCAAGGCAAGAACATTTTCTACAGCTACATAGATCTCGTAATGGGCTTTCCCTTTTTCGTTTTTTCCAAAAATGGAAAATTTAATATCAAGGGGAAAAGAAGGTGTGGTACGGTGATTTCCATCATACTCCGAAGGCCAGACATATTTTTCGATTAATTGTCCATTGGCCGGATCCGGATCATCAGGATCAAACACATACACCGGATAACTCTTAGGTCCGGCGCCGATACGTTTTGGAAGCGGTACACCGCTGGCAAAGCCAAAACGGGTATAAATGTTGATACGGGGAACCGGCTTATAATTAAGAACAAGGTTCAGGTTATGAAAGCGATGATACGACGGAAAGTATCACTGGTTTCCCTTGCCCCCGGCAAAAAAACCTGCATCAATATCTCCGCCCTGAGGATCATGATATTTTGCCCAGTTAAAAGAATAAGAAAGCCAGCCATCCCAATAACGTGACTGTAATTTTTGCAGAAAAACATCAATGCCCCAAACCCTGCCGTCTCCGTCAAAATTGGGATTTACCTGCAGATCGCCGGGATTCAGATTTAAGGGAATGTATGTCCGGTCAAAAACATACTTGTAATAAAACTCGATGTTAAAAATTATTGTCCTCGGAAACTCGGTCTTAACACCAAATATTGAAGTCCAGGATCGATTCGGTTTAATCTCATCTATGTTGAATCGTTCTTCTGTAAAGACAAACATATTATTTATCGATGAAAAAAGACCTGTTCCGGCACTAAGGCCCAGCGATTGAAAAATGCCCCGGTCTTCCAACACCTTAAAATCAACATTAAGCCGGGGATTAAGCACAGGCTTCGACTGAACGGAAAAACCTTTTCCGATTAAATGGAAGTGATCAACACGCAGTCCAAGTTCCGCATTAAAACGGTTATCGGAAGTGCTGTATTCGATAAGACCATACCCCGACGTGGAAAATAACTTGTTTTTTGTATCCGGAGAATAACTGACAGGAAAACTTAGTCGTAAATCATCCAATGTTTTAGGGGGAAGAGACCCAAAAAAAGACAAAATAGGAGCCGGAATATTAGATGTATCGGTAATATCCTTATAAAAAGATTCAACATATATCATTTCATCGCCGGAAGATATAAAACTGGTAAACAATTCCTGTACTCCGGCTGCAAAAAGAAAACCTTTTCCCAATTCCCAGTCATAGTCAACACGGCCTTGTGCGTTGAACATCAATACGGAGTCATCGATACGCATTTCATTTTTTATATCATATGGATCTTTATAGAGACTTGGCGGTAATGAGGACATCTCCGGATATTCTGTCTTAAAATAATTTGAAAATCCTTTTTCTATAACATCAAACCGCATATTCCCTTTTACTAACGCATCTTCATAACCAGTTCCGGCTGTAAATTTAAGGAGCATATCATTCCGGGGATTCCATAAAAGTCCTGCCTTAACAAAACCCTGATAATTTGTCCAGTCAAATTTCAATCTGGTATTGCTTGTCAGTTCACCAACTGTAGAATAGCCGGATTCATATGTTACTCCAATTCCGTCCATGCCCCAAAAACCGGTTCCCTGAAGTTCCAGATTATCGGTAAAACGGTAATTTCCCGTAATTGCTGTACTTCTGATAAACGGAGCAACACGAATTGAATTAATTGGATCAAGAACTTCAATACTGTGCGACAGTTGCTTCATCATCCATACTATAGGGTCATAGTATGTAACACGCCCCATGAACAGAATGCCCCCTTTTCCTGCCAGAGGAAGCGATAAATTAAAATTGGCTGCGCTGGTGTTGATGCCAAGCTCGAATTCTGTTTCGGTTGTGGAAGGCTTTTTTGTCGTTATCTCCAGAAGACCGGATATTGTGTTACCGTAGCGGGCAGAAAATACACCGTGGGAAAGTTCGGCGCTTTGTACCATACGGGGATCGAATATCGAATAGCCTCCGCCCCAGTGATACGGAGCAAGGACATAATAACCATCCAACGAAGCGCTTAAATCCCCCGGATCTCCTCCTCGTATACTCGGCAGAGCATTAAATAAACCGGCATAACCAACGCCGGGAAGCAGTTTAATCGAACTCATCACATCTTCGATAATTCCGATTTCACCGGTCTGTGCAATATCCCGCTCCGTTATTGTAATACTGCGGCCTGTCCTTGCCCCGCCGCTTCCCGGCCTGTTGGCTTCGATTACCAATTCTTTGTTTTCCCTGACACCGGAAAGCTGCAGCCCCAGTATGTATTTATCAATTCCGGCACTTACAATCAGACGGCCATTTTCGTAACCCGGATACGATGCATAGATCAATACCTGCTGATCATCAGGTACTGAAACTGTCGCTTTACCTTCTCTGTTGCAGATGTACTGTCTGCCATCCCAGGATCGTACCACAGCTCCTTCCAGAGGAAGGCCGAGGTCGGTATCTTCGACTGTTATTTCTACATCACGGGCAAAGAGCGAAACACCAATCAGGAGAAAGAGTATTATGATCAGATTTATTTTTCTATACACTGTAAACATTACTCGTATACTTCAACAGGTACAATTATTCCGGCTTTTTTCAGCGCCTGACAAAGCTGTGAAGATCGTTCTTCAAGTACCGCAAGTGGAACTGCTTCCGCCAACGGATCTTCTCCGGCCGGCCTTGCCTTGCCGTATATTTGTACCGCCTTTAGCCCCGATCTGTTCCTGCCAGAACAAGAAAGTACTGCCAGTTCTGTTACTAAATGCACCCACGCAACACTTTCATCCTGCGGCGGTAAAATGCCTTTTATCTTACAAATCATTGTTTGAATTGTAAAGGGCACGGCTGAAGAGGAAAATTTTTTAATACAAGAAATAAGTTCGTCATGCAGAATCCGGGAACGATTCATCAAACGGTACCACGCTTCCGTAGCTGCATCAAGTTTAAGCCAGACATTCAGGTTAACAGGTTGCAAAGATGCAGTTTTTAAAAATTCAAATAATTCTTTATCAAGCAATCCTGATCCATTGGTTATTACTACGAGCTTTGCATCACCGGCCAACCCGGAATGTACAGTTGCGGCAGTATTCACAGCTTCTGTAAAAAACGGCGACATTGTCGGTTCGCCGTTTCCGGAAAAACAAATGTCCATTATGGGAATTTCATTTTTCCTTGCTTCCCGGATCGCAGAACCGAGAGCTGTTTTCATTGTATCCAAACTGAATGGTATGTCCGTTTCAAAAGGGAAAACTTCGCAATAAGGGCAGTCAAAGGAACATAGTTTACGATCGGGAAAAAGATTTATTCCGATAGAAAGCCCTCCGGAACGGCGGGAATAGACAGGATAGATCATCGCGCCGCCTTCCCTGCTCCGGTGATCTGTAACAGTACCAATAATCATTACGGATACCGTATTGCCGCTGCCAATGAATGAGCCGCAAGTCCTTCGGCCCGGCCAAGAATTTCCGCCGCTTTTCTTGCCTCTTCAAAACCAACACCCGAAACACAACGAAGTGTAGTAGGCGTTTTAAGAAAATGCCGTACGGAAAGTCCCCCGGTAAAACGAGCGCTTCCCGAAGTAGGCAAGGTATGATTTACCCCCGCGCTGTAATCACCCAGAACTTCCGCAGCAAGCGAACCAATAAAAAGCGAACCAAAATTCTTCAGGTGTGTTCCTGATTTTTCGGCAGATAACCAGGAGCCTGTATCATCGCAGTGGAGTTCAAGGTGTTCAGGAGCAATAACATTAGCAATGCGAATCGCCTCTTCCATAGACCGGTAAACCACAATAAGTCCATTGCTGTCAATGGAAACTCTTGCAGTGGTACGGGATTCTTCCGGTAAAACTGCTAAACGTTCTTCTAAAGCAATGTTAATTTTATCCGCCAGTTTTTGATCGCTTACCAGAGCGCGGGCGCATGCTTCGGTGTCATGTTCCGCCTGTGCCAGCATATCAGCGGCAATTATTTCTGCGGCATTTGCCGTTTCTTTATCGGCAATAATCAGTACATCAGTGGGACCGGCAATTAAATCAATACCAACTTCGCCAAAAAGCATACGCTTTGCCGCCGTTACATATTTATTTCCCGGTCCGACTATAACGCTTACGCGCGGAATCGATTCCGTCCCGAAGGCAAGAGCGGCAATTGCCTGAGCGCCGCCCATCGCAAAAAGACGCAGTTTTGTTTTTTTTAAATCAGCATTCCTGGCAACTGTCATTGAAAGTGCTGCGGCAGCCAATATGTTCCGGTTGGGAAACCCGTCTTTCATGGGCGGTGAAGCAAGAATTATTTCATCAACTCCGGCAGCCAGTGCCGGAATCATTCCCATTAATACAGAAGAAATAATGGGAAACCGCCCTGCAGGAACATAAACCGCCGCCCTTTCTACGGGAATAACAAGCTGGCCGGTAAAGAGTCCTGCCTGCATTTCACTTTCAAAGTTAGCAAAAGATTTCCGCTGTAATTCTGCAAACTTTAGTATATGCCGGGCAGCCAATTCCAGAGCGGACGCTGTTTCACTTTCGTTATTACGGAGTTCTTCCCACGACTTTTCAGCCAGGCCAAAGGGAACTTCAAGCTGAGAAGGAGAACTTTTATCAAAACGCTCCGCATAGCGGCGAATCGCTGTATCCCCTTCGCGGCGAACTGCATCAACAATTTCACGTACAGCGGTATCAGCAGAAAGAGAGCCGCCGCCCAGGTTGCTTAGTCTATGCGATCTCCAATAATTATTAAACTCTGAATCGTCTATAATCTGCATGAATTTATTATAACAAACAAGTGGTTATTCTTCTATATAATGCTGATGCATTTTCTTTTTCCATTTTATAATATTTTAAACTCCCATATAATCATATTTGATTTTTCTATTCGGCTAATTTCACATTTTATATTTTGAATCAAAAGTCCAATCCAAAAATGGGCTGCACATATGCCAATATCTACTTCGTCATGTTCCCACCTGAAATGTTTAAAATTATCCCGCCTCATGATTTTTATTGTTTTAGCATCCGGATGAACTTCATACATCCAATGTTGTGTATTTGCCGCAGAAGGCGCCTTTCGTGCTAAATCCAATGCAAATTTTATTGTTTCCGGTATTAAAGCTTCTTGCGTATTAAGCAATAATTCATTAAGTGGTTTTCTCTTAAAACTCATAGTCGTTGATGTAATCCTGTCCAAAAGTCTGATTCCGTCAGATTTAAAATATCCCAACGGGCTAATACATACCGCATGAAAACCATCTATAGATCCAATGCCGTATCCAAACTGAGTTCGTTTTTCTTTTACTATGTCAATTTGGGGTACAACTCGTTCAATCTCATCCAAAATATAATGCCCAAACCAACAAGTAGAAATGCCTAATCCTTGTGCATATAAAATCAACAGTTCACCTATAAATCCTACGGCGGATATATCTTTTATACTATTGGTACGGGTGATAAATGCAACCGCATCAGTTGGAGGATATTTCAAATTATTAGCTAATCGTTTGTTTTCCCGTGTTTTGAAAAAAACTGTTTTAACAGAATGTGGAAAAGGTATTTCAGTCGTTTTTACAAAATATTTTAATGTTTCGAGCGTTTCCTGATCTACAGCCTTTCTTTCGAAACTACGAACGGATCGACGTGAATTTACAGCTGTTTCCCAAAATATTTTTTCATTTACCGTAATATTCGTAAATACTCCTTTTTTTATATACCATATATCCTGTCTTTTGTCACTATATATATTATGCATCGCCAACTGCTAAATATTAAAGTTGTCAAACATAAAGAAATAATGATACACTTGATTATAATGGAATAGCAATTCCGTTAAAGAGGGGTATATAATGGCTGCTCGCACTTCAATAAAGCGCAGATTTCTGGGTTTTTCGCTGGCTTTTTTTCTGGTGATTTTTATCGGGGGAAGCGCGGCTTTTATACTTTCAAGGTGGCAGATTGCCCATGCAAATGCCGGCCATGAACTGTCACGGGTTGTGGAAATAGAACAGATCAGGCTGGAAGCATCGGTGAATGGTGAAATTGCCATTGCCCTTAAAATGGCCGATTCGCCATTGATAAAACGGCACTTCCTCGACCCCGGAAACGATGAATTACGAAGAATCGCCTTTGAGGAAATTGCCGGATACCAGCAGGCTTTTGCCAGCAAATCGGTTTTCTGGGCCAGCGATATTGACAGGGAATTTTACTTTGACGAGGGCAATCATTACACGATTGATCCCGAAGAACCCGATAATTATTGGTATAAAATGACCCTGCACGAAACGAAGAAATTCAATTTTAATATCAATTACAATGCCGAAATGCAAAGGATCATGCTTTGGATAAACGCGCCGGTCTTTGATGTCAGGCATGCACCTATAGGTCTTGTGGGAACGGGCATCGACTTGTCGGAATTTATTAACACAATATATAAAGGATATTCGGACAGGGCTGCGCTGTACTTCTTTAACTCCCTGGGAGAAATAACCGGAGCACAGGATATGGATCTTATCACCAATAAAATAACCATAACCGACGAACTGGGCTCTGCGGGTGCGGAAATTCTTGCAAAGGCTAATGATATGGAAGGCGGAGGGATTCAATACTTTAATACATCCGGAGGTGAAGTTGCCTTAGTCGAACTACCGTCTTTGAATTGGTATATCACCGCCATTCTTCCCATAACCATTGCAGATTCACTGAATAGTCCTATGACAGTTATATTTACGGCAATGATGGTGGTAATCGCGCTTATTTTTATTGTATTTTATTTTTTCATTACCGGACTTGTAAAACCTCTTAACGTAATGGTAACAATCCTTGATAAAATTTCCGAGGATTGGGATATGACCCGGCGACTTAATGTCCGGCAAAAAGACGAAACCGGTATGTTAGCTGAATTTTTCAACCTGACCTTTGAAAAAATCAGCATACTCCTTAAAGGTATAAAAAACAAAGCCTTTACCCTTTCGGATACCGGAGATGAACTGAATGCCACCATGGATGAAACCTCCCTGGCCATTACCAAGATCGATACGGAAATTCAAAAAATGCGGGAAATGGTTCTGTCCCAGGCGGATGAAGTGAACATGTCGACCGCTTCAATGGAACAGATCATCTCGGGCATGGACAGCCTGAACAACAATATCATCATTCAGGCAGAAAATGTATCCCAGTCCTCGGCGGCCATTGAACAGATGCTTGCGAGCATACGTTCGGTAACCGAAACTCTGATTAAGAATTCAACAAACATCAATTCTCTGACAGAGTCTTCCGAAACCGGGCGAAACGATCTGCAAAAAGTCTCGGAAGACATTCAGGAGATTGCCCGTGAGTCGGAGGGGCTTTTGGAGATTAACTCGGTAATGCAGAATATTGCCAGCCAGACAAATCTTCTTTCCATGAATGCCGCAATTGAAGCGGCCCATGCCGGAGAATCGGGAAAGGGCTTTGCGGTAGTAGCAGATGAAATCCGTAAACTGGCAGAAAATTCCAGTAATCAATCAAAAACCATCAGCGCCGTACTTAAAAAGATAAAAACCTCCATTGACGCCATTACCATGTCAACCAGTGTTGTACTGGGACGATTTGGCACTATTGAGCAGGAAGTCAATACGGTATCAAATCAGGAAACCCAGATACGCAATGCAATGCAGGAACAGGAAACAGGCAGTCAAAAAATCCTGGAAGCAATTACACGGCTTAACTCGGTTACCGGCGAAGTACAGAAAGCTTCTTCCGATATGGCGGGCACCAGCAGGGAAGTACTTAAGCAGAGTACCAATCTTAAGCGGATCAGCGGTGAGGTAGCGGGTGAAATGGATGACATGACGCAAAATGCGGAAATGATCACCAGCGCCGTCACACGGGTACTGGAGATAAGTCAGGAAAACAAGGAAAACATCAGCAGCCTGACTTCAGATATTGCGCGGTTCAAAGTGGAATAGTTATTTCTCTGCAAGCCGCAAGAAAAGCGTCCATATCTTCACCGGTTCCTATGCTTACTCTCAGGTAATCGGCAATGCGCGGTTTATTAAAATGACGTACCAAAATGCCTTTATCGCGCAAAAACTGAAATAAAGCCTGACCGCTTATACCGTGATGAGTAATGAACAAAAAATTTGCTTTAGACGGAATTACAGTAAAGCCCATTGTGCTTAGAGCAATGGCAGTCGTGTCCCTGGTCGCCATTACCTTCTTGTTTATATCGTCGTAGTATGCCTTGTCCAAAACAGCAGCCCTTCCGCCGGCAAGAGCAAGAACATCCATGGTATATGAATTAAACGAATCGCGTATACGGAAAAGACCCTCTATTAATTCCTCGCTGCCGACAGCAAAACCAACACGAAGCCCTGCAAGGGAAGCGGACTTGGAAAGGGTATGAACGGTAAGCAGATTTGGATAATCGTTAATATGGGGAACAAGGGACCGGGTGCCAAAGGCAGCATACGCTTCGTCAACAATGAGCACACGATTATTCCGCTGAAGCTTCCGGGCCAGTTGCAGAAGATCGGATGCGGGGAGGTCACGGCCGGT
>Ga0082212_10004735_pt1 | contig 18766 bp, 23 predicted proteins | sample TergutNt197P3_FD_71548 | JGI IMG/M metagenome (GOLD analysis project Ga0082212, IMG submission 71548) | Neocapritermes taracua P3 segment gut microbial communities from Petit-Saut dam, French Guiana - Nt197 P3 | ecosystem: Host-associated > Arthropoda: Insects > Digestive system > Gut ...
CTAGCTTATCTTTTATACGCCTGAACACAAACACCTTTAACGCTCTCATCATGTCATTTGCCCTCTCTGTTAAACCGGTCTTGGTAACTGACTGAAGATATAACCGCTTGATGAAAAGTATCCATCGGATGATATATCTCCATTTATCCCGACTAACCTCGAAATAGCAGCCAAGAACCTCCGCTGACGACTAACAAGCACCGAAACCTTGAGCGTTATCCCCGAATCAGTGCCAACACCGTGTGAACGGTAAACAGGCTCATCTCCGATTTCACTCGTACACTCCACTATAACCTGCCGCTTACCGTGAGGCTTCGATTTATCCTCGCAATAATGCTGTTAATATCGGAATTACTAAATCCCGGCACATAAAATACATACACTCAATCTCCGTTTTGCTTCATAATGTCCTGCTGTACCTGCGTAAGCGTATCGTCAACGTGCTGAGACATGGTGTCCAACTTTCCGGACAGAAGAACTGCCGCACTGCCAACGATAATAGCCACAATCACTATCAGAATCATCATTTCTATAGTGTTAATAGATATATATAACACTAAGCTGCTCTAATGCCTGTACAAGCCACGGATAGAGCTGCACAATCAAGAACGCCAAAAGATGTTCAGACACTTGCTCGCCCATCTCCTGCCTATTGAAAGAAGCGGCATGAATCAGAGCGTCACATAAAACTGAGAAGCCGTCATCGGACAGTTCCTGTTTCATAGCAGCAATAGCATCCGTACCGCCGGAGAAGTAGCGGTTATAGCAACGTTGAAAGAACGGTTTAAGACGCACGGTCATATTTGCGGTAATGCCAATAGTCTCATGCACCGTGTTAACACCGCTTTTCAGCATCCGCGCGATAAACAACTCCGCATCACTTATTTCGGAAAGGATTAGGCTTTTCTTGCGCTGCTCAAACCTACCCTGTATGTATGCTATAATGCTCGAATTTTGTGTAGGCGCACGAATAGATATGTTACTGATGGCAGGTGTACCCCAAACAAACAGTAATACAATAAAAAGAACCGCCGATACGGCGGTTAATATAAGAGATATACCTAACATAGGCTTATTACTCCTCTACAATATTTGGCATATAAAACAATATTACCATCCCAAAAGGTTTCTAAGAAAATCAATTATTAAGCCAAGTGCAATAGTACCAAAAATCGCACCTAAAACAATTGCGCCCCCCTGAACCAGTGCCCATCTTCTCTTTAGTCCGGAAATCTCAGTTTTTCTAACATCAATCTCCTCGCCAAGTTTGCTCGTGAGCTCATTTAAGGCACTTCCTAATTTGGCTATTTGTTCGTTGTTCTCTCCCAATCCCCTTTTGAAATCTTCTTTCCAAGATTTATCTGAATCCAATTGCTCTTTTAAGCGATTAATGTCAGCCTTTATAGAGCTAAGTTGCCCTCCAAGGCTCTCAACAGCAATAGACTTAAACTCATCTATCATTTTAATAAGATCATCAGGAAAATCATTCATTGGCTTGGGATTACAGGTGAAACACTTGCTTTCTTCATCGCTGACTTCGTAAAATACACCCGCAACCATTTTTCTGCCGGGTATGATGGGGTAGCTTCTGGATGAGACATTATAAAGACCAAATATTAATTTACCCGAATATCCCGGGTCTATCACAAACCCGCCGAGTATAATAATACCGTCATGACTTATTTTCCTTTTCGTGCTTAATTGACAGTAGATATTCATCGGTAAATCTAATGACTCCTGAGTCATAACAAAAACAACTTCACCCGGCGCAATATAAAGTTGTTGAATTCCGTCAATTGGAACTCTACTGTTTATACCTGATTTTAGTATGCGATTCCCGAGCCTGAAATCATATTTCATGCCCTCACAAGATTTTTCTGTCCCATCTTTAATAAAGGTAGAATTAGCAACTGCCGAAATGAGTTTATCTTGCAATATAACTTGTGGCATAATTATCCCCCTAATCTATATGTGGTATTGACAGTATATCATATTCTATAACTCATGTCAATACCAATTAGAACATTCGTTCCGCTGAAAGCAAATCGAAGAGATATACATAACATAGGCTTATCACTCCTCAACAATGTTTCTTGTTTTACGCAGACTGATAAAGCAGAATAAAGCCGCAACCGCCAACAAAAACTTCCCCATAAGAGTATGGGTAAAAACCTCGCTAATCAGCGGATTCGATATAAGATTAAACGCGGCGGTAACAGCGACACCGATATTGATAAGTAAAACAATCGTAAGCGTTGCCGCAGTCTCGCTCTTGTTCTTCTCGTCCTCCATGCGGTCGGACATAACATCAGCTATCATATTGCTTAATGCGTCTTTAATATCTCCGCCGTATATGTCGCTGTAGCTTAGTATCTGTGTCAGCAATCGTACATACTCGGTGTCATTCTCAACGACACCCTAAACAAATCACTGTGTCCGACATTGTACTCAGGACACTCTTCCAGTGATGCCGCACTAAGGTCATCATATAATTTTTTTAAGAACAGTTCCTGCCGTGTTTCCATTGTAACAACGTGTAAATCACGCCTTATGTGTCCAATAAGCCAACGTATGAGCTGCGTTTTACCCGCGCCCGTTTCTCCAATTACCAGTATGTTGGCGCGTCCCTTAACAAGCACTGTCAGCAGTTCAACCAGTCCCTTATCAAGAGTGCCGTTATTAAGCAGATTCTCAGTAGTAGGCACAAAGGAATTAGGGCAACGCAAGTTAAAGATAGGGTGTTCCGATACGGGAGGCACTATGGATGTAAGTCTTGAACCGTCCGCCAGTTTAGCTTCAACAATAGGTGACGCTGCGGAAATCTCTTTCTTATCGAATCGGTTCATTAAATCAATAACACGCCGCACATCCGCTTGGTTTTGAAATGATAAATTTGTACACTTCGTGCGTAACCCGTTACGCTCAATCCATATATCATCGTAATCATTAACCCAAATTTCACTTATGCTTAGGTCATAGTACAGTTCGGTAATCGCTCCCAAGCCATAGTTGTTCTCATAGATTTTCTTCGCGATAATCCGCGCGGCCTGCTCATCGCATTCACTTGTTTTTATGACTATATCCTCTATGATTCCTGTAAGTTCGTCTATTGCGGATTGCTCAAAGATGTCCGCGCGGCGTAAAAGCTCAGTGTATTCCGACTTGCTCCCAAACTCTTTGAGCGCGGCTTCCTGTACTTTATGGAATGATATATCCTTATGTCTGCCGTTACAACCTCCGTTACAGACACAAAACAAACTGCACTTAGAACAATAGTTATCATATCTAAATTTGCAATCCCTAAAATACTTAGAAAATCCGGCAGTTTCGGCAAACTCCATTACATCCTTAAAATCCATGATGTTACCGTATTTGTATTCATCACCGTAATATCTGTCACAGGGCAAAACATCGCCGTTGTTGCATACGCCAACCCATCCTATACGACAATCAGTAAATGCACACTGTCTTGCACCAATACCTCTGACTATACTTATATAAGTCTCAGCTTCACGTTCAACAAACGACTTATTTTTTCTATGTTTATAATACTCGAAATATTCTCTGAATCCGTTCTTAATGTCGGATACAGTTAACATATCGACATTATTGTCTATTGCACAACCCGAAAAGAATAAAGGATTAAACGCTAAAAACGATATTGAAATCTGTGAGGCATACTCGAATACTTCAATCATCTTGTTTATGTTTTTCTTAGTGATAACACAAATACAACCAACAGGCATACCGTGTTCTTTAGCAAGTTTAATGTTTTCTATTATGTCCTTACCACGACATTCTTCCTGTTCAAAAAAATCATAAGAAAAACCATAGTTGAGATTGCGTTCAATAAACAGTTTTATATATTCTTCATCCAATAATGACCCGTTGCTCTGCATACCATAAGACAACGGCGGATACTTGTCCGCTATGGCAAATGCTTCCCTATACCAGTCAATACCCGCCATCAGCGGCTCACCGCCATGGAAAATTATTTGAGCGTTATACTTGCTTGCGATACTGACAATTCGCTCCCAAATCTCCATGCTCATCACGTCATCGCCGTACTTGTGTCGGTAATCTGTCTCATAGCAGTATTTACACCTAAAGTTACAAGCGTGAGTCGGCTTGACAAGCCATGCCGGGCGATACGTTACTTGATTTATACTGTTAATCATTCCGGCAGCTCCAATCTGGCACGAGGACACTCCATGTTACACCCAACAAAAAGCGACCTGCAATTCTCGCAAGTCGTATCAATATATTTTGAGTTCAGCGGGTTATCCAGTTTTCGTGAAAAGTAGCCAATCAGCTCATCGAGGTTTTCAAACAGGTTAATATCCATCGGCATTTCCTCAGACAACCCGAAACAGCGTATCGCTTTCAAATCGGGCAGTATGTCTATTACCGGATGGCATACCGTAGGATTTATGTACTCAACACGCGATTGCAGCTTATCGCTGTATTTCCGTGACAGTTGAGATAGGTCGAGCATATTAGATGGAGGCGACATACTCGGTGCTGTTATTTCTTCATTAGGGATTGTAAGCACTTCATCGGGAAAATTACCGGGTGAACAACCAGTAAGCAAAACGATAAGTACACCGAACACAGCAATGGGCGGGATTACCCAAACCATCTTAGGATTTTTACGAGTAAATAGTATTGCAGCAGTGACCGCAACGGCGACCGCCGCTAAAGCAAGATATGCCATATCTGAATAACCTCCATAAAAAAATAGACGGTGTTTTACCGTCTTGAATATTTGTTTATACTGTGTGCAGAGGTGCGCTTACTTTGAATTGTTGCTCTTACACAATAGCACCATCTGCGGCCAAATCCTCCGTCAAATCGGTTATGACATCACCCTTTGAGGCATATGAAAATGCGTTGTAAGGGTCTCCGGACGCGGCGACGGTATATATTCCGGTCGTGTGGTCGATGAAGTAAGCGTCAAAACCCGATGCTTTTATTTCTTCAATACTCAAGTTGCGCGTGAGTTGATAGACAATCGCGCCTATCATCTCAAAATGTCCCAGCTCTTCCGTACCTATGTCTGTAAGCAGTCCTTTCAGCTCCGGATGCGGCATAGTATAGCGTTGGCTCAAATACCTGAGGCTCGCGCCGAGTTCCCCGTCCGGTCCGCCGTATTCCGCTACGGTATAATACTTGCAAAATATACAATTTCCAAAGAGTTTGCGGACTTATTATAAACAACTTCCTTTATGCTGTCATGTGCCGCGCGATGCTTTTCTTCGGAAGATACATCAGATGAATGTAATATCTCAAACATATTTTTCAGTTTTTCTTTAACAATACTGCTATAATCAACGCGATGGTCTTCAATTTCAACTTGATCCAATCGCTTTTGCATAACTGCCTTTTCAGATTCAATAACAGCTTTTATATTCTTATACTCATCAAGTGAATCTGTGCCGCTATAGTAGGCCTCTCTTACCCTTTCGAGTTTCATGTCAGCCTTTTCTATTTGGGCGATAAGCAAAGCTCTCTCCGATTGGCTTGCAGACGATTTATTTACTATTTGATAATCAAGTTTATATTTTGCTCTTGATTCCTTTTTTAGACAGTCACTTATCATGTCTTTTAACTTTTCATCTGACGTATGCTGGCTATATGAACATTTACCTTTTGCGTAAGCCCCGCATTTCCAATAGTGACTACCTGCTTTTATTAAGCTGCTTCCGCACTCTGAGCATTTTACAAGACCCGACAGCCAGTCTTTGTGTTCTGCCGCCGGGCGCATATGTTTACGCCACTGTGCTTTAATTTCCAAAACTCTTTTCTGGGCGGTTTCCCATGTGTTCATATCTACCAACGGTTCATGTTCAGCATCAGCTACAATAATATTTTCGCTGTCATAATTACGCCGCGTCTTTTCAACCGGATTCCAACGGAGCTTACCTATATATACCGGATTGCGAATGATATACTCTATTGTTCTATTTTCAAATTTGTTGCCGCGATGTGTTTTTACGCCTAAACTATTCAGCCATCTCGCTATGGCGAAGTAACCTTCTCCGGAAATGAATCGTTCAAATATGCTTCTGATTATCTCGGCTTCATTTGGGAGTGGTACAAGCACATTATTTTCTACAGTATAACCAAAGCCGGGAGCAGACTGGAGACCCCCGCGCTTTGCTTTTTCGGTCATTCCCTTTTTCACTTCATCAGAAAGATTAAGACTGTAATACTCGGCCATTGCTTCAAGCATAGCCTCTAAGATTACACTAAATTTGTCGTCCTCAATGTTTTCGGTGATACTGACGACCTTAACCTTACATTCCTTTCGCAGCAATGATTTATATACAACGCTGTCTTCGCGGCTTCTGGCAAACCTATCTATCTTATGGACAAGTATAACCTCAAACGGACAGGGTTTCTCCTTGGCTGCCGCAATCATACGCATAAAGGCCGGACGTTTTTCAGCTTTTCGCCCGGATATACCCTCGTCCTTAAAAACGTACCGGTCGAGCAATATGTATCCGTTCTTTTTTGCGTAATCCCGTATTGCCGTTAACTGAGCCTCCGGGGAAAATTCCGACTGCTCGTCTGTCGATACTCTTATATAACAGGCAGCAAATTTTGATAATGCTTCCATAATTACAACCAACTCTACTATAATCAATATAGTTACACAAATTATATTTATCTTGCGCTATAAAGCACTTCGCCTGTGTTTGTTATTTGCTCGACAAAACCGCTGGGGTCATTTGTACGGTCAAGTAGTACGGGTTCAATGAGTGTACTCACATTCATAGTTAACCCCCATAATGCTGCCGAGTCTTTCAGCCAGTCACCTTTATAACCATCGAATATAACAGCGATGTCGATGTCGCTTTCGATAGTCGGTATACCGTTTATATATGAACCATACAATATTATGGAATATGGGTCAAACAACTTGCAAACCTCGGCGGCATAAGCCGTTGCGCTGCTTATAGCTGTTTCTCTATCCACTCTATCATCTCCTTTGATTGCGCTAATATGACGGTACATTTATCTAGAGTTAATGTGTGCGCAGCACCTTGTTTATATGACGGGTATCTACCCTCAATTTGCAACGGATTCAGCGTTTTTAGCAACTCCTTTTGTTCGCTTGTCATTATACATAATATGCCACCCATTTCTGCCAGTCGTATTAAATTGTGGATTTTCAACGGGGTCTCGCCAACGCTTTCAATCTTTGCCTTCAACGCTTTTTCAACGGCAAGGTGACATATGAATCCGGTATACAAGAGTTTGCCATTAATGAGCAGGTTCTCGGCAACATCAATGTCTTCTTTTGCCAAATCCAACCAATATTTTACTTTAACGCTTATGTTCATTACATCTCCGCCTTCTCATCTGCAGTTTACCACAGCTTTGCTGCAAAAGTCAAGTGAATGATGATATGGTCGCAATGCCCACTTGACATCACCCTGTAAAAACTGTTAGTATGTGGGAAGATAATTCGTGTTTAGTTGTACATACTTAAAATATCTGTTTTAAGGAGAATTACTATGTTTCGGCTTTCTGAACTTTTGCAATATGACAACATAGTTTTGCAATGTCACGATAATCCGGATGCCGATGCTATTTCCTCGGCGTTCGGGATACATACATATTTATCAAGGCACGGTAAAAAATCAAAAATCATTTACTCGGGAATTGAGCGGATAAAAAAACGTAATATTCAGAATATGCTCGAATGGCTGAACATTCCCATTGAGCATATTCCGGATGTAAGCAATTTCCCGAAGCCGAACCTCCTTATCTGTGTGGACTGCCAATATGGCGAGGGCAATGTTACTAAAATCAAAACGGATACCGTTGTAATAATCGACCACCATTTACAGGTCGTAAAGAAATTCGATCTGGGTGTAATCCAACCCCAGCTGGGAAGCTGTGCAACTCTGGTATGGGATTTGCTGGCGCGTGAGAATTTCGATTTTGCGGTTGATACGGACATCCCCGCGTCTCTGTACTATGGGCTTTTAACCGATACAAACAACTTTGCTGAAATCAATCATCCGCTCGACAAGGATATGCGCGACTGCCTTCAAGTTTATTGCGACAGTGACATAATCAGGCGTTTGCGCCTTTGCAACCTCACTATTGATGAGCTCGAAATCGCCGGCGTGGCACTGTTGCGTAATTATACCAACTTTGAAAAACGCTACGCCCTATTCAAATCTGAGTTCTGCGACCCAAACATTCTGGGGTTTATCAGCGACATCGCGCTCCAAGTTGATACGGTGGACGTGTGCATGGTATACAGCCAACGGGAAGGCGGCGCGAAAATATCTATTCGCAGCTGCTCAAAAGAGGTCATGGCATCAGAAATCGCAGAGTACCTGACCGAAGGCGTTGGCTCAGGCGGCGGGAATAAAGAAAAGGCGGGCGCGTGGATTCAAAAATCGGAGATAGACGAGATGGGGCTTACCATTGATGAATACATGAAAAGCAAAACCGCCGAATACTTTGACAGCTATGATATTATTAACGCTTCAAATCACGCAATAGACACATCGCGTATGAAACGTTACCGCAGGAGAACCATACCGTTAGGCTTCGTGGCTTCCGCCGATGTCTTCGGCGCGGATACTCCGCTGATGATTCGTACATTTGAAGGTGATTCCAATATAAAGGCTTCCCCGGACACTTATTTGATGATTGGGGCTAATGGCGAGGTATATCCGAAAAAAGCGGAGAAGTTTCATTCGTTTTATAAACCCTGCGATGACCCTGTCGCTACTGATTTTGACGATAATGACGTATATTCGCCTACGGCTAAAAACGAACTTACGGGAGAGATAAGGGAGTTAATGCCCATTATGAAATCCTGCATCCCATCGCAGGAATCTTTGAGTTTCGCAAGTGTGCTTACCCGCAACATTAAAATATTTGCCGATTGGAATCGAAGCGGTTATATATATGGGCGGGCAGGGGATTATCTGGCAATCAAATGTGATGACCTAAATGATGTTTACATCATCCATAATGAGATTTTTGCCAAGACATATGAGGAGTTGTAGACTACCCCATTTGTAAAATTGTCACATGATGGTTCACGCTGCTTGACCTTTTTGTCGAACAATGCTACAATTACGGCGTGACACACTTGAGGGGTGTGTGCGACGGCGGCCTATCATCAACCCAAGCGGATTTTTCTGTGAGGGGAGGTGGTTTACATTGCGAAACGAGCGTGTTAAGAAGTTTCTGCGGATAGCCTTTTGGCTTATCATTCTGCTTTTAACATACTTAGCAAACGCGCAAAACGCAATGTAGCCGTCCCACCCTACACGGCGACGGCTACATTGTAGTTTTCTTCGATGGTAGACCGCTAAAGCGGGCATTCCTCTTGTTGTGTCCATTATAGCAAATCATACACCCCCTGTCAACCACTGTTCCGTTTTTTTCTTGACGTTTTATCTTTCGATAATTTTTTCTTGACAATCCCTCCACATATGTTATAATAAAAAGCGCAAGAGCGTGCCGATTACCGACACGCCGCTATCAGAACAACATATGTAGCCGTTCACTTTGCGGGTGGGGCGGCTACATTTATGTTGCTACACGTCAATCTAATTCTCGTAATTATGCACAATGGTCTGCACCGATGTAGGGGTCGCAGTCCTCTGCGACCCGCTATAAGGGTTGGAACCTCTATATATTCGGGACGCTGAGGACAGCGTCCCCTACAAGTTGGCGTAAGGGGCGGCTCGCCCTTGCCCGATGGAATACGATGAAGAGTAAGACAATACCAACGGACGGAGAAATCTTATAAACTATGTATAAACTGTGAGGTCAATATGGTTGAAAAAATAAATCTGAAAGAAAAGGCAAATTCCATACAGGAATTATTTTCGTATCTCAAAGTTGGGCAGTTAAACAACCACACACTTAATGTATTGCAAGCGGAAAATAGGGTTTTGGATTTTCATGTACATGAGCAATCGGACGAACTATTTTACTGTATTGAAGGGGAATTTGACATCGAATTTGATGACGGGATTATACATTTATGCGCGGGTGACTTTGTCATTGTCCCCAAAGGAGCTTCGCATAGGCCAATATGCAATGCATTGGTCAAATGCCTTTTGATTGAAATAGAGGGAACGCTTACAAAGGACAATACAGGCGGAGCATATGAAGGATAGAATAAGCGTTAAATTTAGGCGTCGTTTTCGTGACATTTCAGCAAAATGATACCGTCGATACCGTGACAAATAAATGCATATTTACTTGCAATATCGTGACAGTGATGATATAATAACCTCTAAAGCTTGAAAACCAAAGCATTTGGAGGACGATGCATTGATCTTGAAACGAAAAATATATCAAAAGATGCTTGACTGGAAAAGAATAGGTAACGGAGCAAGCGCGTTACTGATAAAAGGTGCGCGGCGCGTAGGAAAGAGTTTTATTTGTAAGGAGTTCGGGAAAAACGAATACAAAAGTTCAATAATAATTGATTTTTCCTATGTCTCAAAAGAGGTAACTGATGTATTTGAGCATGAAAGCACTGATCTGGACTTGTTTTTTAACAAATTATCTGCTTATTACGATACGATGCTGTATAAACGTGAAAGCCTAATTGTGTTTGATGAAGTTCAACAGAATCCGAAAGCGCGTCAGTTAATAAAATATCTGGTAGCAGATGGCCGTTACGACTATTTAGAGACAGGTTCGCTCATTACGATAAAGCAACATGTCAAAGACATTGTGATTCCTTCTGAAGAAGAATCTATCGAAATGCACCCTCTTGATTTTGAAGAGTTTCTGTGGGCTATGGGGAATCAAACGATAATGCCGTATATACGTGATTGCTTTGAACAAATACGCCCTTTAGGACAAGCATTGCACCGCAAGATCATGAATGAGTTTCGTCAATTTCTTTTGGTTGGGGGTATGCCGCAGGCGATACTTAAATATGCCGATAGCAAGGATTTTGCCGCAGTTGATTTGGTCAAACAGCGTATTTTAGAGCTATATAGAAACGATATTTCAAAGTTTGCCGGACAATATGAAAGCAGAGTGACCACGATCTATGACAATATTCCCGGGCAATTGGCAAAGAAGGAGAAACAATATAAACTTTCTTCGATTAACAAGGATGCGCGAATGCGCAGATATGAAGATGCGTTTATGTGGCTTTACGATGCAATGATCGTGAATCCTTGCTTTAACACAACAGATCCCAGCATTGGGCTTGCTATGAGCAGTGATAACACAACCCAGAAAATCTATATGGCCGACACCGGTTTGCTGATATCACATGCATTTCGTGACAATGCGTACATCGACAACGAACTATACCGTGCGATTCTATTTGATAAGCTTAGCATCAATGAGGGGATGATCATGGAGAACGCGGTGGCTCAGATGCTTAGATGTAACGGCCACCGTCTGTATTTCTATTCGCGATATGATCAGAAATGCAGGCAAGAAACTATGCAAATCGATTTTCTCATAATCAGGAACAAGAAAATCAGCCCTATTGAAGTCAAGTCATCCGTTTACAAAGAACACTCATCTCTTGACAAGTATCGGCGGAAATTCTCATCAAAACTCGGCAACGCTTATATCCTGTATCAAAAAGATGTCTTAGTCAAAGATGGAATCATTCATCTTCCGCTCTACATGGCCATGTTGTTATAGGTTTTCATTGGATAATTAAGCCTTGACGAATGGATTATTTCTTGCTATAATTAACTGAACGAACAGTTAATTAATAAAAATTCAGGAGCCAGACATGACCAAAACACTCATCCTTTATTTTTCCGGTACCGGCAATTCGAAATTCCTTGCCAGGGTTTTCGCCAAAGAAATGGGCGCGGCCTGTTTTTCTATCGAGGAGGAAGCCGATTTCCAGGCAATCATCGCCGCTCACGACACCATCGCCTTTTCTTTTCCAACCTACGGCTCGCGGGTGCCGCGCATCATGCGCGAATTCGTCATAAAACATACGCAAGCCATCCGCAGCAAAAAGCTCATTTTGTTCTGCAATCAAATGGCGTTTTCCGGTGATGGCGCGAGGGCGTTTACTTATATTTTTCCGAAATGCTTGCGTAAAAAGCTGCGCGTAATTTATGCCGAGCATTTCATTATGCCGAATAATATCGGGAACGTCATCGTAACCCCTTTAGCCAACGAAAACCAGGTTCGCCGGAAATTTAGGAGGGCAAAGCGGAAGATGCAGGCGGCCTGTGCGAATATCAAGGCCGGAAGCATCATCAGGCGGGGATTCAACCCCATTTCCCGCGCTTTAGGCTTAATCCAAGGCACATTCTTTCCGTTGCTTGAAAGGATGGCAAAGGACTCCGTCCGCATTACGGACGATTGCATCAATTGTGGTTTATGCGTAAAAGAATGCCCGATGAAAAACCTGGCTTGTGAAAACGGAAAAATCATCTCCAAAGGGAACTGTATCACTTGCTACCGCTGTGTGAACCACTGCCCGCAAAAGTGCATTACCGCAGCTTTCCACGCGAAAGTAAATAAGCAGTACCGGGGGCTAAGGAGCAGCCGGTAAAATATTTTTGCCGCATGACCAGTTATTTCAGGGTTACTGTTCAGGCGTGACTATCCCGCGAAGATAAAATTGCGCTTTAGCGCAATTTTTCGAGGGTTGCAATGCGCCAAAATGCGCTTTTCAGCATTTTGTGTGCAATATCGTTGCAGTTCAGGCGAAGCCTGAACTGCAACATTTCAGGAGCTTTTAAGGAAAGAGGCAGCATGGCCAGAAAAATAATCCCGGAAAAAGTCGAAGAAGCAAAAGACCGAATCATTCACGCCGCCTTGGACGTAATCATTGAAGACGGTCTGGCCCAATGTACCTTAACTAAAGTGGCCGCTAAAGCCGGCATTACCAAAGCCGCCATCTACTGGTATTTTGCCGGCAAAGACGAAATGCTTTATCATATGGCCGCTTCGTTTCGGAAAACCTTTATCGAATCGGCAAAACTGCTTGCCAGCCAGCCGATTCCACTAGCGCAAAAGTTGGAAGCCTTGATTTTATCACTAGAAGAAGATGAAGCCCATAAAAAATGCTTTCTTCCGGTCAAAGTTTTTATTGAACTCTATTCCGCCGAACACGAGATAAAAGAAACGATCCGCGAAATCTACACCGAGTATATTGGCATTATTGAAGGAATTTTTACCGAAGCAATCAGGAAAAATGAGCTAAAAATCTCGCTCCCTGCCGCCAGCTTGGCGCGGATGCTGATGGCGGTTTTGGACGGTTGCACGATTCAGGATGAAATTATGGACCGGCCGCATATTGATTATCAGGAGGTTTACCGGTTGTTTGCGGTTTTTGTCAGGAATCTGGGTTAAGACGTTGAATCAGCAACTCTCGCCCCACGCGGCCATAGCACTGTCACTTTCAAAAAATGCACCCCGCATAAAGGAGCTGATGTAAATGAGCATAAAAATCACCATAATCAACGCAAGCCCAAGAAAAAATGGCGCAACTGCAAAAATTCTGGACGCTTTCGCCAAGCAACTCAAAGCATATAAGGATGCCGAAATATCATTATTTCATTTATCGGACCTAAATTATCATTTTTGCAAAGGCTGCTGCGCCTGTTATCAAAGCGGCCGCTGTATCATGCAAGACGATGCCGAAAAATTATCGCAAACCATAGCCGAATCCGATGGCCTTATCATTGGCACGCCCAACTACGCCAGCAATATTTCCGGACAGCTAAAAACTTTCATTGACCGGGGCCATTTTGTCATCGAGCAATTGCTAAAGGATAAGCATACGCTTGGAGTCGTGACATACGAAAATGCCGAAGGCAGGGCGGTATATAAAGTGTTAAAAAAGCTCTTTTCCTTTTCCGGGGCAAGAACCGTTGCTCAAATGATTGTAAAAGTACCTTTCAATTCCGACCCGCTTGCGGCGGCGCAAATAAATACTAAAATAAAGAAGAAAGCCAACCGGCTCTGCCAATCCATATCACAGAAAAGGCGGCACCCGCTGGCAAACAGTATTATCCATTTTTTCGTTTTTCACTTCGGCATTAAGCCCTTAGTCATAAAAAAGGGAGCTGCTTATTCCGGTGTCAGGGAACATTGGAAAGTTCGCGGTATCATGTGATTTCTGAATTACCTTTAAAAACATATTAATATCAAGCCGTTCAGAGTTATTAATGTAAACATCAGCGAATACCAGGCATGGCAATCGGTTTATTAGTTTATATCTTCCATTGCGCGGTTGCTTAACTCGCGTAGGCTTATCTTTTCATTATTCAAGTTTTCACGCCATACAGTATAATCGAAAGGCTCACGTAGAAGCAAAGCAACAAACCGCTCGGCATCAACTTTACCAAGTTTTTCAAACAAAGCGACCATACCCTCGTTCCTTACTACAGAATCAGTACGCATTATTTCAAACCTCCAAATCTCTGATAAAATCAATCGGGTTACACAGCCGGATTTCAGATATAGGCTTATTAAGAAGAAGCTTATCGACTGTCAGGAAGTAATCACACCCGCCTATGTAAGCGCAAGCCACATGAAGAGAATCATATAGCTTCACCCCGCGCTCCATTAAACTTTCTCCAAAAGCAAGGATTTCTTCCGATTCCATTATTAATTTTGTGGCTATTTCTTTCCAGCCGACTATACTGTTACGGCGAGTCTCAAAAGGATTCTTGTTATTTTCATATTCATTAATATAGGACCAAAGAAGTTTAAAACGACCGGAATATATTTCATGCTGTACAAATAGTTTTGCCTGTGTTTCAAGACTTATTCGTAAATTCGTTTGATCATCAAATGGACGGTTGAAACAACAATTATCAAGATAAATTAACACGACGATATCTCCTCTATATTTATAGTGTATCATACATAACAATTAAAAACAAACGCAATATTCGAATTTTTGCAGACGAAATATCCCTAAACGTTACAGTTCAGACATACTCATCGCCTGAACTGCAACCCCTAAACGGCCATTCATTTCCCATCCGAAAGAATCTCAACAAACTCCCCGATTTTTTCATCATCAATACAATCAGTATACTCAGCATTCTTGGCAACCACCTTCATAACGAGCCGCCCCATCACGCCGGCTTTTTTCGGGTCAAAGATTCCGCCAAGAAACATCGCTACTTTCGCTGTTTTCAAAACCGCAGCCGGAAAATTCGTATCAAAAAAAACTTTTTCCTCTCCGCCTTGCAGTCCGCTTAAAAATAATCCCAGTCGCTTTCCCTGAAGCTGCTCCGCGTTTTGCGCAAGAAAGGCTTTTGCTTCCTTGCGAATCATGCCGACATAAACCGAGCTGCCGATAATAATCCGGTCAAAATCAGCAAGCGAAGGCATTTTATCCTGTTTCAGGTCATGCAGCACTGCCCCTTCCATCTTTTTCGCAATCCGTTGGGCGATTTCCCGGGTCGCCCCGTTTTTCGTGGCATAAAATATAATGGTTTTCATAACATTAACCCTTTCAGCAATTTCAATGTTGTTCAATCATACGATAAAAATTTTTCCCCGTCAACAAATTTTTTAATTTTTTAATTGCATCCGTCCCCTGAATCAAGTATAATTGTTACAGTTCAAACGTTGTCAGCAGCATGAAGAGGCTATTTGCGTCGCGCATGGCGCGGCATGGAGGTTAATATGATAATTGGCGTGCCAAAGGAAGTGAAAAATAATGAAAACCGCGTCGGCATGGTGCCGGACGGTGTCTACGAAATCGTCAAGATGAACCATAAGGTAATCATCGAAACCGGTGCCGGTTTAGGCAGTGACATTACCGATGAGGATTACATAAGGGCCGGGGCGGTTATATATACGGATAAAGCCAAACTATTTGATGAAGCGGATATCATCGTTAAGGTCAAAGAGCCGGTTCCCGATGAATACGATTTTTTCCACGATGGCCAGATGCTTTATACCTATCTTCATCTTGCCGCCGATAAAAAGCAGGCGGAGTTTTTGAAAGAGAAAAACATTACTGCCTTTGCCTATGAGACTGTCCAGACCGAAGACGGCTCCTTACCCCTGCTTTCGCCGATGAGCGAAGTCGCCGGGCGTATGTCGATCCAAATCGGCGCGGCTCTTCTGCAAAAAAACAACGGTGGTAAGGGTATGCTGTTAGGCGGCGTTCCCGGTGTTGCCCCGGCTGAGGTCGTTATCCTCGGCGGTGGAAATGTCGGCATCAATGCGGCGAAAATGGCTTCCTGGATGGGCGCGCGCGTAAAGGTCTTTGACGTTTCCCGTAAACGCCTGATGTACCTTGACGATATTTTCGGCGGAAAAATCACCACCCTGATGAGTACGACCTATAATATTGCTACCGCTGTCAAAACCGCCGACCTGCTAATCGGCGCCGTTTTGATTCCCGGAGCTAAGGCTCCTTGCTTAGTAACAGAAGAAATGGTAAAAACGATGCCGAAAGGCTCAGTTATCGTTGACGTGGCGATCGACCAGGGCGGAAGCGTAGAAACGATCGACCGCGTGACCACCCACGAGAACCCCTCCTATGAAAAGCACGGTGTCATCCATTATTCGGTTGCCAATATGCCGGGCGCGGTTTCCAAAACATCAACTTATGCCCTGACCGGAATGACGATACAGTATTTGAAACGGCTTGTCTCAACGGATGTAAAAGACATCATTTTACACGATGCCGATTTACGTCTTGGCCTTAACACCTATAAGGGAAAGATTACCAATAAAGGCGTTGCCGAAGCACTTGATTACGAATATGTTGATGCGACGACTTTAGTCTGATTGGAGGGCATTATGGACCGGTTTAAAATTGTTACCGACAGTACGGCTGATTTACCCCAAGCGTATTATGACCAGCACCGGATTGGTTGCATTAATCTGAGCTATATCATTGATGGCGTAATCTATGGCCAGGGTAAAGAACTGGATATCGAAGATTTTTATGCCGAAATGCGAAAAGGCAAAATGCCAACGACATCGCAGGTGAATCCGGATGAAGCAAAGGCTAAGTTCGAGGAGTATTACAAGGAAAATAAAAACATCCTGTATCTGGCTTTTTCATCCGGTTTGAGCGGCACATATAGCAGCGGCGTAATCGCTGCCGAAGAAATGCGGAATGAACATCCCGACATTAACATTATCGTGATTGATACATTATGCGCTTCGATGGGTGAGGGGCTGATCGTTAATAAAGCGGTGAAAATGCGTGCGCAAGGAAAAAGCATGGAAGAAATCGCCGCATGGGTCGAGCTTAATAAATTAAAAGTCGTACACGCGCTTACCGTTGATGATTTGAACCACTTGCACCGGGGTGGGCGGGTCAGCAAAGCGGCCGCCGTGATTGGAACGATGGTGGCCATGAAACCGCAGTTGCACGTAGATAATGACGGCAAACTCGCCGTGATTGGGAAGACCAGGGGACGCAAAAAATCGCTGGATTACCTGGTTGACTATATGGAAGAAAAAAATGCGCTGCGCGGGGCGGATGACGAGGTATATATCATTCACGGCGACAGCATCGCGGATGCCGAATATGTGCGGGAACAGATTAAGGCCCGCTTGGGGATTCAGAACTTTTTGATTCATTTCGCCGGCAATGTGATCGGGGCCCATACCGGGCCGGGGATCATCGGGACATTTTTTATGGGGGACTCGCGGTAGGGCAGGGGGAGGAATTTATGAAACAGGAAATATATAACGCTGACCCCATTATAAAATTTTTATCTTTTTGCATTAATCTATACGCCGAAAGAAAAAGCATATTATCAGCTCGCGCTGTCATGGGGGGTTATCCCGCTGACAAATTCTTACGTGGAAAACGCGCAGGAATTAATCAGCGATGTTATAAATATAATATTGGATAAAGGACATGTAAAAGAGGGCGACCTTATAGTCGTAACGGGCAGCACGCAGCGTTCGGCAGGGGCGACAAATATGGTTCAGGTGCATATAGTCGGTGACATACTGCTTAAAGGCCAGGGCAAAGGGCGCAAAATGGAAGACGTTACGGGGCGCGTGTGCGTCATAAAAGACGAAGCGAAAGATTTGAGCACTTTTATGCCGGGTGATATACTCGCGGTTTCAAGAACCACAAACGATATATTGCATCTTATGCGGCAGTGCTCAGGGGTTATAACCGAAGAGGACGAAAAAGATTCAGGGGTCGTTTCAGCGGCTTTCGCCCTTGACATTCCGGTAATATCAAACGCCAAGAGCGCGACGAAAGTTCTTAAAACCGGCACGAAAATAAGAATCGACGCGACCAAAGGCTATGTTTACAACAGCGACGCAAATTAAAAATTTATCGCAATCATAAATAATTTTCGTTTTTCATAAATATTTATATGAGGGATAAAATATTATGAAAAATTTGCAAAAAAGCGATTCTGTTGACGTGAACGCACTCAATCGCCTGTCGGCACTGTACACAATGCCGTTTGTCTATGAGTTACTCCACCACGTTGATGAAAACGTAGAAGCGTTAAGCGAAATTTGTAAACACTTGGAATATCTATATAATTCCAAAGCAGACCACGAAGCAGTCCGCTATATCAACATCTTGGTTTCAATGTCGGATTTGGAGTTGCCGGATGAAATAGTGGCTGTTCTCAAGTGCGATATTACAAGACGAGATTTTTTGTGTGAATTTCTCGATGATTTCAAGGAAATTATTGAAGATTTCCAAATTGACGAACTCGACGAATTTGAAAAAACAGAGAGTGATGGCGATGGTTTTGTGAGCGGATAAACAGTTCCCCCGCACTGTATGTTGCGGAGATTTTTTGAAAGGAAGTGGGCAACG
>Ga0082212_10004736_pt1 | contig 18763 bp, 17 predicted proteins | sample TergutNt197P3_FD_71548 | JGI IMG/M metagenome (GOLD analysis project Ga0082212, IMG submission 71548) | Neocapritermes taracua P3 segment gut microbial communities from Petit-Saut dam, French Guiana - Nt197 P3 | ecosystem: Host-associated > Arthropoda: Insects > Digestive system > Gut ...
CTGCTTTTTGAATTGTCACTGTACCAGGCGACCTTTCCAGCATCGTTGCTTCCGCTGTATTTATATCCACCGCTTTGATTCCCACCCCGCGCAGCATACTCCCACTCGGCTTCAGTCGGTAAACGATAACTCTTGCCTGTTTCTTTATTCAATCTTTCGATGAATTCCCGTGTATCCTCCCAGCTAACGTAATACATTGGGTGATCCTCATTTTTGCCGGATAACGGCAGCATTATGCCGGTTACAGCTTTAAGCTGTGCCAGCAAGTCTATCCCCATTATCTCTCGCCACTGCTTTTGCGTTACTTCATATTTTCCAATGTAAAAATCGCTGACAGTCACCTCGTGTGCTGGTTTTTCCCTTTCATCGCAATCATCTTCCCGCTCTGGCGCGCACCCCATCAAGAACGTCCCGCCTTGCACGTATAACATCTCAATGCCATATTGCGCTTCAGCGAAATCCTCTTCTATAGTCTCAGGAATTGAACATGCGCCGACTGACAGCAGGATCAACTCAACTAATAATATCCTTCTCATATTTGCTCACAGGTTCTTTATCGTCTTAACCCGTCGTGGTATTCATCTTAATCATTTTTTGATTATTGGAGATCAAGTGAAAAAGTCATTGTACGGCAGGGATTTTGTTCTGGCATCATGCGCCTACTTCTTCGTTTTTTTGAGTATCGCGGTTTTTTATCTTTTCCCGCTTTATCTTGACCGGTTTCAGCCTTCTAAAAGTTTCCTGGGGCTTATTATGGGCATTCACAGCGTCACAGCCATTCTGGTGCGTCCGTTCTTCGGACGTGTCCTGGATAAAAAGGGCGGTCGAAAAGTAGCGATGGCGGGGTTACTCATTATACTGTTGTCTATCCCTGGTTTCTTTCTGGTTGAAAGCGCCGGATGGCTTGCTCTGGTTTTACGCGCCATAAACGGCATAGGCTGGGGAGTAGGCACGACGGCTCTTATGGCTATCTGCTCTGAACTGTCGCCGCCGGAAAAGATGGCTCACTCGCTGGGAATTATCGGCGCGGCAGGTATTGTCGCGGGCGCGGCGGGCCCAATGCTGGCGGAGGAAGTTTTTCGCCGGTATGATTTTCATGCCGTCTTTGTCGTTGGAATAGTAACCGCTCTGGCTTCCATGGTCTGCGTATTCGCTATCCGGGAAGAACCGCATAAAACCGTACAGCGCGCTTCGGCTTCCTTGGCAACTATAAGGAGGCCCTCTTTCCTGGTTCTGGCAATAATCGCCGTGATGCCTGTGGCGCACGGCGCGGCGCGGGGCGCGGTGCTGAATTTTATCGCTCTTTTCGGTACAAACATCGGCTTTGACCGCATCGCTCCGTTTTTCCTGGTGTTTTCTATAGCGGCTATTCTTACGCGCCTCGGCGTCGGCGATATTTCCGACCGTTACGGCCGAAAAAAAATAATATTCCCTTCAGCGGTAATGATTGGTTTGAACCTGTTCTGGATTGCCGGTTTACATTCCTACGCATGGTTCCTGGTTACAGGTTTTATCGCCGGATTAGGACAGGGGCTGATTTTTCCCGCGTTGAGCACCTATGTAATCGACTTTCTGGGGCGCGAGAACAAGGGGCTGGCATTGGGTTTGTATCTGTCTCTTTTTGATATGGGAATGGGTCTTGGCTCGCCGTTATGGGGCTGGATATCCGACGTCGCTGGTTTTCGACCGATGTACGCGGTCGCCGGAAGCCTGATTATCGTCCTGACGATAGTATTTACGCTCAAAGCCCCGGATGCTGAAAAAATTACTTGTACTAATTAAGGTTCAGATTGTTTTTAGGCGGCCTTCTACATTTTTTATGAACTCAAAGTCTTTGTCGTTGTGTAATAACATCAGGTTGTTGTGTAATGCGGTAAGCGCAATCAGCACATCAATAAGGCCACGAATTGTATATCCCTTCCGTCGTAGTTCATAGAAAATGGTCGCGGCTTCTTTAAAAGTGTTTTTGCCTGGTCGGGGTTCATATACTACCTGAGACCCGAGATATTCATCGAGTTGCTGGTATTCTACACTATTCCGCGCCCCCTGAAGCACTTCCGCATAGGTGTAGGTTGAGATGCCGTAAGGCTGCCCGTCACTGATGAGTGCTTCAAAAAAAGCGACCTTTTCGTTGTGGTCGCCCCGCAAAAACTGAATGAGAACAGAGGTTTCAACAAGTATCACTTGCCGCTCCTGCGAGTTTCCTTGTAGTCATAGTCATCCGCAAAGCGAATCTTTCCCCTGATATCCATAAGGTTTTTGCGTGACCGTATAGTAACATAGTCTTTCAAAGCTGCATGGACGACTTCTCGCTTTGTTTTGATCCCGGACAGCTTTATAGCCTTTTCAACAAGTTCGTCATCGAGTACAAGGTTAGTTCTCATTTATCACACCTCCATATACACCATCAAATGTGTATCAAAATATATCGCATTGTTTTACCTAAGTAAAGGGCGATTGCAGAAAATGGAAACGTCGCTTGGCGGCGGCTCCGTTTCTGTAATCGCCCTTTGCTTATTTACGCGCGTAACTCCTTGTAGTGGTTGATCAGGCCGTTGGTGGAACCGTCGTGTGAAGCAGTTTTTTCTTTTCCACTCAGTTCGGGCATAATGGCCTGAGCCAGTTGTTTACCAAGTTCCACGCCCCACTGGTCAAAGCTGTTGACGTTCCAGATAACGCCCTGAACAAAAATCTTGTGTTCGTAAAGCGCTACAAGCCGCCCGAGCGTACGTGGCGTCAACCGCCGGAAAAGCAGCGAGTTGGTCGGTCGGTTCCCCTCGAAAACTTTGTGCGGCAAAATACGCTTTATGCTTACTTCATCCATCCCGGAACGCTTAAGTTCCAGACGAGCTTCCGCCTCGCTTTTACCTTTCATAAGCGCTTCCGTCTGAGCGAAGAAATTTGCAAGGAGCATTTTGTGATGCTCGCCCAGCGGATTTTGGCTCATGGCCGGAGCGAGAAAGTCGGCGGGAATCATCCTGGTTCCCTGGTGAATCAGTTGATAAAAGGCGTGCTGCCCGTTGGTTCCAGGCTCCCCCCAGATGATTGGGCCGGTAGAGTAATTCACATACCGCCCGCGGCGGTCAACGCTTTTTCCGTTGCTTTCCATATCTGCCTGCTGAAAATACGCGGCAAAGCGGTGCATGTACTGATCGTAAGGAAGAATGGCGTGGGATGCCGCGCCGAAGAAATTGTTATACCAGACGCCCAGCATTCCCATAATGACCGGAATATTGCGTCTGAACGGCGTTTCACGGAAATGTTTGTCGATATCATGCGCGCCTGCAAGCAATTCCTCAAAATTTTCCATGCCGATTACGAGGGCGACCGGAAGGCCGATCACCGAGCATAGCGAATAACGGCCGCCGACCCAGTCCCAGAACTCAAACATGTTTTTTGTATCAATGCCAAACTCAGCGACTGCTTTTGCGTTTGTAGAAAGCGCTGCGAAATGACGCGGAACGCAGGCTTCCGTTCCAAGCGCGCTTATGAGCCACTCTCTTGCCGATTTAGCATTTGCAATTGTTTCCTGCGTTGTGAAGGTTTTCGACGCCACACAGAACAATACTGTTTCCGGATTTACCTTTTTAAGCGTTTCCACCAGGTGCGTCCCGTCAACATTGGAAACAAAATGAACCCGCATATCTTTTTTCCAATACGGGCGAAGCGCTTCAGCCGCCATAACCGGGCCTAGATCCGAACCGCCGATGCCTATGTTTACAATATCTGTAACAGGTTTTCCAGTATATCCGGTCCAGACGCCTTCCCTCACTTTACGCGTCAGTTCCCGCATTTTGTCGAGTTCCCGGCGTACTGCGGGCATAACGTCTTTACCGTCGGTTATTACAGGATTATCAGACCGATTGCGCAATGCAGTGTGCAGCACCGCCCGGTTTTCAGTGAAATTAATTTTTTCACCTGAAAACATCTTTTTAATCCAGTCTCCGAGGCGCGACTGTTCAGCAAGAGCCGTTAATAAGTCAACGGTTTCCTCCGTAATACGGTTTTTTGAAAAATCGAACAGAATATCATCAAATCGTAATGATAATTTCTCAAAACGACCGGCATCTTCGGCAAAAAGTTCGCGCATTTGCAGGGCTGAAACTTTACGATAATGATTTGCCAGCGCTTTCCAGGCGGGTGAGTCTGTAAGCAAATCCATCATTTCTCCTTTCTATTAAGATAAAATCAATACCCATCTATGCAGATTATAACGCCACCGGATGATTGCGCCTAATGTTTCCGGAATTTTTTTAATTTTTTAAAATTATCTGGAAGATAAATGATTTTTTTATTGACAATTATCGTTTAATGGCTAAAATCTGCATATCATTTTATTTGGAGGATAAAAGATGAGCGCAATTGATGAAGTAAAAAGACTGAAAGAAGAGTACGAAAGAGCCAAGCAGCCGGCGATAGAGGTACTGCTTGCGGAAAAAAAGAGAATTGATGATCAACTGGAAGAACTTGGTTATTTTTGCAAATCTTCCGATTCCCGTAAAAGAGCGCCAAAAAAATGCCGTCTTTGCGGAAATACGGGACACACCGCCAGGACTTGCCCACAGGCCAAAAAGTAGTTTCAGAATAAAAAATACTCAATGTTAAGGCAGCGCTGATTAAGTGTCCGCGTAATATAGTGGTGTACGGTAATTCAGATATATCAACAGGTTATTCGAGATTACATACACCATGCAATGTGGCAATTGCTTACTCGGATACTTAATTTGCGCTTCCTTAAAGCGACCGTTAACCGGTCGCTTTTTTATTTAGGGCCGCTTTTTCCCTACAATCCGCGAAAGAATTCCGGGCGTAAAACAGAGTGATCGCCGCGTTCGATTACTTCCCTTATATGATTAAGCGCGCCTTGTTTTTCTTCCGGCATCCTTATACGAAGCGAAAGATAGTTTGACGGATGGTTGGAAGCAAAAAAACAATTAGTAAAATCGCATCCGGCGATTATCGCTTCAAGTTCCTTAATCAGCCCGAACGGAGAAGGCATTATAAAGCGTCCGGCGCGAAGTTCGGCATCAATCGGCGTTCCTGGAACTATCATAAGCGAAAGCGCGCCGACATAATCCGGATCCATCGCAGAAAGGACTTTTCCTGTATCGCGGGCGTGTTCCAGGCTGAGTTCAACGCCGCCGACACCCAATAAAACTGTCAAAGAAAGCAGAATGCCGGATTCCTTAACGCGCGCGGCTGCGTGAATCATCTGTTCGACCGTCGCGTTTTTACGAATGCGTTTTAACACTTCCGCATTGCCGGATTCCAGTCCGAGATAAATAATGCCAAGCCCAAGCTTTTTAAGTTCACGCAACTCCTCCGGATCTTTCTTTAAAACATCCGTAGCATTGGCGTAAACGCCGACGCGTTTCAGACCTTTTATTTTAAGTTTCAGATATTCCAGAATTGCGACCATATCCTTGTGAGGAACGGCCAGCGCGTCGCCGTCCGCGAGGAAAACCCTGGGAATCTGTCCATATAATGCGGCTTCGTCTATGTCTTCACGTATCTCTTCGAAAGACTTTACGCGGAACTTTTTATCCTGAAAGGAATGACAGAACGTACATTTATTATATGAACATCCCACTGCAATCTGAAGAATAAGGCTGTCGGCTTCACTGGGCGGACGGTATATCATTCCTTCATACTTCATGGCGCGCTCCCGAATATAAGTGTAGAATACTACACTGTTTTTTAAATTAACTTAACAGGATTAAAGATAATGGATATTGTTCAGCTTGTCTCGCAGGAACTTTCTTTAGGACTTCATCAGATCGAAAACGCCCTGACCCTGTTTTCCGAAGGAGGAACGGTCCCATTCATCGCCCGTTACCGCAAGGAACGCACCGGAGAAATGAATGAAATTCAGCTTCGCGCTTTGCTTGAGCGTCATACATATCTGACAGAACTTGAGGAACGCAAGGCGGCGATTCTAAAGTCCATAGAAGAACAGGGGAAGCTGACCGACGAACTTAAAATTAAAATAGAAAACTGCCTGCAAAAAACCGAACTTGAAGATTTATATCTGCCCTACAAACCCAAAAAACGCACGCGCGCAACCATAGCCCGCGAAAAAGGACTGGAGCCGCTGTCTGCCCGCATAAAAGAATTGAACCGTCCGGAAACAGCAACGGCCGACCTCGAAACCGAGGCGGCGGTGTTTATTTCAGAAGAACTGGGGGTCTCAGACGCGGCGGCCGCGCTTGCAGGAGCTTCCGATATTCTTGCCGAGGAAATTTCGGAAAAAGCCGAATTACGGCAATATCTTCGTGATTACATCATAAACGAAGGCTTTTTCATCTCAAGGATCAGGGAAGAACACCCCGCCGGTACGACAAAATTCGAGATGTACCGCGATTACAAGGCTCGCGTAAAGGATATCGCGCCGCATAACATGTTGGCGCTCCGGCGCGGAGAAACCGAAGGCATTTTGACATTCACCATTGAGTTTGACACAACTTCCGTTTCCGCGTATCTGCGGGAACGGGAAATCCATACGAATTTGCCCGCCGTCCGCGGTTTTTATGAGGCAATGCTGGATGACGCTTTCGAGCGGCTGATGCGAACCACGCTTATAGGCGAGGTTCGTTATGAGAAAAAACTAGGCGCGGACAGGGAATCCATACGAACATTTGAATCAAACCTGCGTGAACTCCTGCTTTCAAGCCCAGCAGGCATGAAGCCGACGCTGGGCATTGATCCAGGCTTCCGCACAGGATGCAAAGTCGCGGCGGTGGACAGGACGGGAAAGCTGCTGGAATATAAAACCGTACAGCCGCACAAATCGGACGGCGAACGCGCGCATGCGGCTGAAACTCTCCGACATTTCACGGAAAAGTACGCCGTTGAGCTTATCGCCATTGGCAACGGCACTGCCGGGCGTGAAACGGAAGCTTTCGTCGGCGAAACGCTTTCCGGGATGAATAAAAAACCGGTGACTGTGATGGTGAGCGAAGCCGGCGCTTCGGTTTATTCCGCATGCGAAGCAGCTATTGAGGAATTTCCTGATCTGGATTTGACCGCTCGCGGCGCTATAAGCATCGCAAGGCGGCTCCAGGATCCCCTTGCGGAACTGGTCAAGATAAACCCAAAGTCAATCGGCGTCGGTCAGTACCAGCATGATGTGGACCAGAAGCTGCTTAGGGAAAAGCTCGGCGATACCGTGGAAAGCTGCGTAAACTATGTCGGCGTCGATTTGAATCTTGCGTCAAAAGAACTTCTGGGCTTTGTGGCGGGCGTATCGGCGGGCGTTGCGAAAAACGTGGTAGCTTACCGAAACGAACACGGCGCGTTTCGCAACAGGAAAGAATTATTGAACGTACCTAAATTCGGCCCCAAAACTTTTGAGCAGTCGGCGGGTTTTTTACGTATCCGCGACGGCGAAAACCCGCTCGACAATACCGCCGTGCATCCGGAAAGCTACTTTATCGTGGAAAAAATGGCTTCAGATCTTGCTATTCCCGTGGATAAAGTCACGGAAAACCCGGCGAAATTCAGCACGGTCAATCTCGCAGACTATGTAACGGACACTGTGGGCGAACCGACGCTGCGGGATATCCTGGGCGAACTGGAAAAACCTGGGCGCGACCCGCGCGCCGAATTCCGTTATGCGACGTTCCGCGAAGAAGTGAAGGAAATAAAGGATCTCGCCGTTGGAATGGAACTGGAAGGCGTTGTGACAAACGTAGCGAATTTTGGAGCGTTTGTGGATATCGGCGTTCACCAGGACGGACTGGTGCATGTTTCGCAGATTGCGGATCGATTTATAGATGATCCCAAAAAAATCGTTAAGGTGGGACAAATCGTAAAAGTCCGGGTACTGGAAGTAAATGAAGCGCTGAAACGCATCTCGCTGACAATGAAATCGCCCGGCAAAGCGGCGCAAAAGAAAACATCCGGCGACCGGCATCAAGACAACCGCCCCGCTGCCGCAAAAACACCGGAAAAAAAGCCATCGTCGGTGCAGGATCTTATGGCAAAATTTAACCACAAATAAAATGTGCGCCGCCAGCCGCCGGGAGCCTGCTTTGCCTTCGAATTACTTCACCCCGTTTGCCGATTCCCGACGGCGGCGACGACGCTTTTTTATTTTGCACATAACATGCCAATTGCCTTCATGACGCAAATATCTCTTGTATCTCATTGATATAAATAATATTACGCTTATGTAACCGCCGCGCGCGCTCATGTTCGCAAACGAAAAGTGCGCTCACTTGTTTTATAAAAATATGTAAGTGCGCTCACTTTACACATTATTTACATATTCTTTGAAACGTTGTATTTGAAATTTGCATCCTGTCATGTAAAATACTGGTTGCTTCTTTTTTGGGAGTGGGCATTTGCCCACTTTTTTTTTGGAGATCAACGGTGTCGGACGAAAACGATCGACAGTCTTTGAAAATACAGATTACGGAACTGGCGGAAAAAACAGCCTCCTCCATGAAGATGGAAGTCGTTCTGGTTGAAATAAAGAACGAAGGCGGGCGTACAATCGTTCGGGTTTACATTGATAAGTCCGGGGGAATTTCACTGGAAGACTGTGAGCAATTCAGCAGGCGTTTTTCCACAACAATGGATGTGGAGGATTTTGTCCATTCCGCCTATGTTTTGGAAGTGTCGTCGCCTGGCGTAAACCGTCCGCTTGTCAGGGAAGCGGATTTTAAGAAATATACAGGAGAAAACGCGCGTATTCGTACACGGCTTCCCATTAACGGACAAAGAAATTTTAAAGGCAGAATTATTAACGTAACCGAAGGCAGGGTAACATTTGAATCCGCGCCAGATAAGCAGATTGATATCGCATGCGCGGATATTGAAAAAGCCAACCTGATTGCTGATTTAAGTATAGGAAAGCGCTGAATTATGTCGAATATTACCGGGCAGATGATCGAACAGATCGGCAAGGAAAAAAACATCGATTCGCAAGTCATCATTTCCGCGTTGGAAGACGCAATGGTGGCGGCCGCCAGAAAGTTCTACAAAACCGGAGAGGACTTGCAGGCGCGATTTGATCATAAAACCGGACAGGTTGAGATTTTCGCTGTCCTGAAAGTTGTCGAAAACGTTGAAAACTCCAATATGGAGATTTCCATTGAGGACGCCCGCGAATACGACGATACAATAGAAATCGACGATACCATTGAAATGCCCAAAGCCACGGATGTTTTGGGACGTATTGCGGCGCAGACCGCCAAGCAGGTTATCCTCCAGAAAGTCCGTGAGGCCGAAAGACAAAACGTATTTAACGAATACTCCGGAAAAATCGGAGAAATGGTAAACGGCGTCATCAAGCGCTATGAGGGACCTGACCTTATTGTGGACATCGGCAAAATCGAGGCTTCGCTGCCTTTGAAGGAGCAGTCCCGCGTCGAATCCTACAAGCAGGGCGACCGAGTCCGGGCAGTCATCACGCGTGTGCTTGAAATAGCGAAAGGCCCCCAGGTCATTCTTTCACGTATTGATCCGCAACTGCTCATACGTATGTTTGAAATGGAAATCCCCGAGATATATGACGGAACTATTGTAGTTAAAAGCGCGGTCCATGAACCTGGCGACCGCGCAAAAATCGCCGTCGCGTCTATGGACCGCGACGTTGACCCCGTAGGCGCATGCGTTGGGATGAAAGGCTCGCGTATAAACAACATAATCCGCGAGCTTCGCGGCGAAAAAATCGATATTGTGCAGTGGTCGGAAGATCCGGCGCAGTACGCGGCCAACGCTTTGAATCCTGCCAGGATTTCAAGAGTGCTGATCCTTGATCCCATCGAAAAAATAATGGAAGTTGTCGTGGAAGAAAAACAGCAGTCTCTTGCAATCGGGAAAAAGGGACAAAACGTCCGGCTGGCTTCCAAGCTCATCGGTTGGCAGATTGATGTTAAGAGTGATGAACAGAAAAAACAGGAAGTCATGCTTGCGATGGAATCGCTGACGTCCTCTTTTACGGCGCTTTCGGAAATGGAAGGCATTGGCGACGAAATTATTGAAAAACTGCGCGAAAACGGCATTGAATCCGTTGAGCGAATTTTGGAGCTTGGCGAGGATAATCTCCGGAACATTCCCGGTTTAAGCAATGAAATCACGTCTGAAATAATGGTGGCGGCGCGCGACCTTTTTGAGGAAGTTGAAATCGAGGTGCCGGAAGGCATGGAACTGCCGACTGCCATCGCCGGGACGGAAACGGATTTGGCGAAAAATAATGACGACGACGCCGAAACGGACGAACCAGCGGATGCTGTAATATCCGTGCAAGACGCCGCGAATGAATAAGAGAAACGCGTAAGCGCATATTGCGGTTGTAAACTACGCGTTTCAGTTTTATAATTATTAGTTTGATTTGATGTAATTGAGGTCTTTGCGTAAATGGATAAAATGACCGTCGCGGAACTGGCGGAAGAATGTTCCGTAGAGAGTAAAATAATTCTCGCGGAAGCTAAGCGCTTGGGGTTGTACGTATTTTCGTCAACCGCGACGATTGACGCCAGTTTTGCCGACACGATCCGGAAAAAGATCATTTCGCTTAAAGAGGCGGAAGAAGCCAAAAAAAACGCCTCCGCTGAAAAGAAAACCAAAAAGCCCCTTACGCACAAATCACCAAAAACGATGTCCGCGCCCGCAACGGAAGTCCCGGCAACCGTCGCGAAAAAAGATGAATCCGAACAGGAAAAACAGAAAAAAACGGACTTAAAAGTCCGGGTGCGCAAAAAGGCCGTAAAGCCTGAAGAAGCGCCCGCGGAAACCGTTGCTGAAGAAGCTCCTGCAGCGGAAACCGTCCAGCCGGAAGTTGCCGAAACGGTAACGCCAGCGGAAACTGTTCCGGTTGCCGAAACTCCCGCGGAAGAAGCCACGGCTGAATCCAAGCCCGAGCAAACTCAGGAAACCGTCGTCCCCGATGTTCAGGCACCCGCTCCGCAGGCGGAAAAAAGCTCGCGCCCTGCTATTATTTCTGAACAAAAAGTTCCCGCCGTGGAAACAAAACCGAAGGCGCCGGCAGGAGATAAAAAAACGGCAACCATTGTCGTGCCGAAGAAGAAAGCGGCAACGGTTTTGATAAGAACCACCACGGAAGCTGTAACTCCCGTTCCGCCTCCGCGAATAATTAAAGACCTGCAGAAGCCGATTACTGTACGGCCATCATGGCAGGCGCGGCCCGGAACGCCCGGCGGAACAAAATTCGTACGGAAGCAAAAAGGCGGAAAACCGGAACCGCCTGTCCGCGGCCCTAAAATGGAATTTCCGCGCCCGCCGGCCAATCCTGAGGATTTCAAGCCGATAGAGATTACGGAAGGGGTCACCATCAAGGAACTGGCCGAAAAGATGGGAATCCGGTCAAAGTTCATCATTCAGAAACTCCTGTCAAAGGGGATTCTTGCCTCTATAAACCAGGTGCTTGACATTGAGGCGGCCAGCGGAGCCTGCGCCGAATTCGGCTTCCGCGCATCCGTAATTAGCTTTGAACAGGAAGCTGAATCGAAACAGGAAATGCCCGACAAACCGGAAGATTACGTAAACCGGCCGCCCGTAGTCACCATAATGGGACATGTCGATCACGGCAAAACATCCCTGCTCGACACAATACGAAAAACCAACGTTACAGCGACCGAACACGGCGGCATTACGCAGCATATAGGCGCGTACCAGGTTGAGACTCAGGTGGAAGGCAAAGAGCGAAGCATTGTTTTCCTTGATACTCCCGGACACGAAGCCTTTACGATGATGCGTGCGCGCGGCGCGCAGGCGACCGACATTGTCGTACTGGTCGTTGCCGCGGACGACGGCGTAATGCCGCAGACGATAGAAGCCATACACCACGCTAAAGCCGCCAATGTGCCTATAATCGTGGCCATCAACAAGATCGATAAGCCTGGCGCGCAGATCGACCGCGTCAAGCAGGCGCTGGCCGATCAGGGGCTTCTGGCCGAAGACTGGGGCGGAGACACCGTAATGGTTGAAGTATCCGCAAAACAACGGCTCAATATTCCGGATCTTCTTGAAATGATTGTCCTGGTTGCCGACATGAAGGATATAAAGGCCAATCCCAGGCGTCTGGCTTCCGGAGTGGTGCTTGAGGCGAAAGTTGACCGCGGTCGCGGCTGCGTCGCCACGGTGCTTGTGCAATCCGGCACTCTGCGCCAGAGCGATTCTTTTGTCGCCGGCGCAATTCACGGACGCGTCCGCGCGCTGGTCAACGACCGGGGACTGATTATAGAGTCCGCCGGGCCTTCGATTCCTGTGGAAATTCTGGGATTGCAGGATCTTCCGCGCGCGGGCGATATTTTCCAGGTTTTTGAAGACGCGACAAAAGCGCGGCAGGTTGCCGAATATCGCAAATCAAAAGAACGCGAGGCGGCGCTGCGAAAGACCGCCCGACTGTCTTTACAGGAACTGTACGATCAGATGCGCGAAGGCACCGTCAAAGAACTTCCGTTGATTGTCAAGGCGGACGTACAGGGTTCGGTGGAAGTCGTCAATGAAATGCTCAACAAGCTGAGCACGGAAAAAGTAAAGGTAAAGATTCTGCACAGCGGCGCGGGTGCCGTCACCGAAACGGATGTGCTTTTAGCCTCCGCGTCAAACGCTATTGTAATCGGATTTAACGTACGTCCGGAGCGCAAAGCCCAGGATCTTGCCGAGTCCGAAGGGGTTGAAATACGTCTCTACACGGTAATCTACAACCTGACGAATGAAATCAAGGCCGCAATGATCGGGATGCTGGAAAAGACGAGCCAGGAAAAATACCTTGGCAGGGCGGAAGTCAGGGATACATTCCGGACGCCGAAGTTCGGCGTTATCGCCGGATGCGGCGTTCAGGACGGCCTTATCCGCCGCAATTCCGAGGCGCGCCTCCTGCGCGACAACGCGGTTATTCACGAAGGAAAGATTTCTTCGCTGCGGCGTTTCAAGGACGACGTGACGGAAGTTAAATCCGGTTTTGAATGCGGAATAGGATTCGAACATTTCGACGATATCAAGATAGGCGACATCATTGAAGCGTATGTAATCGAGAAAATTGCGCAAACCACACTTTAAATTGTGGATTGTTGATTTTGGATTGTGGATTGATTATCGAAGCGGGCTGAAATCCCGCTTCCCAAAACCAATCCACAATCAGCAATCCCAAATCCAAAATATTTATATGCAGCCTTCACGCAGACCTCAACGACTTGCGCTTCAGATTCAGCGGGAAATAAGCCTGATGCTTTCACGTGGTTTGAAAGGCCACGACATCGGTTTTGTCACCGTTACGGGCGTGCGCATGAGCGCGGATCTGAAACACGCCCGTGTATTCGTTTCACTGATGGGTTCCGAAGACGAACAAAAAGAAAGTTTTGAGGCATTGCGCGCCACGGCAGGCAGGGTGCGCCACGAACTCGGTTCGCGCATCCGCACGCGGTATCTGCCGGAAATAGATTTTGTAATCGATACGTCGCGGGAATATGGCGACCATATCGACAGCCTGCTCGCCGAAATCCACCGACAGGAGGAAGAATAGTTTTGGACGGCATGTTGATTATCGACAAGCCCGCCGGCTGGACTTCCCACGACGTGGTGGCAAAAATCCGCGGCATTACACGCATCAAAAAGATCGGCCATACGGGAACGCTCGATCCTTTCGCAACAGGGACGCTGCCGTTGGCCGTAGGGCGCGCGACGCGGCTTACCGGTTTTTTTCAGGCTTCCGACAAGATTTATCGTGGCATTATGCGCTTTGGTTTCGCCACAAACACCTATGATGTAGAGGGCGAACCATTAGGCGAAGACACGAATCCTGATCTTGACGCCGCCTGGCTGGAAGAAATTTTCTCCCGATGGCACGGAACGGTTCAGCAAACCCTGCCTCCTTATTCTGCGAAGAAAGTGCAGGGAAAACCTTTGTACGTTTATGCGCGCAAAGGCATTGAAATGGCCCCTGTAGTTAAGGAAATCACAATAAAATCATTGAAACTTTTAGGCGTAAATCACAATTCCGCGGAATTTGAACTTGAATGCGCAGCCGGCGCGTACGCGCGCGGACTGGCGCACGACATCGGGCGTGAATACGGCTGCGGCGCTCATCTGGAACAACTCCGGAGAATCCGGTGCGGAGATTTTTCAATCGAGGACGCGACACCACTGACATCTACGAACGACGCGCAAAGTTTTTATCCGGCTGAATATTTCTTCAGCCGTATGATTCCCATGAACAGGCTGCTTCCGGAGATTCCACCTATTGCAGTATCCGGAGGCGATAAACAAAAACTGCTGCATGGAAACGATCTGAATATTCTGAGCGCGGACTGGCAGTCGGAAAACTACCGTCTGTTGGACGCCGACGGCGCCCTTGTAGCCATCGCGCGGAAAGTCCAGGTTTTTGAGCCGCTCGCCGGTCAACCGGTTCGCTGGCTAAGGATACATCCGACAATTACGTTCGCGGCATAAAAAGTTCCAGTCGTGGGAGTACCGGCGTGTAAATGATTAACGCGAGTTGAAGGGCGTAGTACGCTACGCCTCTACATGTGGTATAATTTGTTTTATTTGATTTGCGCCTGTAGCTCAGGTGGATAGAGCAACAGTTTCCTAAACTGTGGGCCGCAGGTTCGAGTCCTGCCAGGCGCACCACTAAAATCGAGGGAAACGAAATGATTACGAGACGTGAATTTGTTGCCGGAGTTGCGTGTTGCGCGGCGGTTGCTGGAAAATTGACGGGGCAGGAGGCCGGCAACGCCAGGAATGAAATCCTGGTCGCTCCATGCGGGCTTTTTTGCGGCGCATGTCGAGCGTACATCGCCACTTTAGATAATAATGACGAATTGAGAACAGGATCTAAACAGCCGTCTATGCAGTGCGACGGCTGCCTCGGCGGAGGTCGTGCGCCCGCGCACATATCGAAATGCGAGATAAGAGCATGTGCCGCGAGTAAAACCAAAACGGGACGCTGTTCGGAGTGCGATGAATTTCCTTGCGGACGAATAACCGACTTTAATAACGACGGAATGCAGCACCATAGCGAGGTTCTGGCAAACCTGCGCCAGTTGCGCACAATGGGTATTAAAGATTGGACAAAACACGAAGAGGATCGCTGGACCTGTCCAAAATGCCAGGCAAAGCTGTCGTGGTATGATGCGGAATGCCCGAAATGCAAAACGCCGCGTTCGGACAAACTGTTTCCGTTGAAGAAGGCGTAATTAGAATTGTGGATTTAGCGGGACGAGTACTGGCGGTTGATTACGGGAAGAAGAATATCGGCATCGCGCACAGCGATGAATTCCGTTTAACCGTACAGCCTCTTGCCTCTCTGCCTAATATAGGAAAAAAAGATTTTCTCAGGCGCGCGGGCGAGTTTGCGAAAACACTCGAAATCCGGGAAGTGATTATCGGAATTCCCCTTCGAATGGACGGCAGCCGTGGCGACGCCGCGCTTGCCATGGAAAAAATCAGGCGTTCGCTTGAGGGAACGCTTAAACTGCCGGTTACGGAAATTGACGAACGGCTTTCAACCGTTGAAGCGCTCGAAATCTGGCGGGAAATGACTCCCAGGCAGCAGCGGAAATACAGGACCGTGGATTCGCTGGCTGCCGCGCTGATTCTGGAACGGTTTATAGCGAATTCCGAGTAAGGAAAACCTATTGAGACGCTTGCTGTGGATTTGCTTTTTCCTTCCGATTCCCGTCATTGGTGCTGTGGGTGGGCTGCTGTCCGAACTTCATTCTCCCTACTACAATGCCGCGCAGGATGAGACTTTTGTCTATATCCCCCACGGCGCGAACGCGGCAAAAGTGGCGGGACTGCTAAAAGAACAGGGACTCCTGCATACAAAGCTGCCTTTCAGGCTCTGGCTGCGCCGTAGTGGATTTGACCGCAGTCTGAAAGCCGGTGAATATCGATTTTCCGGCATGTCAACCCCGATAGAAATTGCCCAAAAGCTTTCCCGCGGCGACGTATATTTTCGTTCCATTACACTACCGGAAGGATTGACCGCGCTGGAAACCGTGGAGTTTCTGATGCGCGGAGGCTTCGGCGAAAGGGAAAAATTTGAAGCTGCGCTTTTACGCGTTGATTTAATAAGTGATTTAAACCCATACGCGCAAAATCTTGAGGGCTATCTGTTTCCGGAAACCTACCGTTTCGGGCGCATGAACGATGAAGAAGCAATCATCGGCGCCATGGTCAATCAATTCCGATACCGGATGAACAAAATCCTGGAAGAATCGCCGTTGCCACACGGTTGGACGGTGGCGCGCATAGTTACGCTGGCGTCAATGATTGAAAAGGAAGTGAAAACTCCATCTGAACAGCCGATTGTAGCTTCAGTGATGTTTAACAGGTTACGCCTGAATATGACGCTCGGCATTGATGCCACAATAATTTACGCCATGAAGCTGGCCGGAACATGGAACGGAAATATCCGTAAATCCGATCTTCAGATGGAATCGCCGTACAATACATATATACATCGCGACCTGCCGCCCGGCCCAATCTGTAATCCGGGAGAGAGTGTTATCCGCGCGGCGCTGAATCCGGAAAAGACCGATTATCTTTACTACGTATCAAAAAACGACGGTACGCATCAGTTTTCAAAAGACCTCCGCTCGCACAACAACGCCGTCAATCTATACCAGCGATCAGGCCGGTAAAGCATAGTCATGTGGCAGACATCCTCGCCGGCGTGTAATTAAACCCGGATTCCGAAGTTACCGGCGTTCAAACGCCCTGAAGTAGCATATCAGCCCAGGGCAAAGGCGCTTGCACCGTCGCCCTGGGTTACGGAATAAAAACATACAGCCGCCCTGAAGGGGCAAGGCAATACGGCACAGTGGTTTATGATCGTTTCATGCCGTTAACTTCGGAATCCGGGTTAAATAATGGGCGGTTCGCGAACCGCCCACACTTGAACGCGCGCTTTCGGCGCGCCCTTTATTTTTTATAAGCCGGCGAGGACGCCAGCGCTCCCATGTCAAGTGTTCTCCTGTCAAGTGTTCTCCTGTCAAGCAGGAATTCATCAAGCTCCCGCGTCGAAAGGCTGTAAATATCACGCGGGTCTTCCGGCGGGCGGTTTTTCCAGCGTTTGTGTCCCCAAAGCCAGGATTCCGGCTGTTCGCTTATCACACTCTCCAGGATTTCGTTAAGGCGTTTCGTGTTGATGCGCAGGTCTTCGACTGTATCGCCGGTACGTTCCATGTCGATCGGCGGCAAAAATTTAAAAGTGTAGCGCCCGCCGTTGAGCGGCGTCAGATAGCCTGTAAGCACCGGCGCACCGGTTCGAAGCGCCAGAAGCGCAACCCCCGTCGAAGTCGCGGCGGGAATCCCGAAAAAATCCACGAAAATTCCTTCCGCCGCGTTAACGTTATGGTCCATTAAAACGCCCACCGTGCGCCCCGCTTTTAATTCTTTAAGAATATGGCGAGCTGAGTCTTTTTTATAAATAACGGTGTTGCCTTTGGATTCGCGTACCCGGCGCAGATATTTCTCCAGCCGCGCGTTGTCAAGCGGGCGTGTGGTGAAACTAAGCGGATAGCCGTGAAGGGCATGCGCCGTCGGCAGCAGTTCCCAGGAGCTGAAATGCCCTGTCAGATAAAGGATTCCTTTACCTCGGTTTAAGGCCGCCCTGTAATTACCAAGCCCGGCTTTTTTGTCGTAATCGACAAGATCTGAAATTTTCTCCGGCGTCAGATAACCGAGGCGGCTGATTTCGAGCAGGTTCATTCCAGCATTCTGAAAGCTCCGGCGGGCTATGGTTTTTCGCCGTCGGCTCGGCATTTCAGGGAACGCGATGCGAAGATTAACGTCGGCTATATGCCTGTGGCGCGCGTCCATGTAAAAAAAGACCGTTGCCAGCATCCTGATGATGGTAACTCCGGCTGCTCGAGGAATGACGCGAAAGAAAGCAATGACCGTTCGCGCAAGGAAATATATGAACCAGGTATCCAATTTATGACATCTTTCCTGAATGTAACGATGCTATACTGATTATTTCCCGTATGGAAATTAAGGACGCCACATGAAAAAAACCTCTCTTTTCGTTTTCGCCGTTTTAGTCGCCGTTTCCGCAGTCGGCCTTGCCAGGTATAAAGCACCTGCCTGGGAGCCGGACACGCGTGAAAGCTACCCGGCTTTTCTGACCAGCGAGGGCGTTACCATTGCCGTCGAACCTTTATATACGGACGAACTCGCCGCGCAAGCCTTCGACAAAAAAGATATGATAACACGCGGGATTATGCCGTTCGCCGTGGTTATTTTCAACGACAACGACTTTCGCGTCGAAGTTTCAGGACTTGATATTGAACTGATTCATAAAGACCGCCCGGATATCCGTATTAAAACGATTTCGCCAAACGAAGTAACCTGGCGTCTGTCGCAACGGGATAAAACGTGGCGCACCCAGCGCATACCACGCATGTCGCAAAACGAACTTGACCGCGATATGCTTGAGGATTTCGACAAAAAGCTACTGATGAAAAAAACTGTCGAGGCGCGCGGCAAGACGTTTGGGTTTCTCTACATGCACCTGCCGGAGAAAGAAAGCGCCGAAGAATTCCTGTCCGGCGCAATGTTTTATATTCCAAAAATATACCGCCTTGACGACGGCTCACGCATGATCTATTTCGAGATTGAGTTGGCTCCGGCTGTACGGAAGGCGACTCCCTGAACATTTGAGGCGGGATATGAGTGATTTTACAATGGGAAATCTTCCGGGAACGCGAGACCTGCTTCCGGAGGATACGGCGCTTTGGCAGTTCATTGAAGCGGGAACTCGCGGCGTTTTTGAGCGATACGGATTTTACGA
>Ga0082212_10004737_pt1 | contig 18762 bp, 17 predicted proteins | sample TergutNt197P3_FD_71548 | JGI IMG/M metagenome (GOLD analysis project Ga0082212, IMG submission 71548) | Neocapritermes taracua P3 segment gut microbial communities from Petit-Saut dam, French Guiana - Nt197 P3 | ecosystem: Host-associated > Arthropoda: Insects > Digestive system > Gut ...
CCCGTGTCTATGCCGGAAGTGACAGTAAAACTTGAAGACGTGTTTTATTTTGTCGAATAAAAAAAATTAAAAAAAAGGAAAAAGAAGATTAAGAATGTAATTGTATGATTGTCGGAAGTGTGATATAATAGGGACATTAGAGGACTACGGACAGTCTCGTGAGTCCGTAAGTGTTGCACGACGTAGCGTCGAAAGACGTCAGAGCCGGCAGCTGCGACGAGGGCAGTCGTAATATAAAATGTTGGCAGACGGTTTCACCCAAGGTGCATGGGAATCGGCGGCAAGGCGCGAACCGCATAATTCGCGCCGCGAATTAGCTCTTTGATAATTCTATATTTTAAACTATATAATATGGCAACCGCAAAAAAATAAAATAAAGGTATGCGTATGAAAAAAATCTTACCGTGGGTATTAATGGTCATAACGACCGCAGTCATAATAACGCTTGCAACGTTCGGTCCGTCTATGCTCGCCAAATATAACGACGCTAATGTTTTGAACAGGGTGGAAACCGAATCAGCCGTCGGTCCGGCTGAAGGGTTTAGATACAGCCTGAACGCAAATGAACGCATCTATATCCTGTCTATGGCTTTGAAAAATCAAGTCGCGCCGCAAACCGACTATGCCGCCCTGACAAGAGGAAGACTGACCGATACGTCGTCTTCTTTCGCTTATACCGAAAACCAGCGCGGTCCTTCGCCCGGTGAGATGTCTTATGATGAAGCGTTAAAGGCTTGCAACAGGGCGTTGGCGGAATTGCAAAGACTGGACGTAATCCCGGACTGCCGCTTCGACCCTGAAAATAACGCTTACGATGTGCGTTTATATACTGCCGTGGATATATCCGACCCGCAGAAGAATATTTCCGTCTGGCAGATTGTCTACGCGCCGTCCCGTCCCATATCGGAATACCGCGGCGCGTTATTGGAAGCTTGGTTAGACGCTGAAACCGGCGCGCTTTACGGGTTTTCGCTGAGGGCAGATAACCCGCCGGACGCGTTTGAGCCCGACGCGCTTGCAGATGCATGGTGTCGGACCGCGGATTTGACAGAAGCGCAGCTTTTGGAGCAGAATAACCCCTTGCTGGAAACCACACCGCACCATAAAAAATATATCCTTGAAGGATTGGATTATGACAATACCGTCGTCACAGTAGGGTATTATGAAGGAATCAACGAAATTTTTGTAAGAATTACTTAAATTACTTAGAATATTACAAAAATGATGCTTTTTTGATAAAAATAATATGCAACCTCCCTGTATTATGTAAAAATAAAACGCAGGGAGGTAAAAATTTATGTATATAAGTGCATACAGGGGAAGATACAAAAGAAGAAAACGTACGGCTGTGATACCGGTACTTTTTTTCATCATGGCGGTGGGGCTGGCGGTGACCGGCATATTTATGCTCGCCGCATTGAAAGAGCATGAGATTCCGGCGCGTCCGGTAAGCGAACCTGATTCGCCGGGCAGTTTTTTCGTATCGGACTTGGACTCCGTTCCCGAAATTACCGACATTCCCGACATTTCCGGTGCGGAACGTGATAATATACCGTTAATTGCAATCGACGCGGGGCATGGCGGTATGGACGGCGGTACTTCAGCGGGCGGAATCCCGGAAAAAACATTCAATCTTGAGATAGCGCAAAAACTGCGGGATATTTTGGAAAGTCAGGGATACCGCGTACTAATGATACGCAATGACGACGAATATGTGGAGAAGGGACAGAGAGCGGCAGTGGCAAATGAAGCCGGGGCAAGTCTGTTTATAAGCATCCATCAGAACTCGGACAGCGGCGGCGCGCACGGTATCGAAACATGGTATGACGATACGGAGACTGAAAAGGACTGTTACAAGCTGGCGTTGCTGGTTCAGTCGTGTACCGTGTGGACCACCGGCGCGAGAGACCGGGGATTGCGGACAAGTCATGAGATGGTCGTAATCAGGGAAACCGCAATGCCGTCCTGCCTGATTGAAACCGGATTTGTCAGCAACGGCGAAGAATTGAAATTGCTGGCAAGCGCGGAATATCAAACAAAAATCGCCCGCGGGATTGCCGAGGGCATTCATTGGTATATAAACCCAAACGAACCGCTTCCGGGTTATGACGACCCTCCGGTCGCGACGCCGGATTCGGTCAAAGCAATCGGCTGGGGGCTGAGTTTCCGGGAAAGCGGCGACCCGCCGGACGCAAGCTGCTCTCCCGAATACCTTTCTCAGTTTGACGCGGTTTATCTGGGCGATGTAAACCAAAAAAGACTCTATCTCACGTTCGATGCGGGCTATGAAAATGGCTGTACGGCGTCTATTTTGGATACGCTCGCGTATCATGATGTACCCGCCGCGTTTTTTCTGGTAGGTCACTATATTCAAGCCAATCATGAATTGGTCCGAAGAATGAATAACGAGGGGCACATTGTGGCAAATCATACGTTCAACCATGCCGATATGGCGGCATTTACCGAATTGGAGGACTTCAAAACAGAATTGTCGGAACTGGAAGAGCTGTATAAGGCGGTTACCGAGGCGGATTTAGCCCGCTATTACCGTCCGCCTGAAGGCGAGTTCAGCGAACTCAATCTCCGTCAGGCTCAATATCTGGGATACCGGACGGTATTCTGGAGCTTAGCCTATGTGGATTGGGAGCAGAATCAGCCGACAAGGCAGCAGGCTCTTGACAAACTGCTGCCCCGGGTACATCCCGGCGCGGTTATACTGCTGCACAGCACTTCGCAGACAAACGCCGAAATATTGAATGAATTGCTGACTATATGGAAATCCGAAGGCTATACTTTCGGAAGCATCGACGAGTTATTTGACAGAGAGGCTGATAACCGAAATACCCTGTATTTGACATTTGACGACGGACCGTCGGCTAAATACACCGAAACCATACTGGACGAACTAAAAGCCCGCGGTATAAAGGCAACGTTTTTTGTAGTTGGAGAGAACGTGCGAAAATATCCCGAACTGGTCTGCCGCATCGCCGACGAGGGGCATACAATCGGCATTCATTGTTACAGCCACGCATATAATGAAATTTATGCCTCGGTGGAAAGCTATGTGGCGGACTTTGAAAAGGCTCTCAATATCGTGGAGGAAACCATTGGAGTTAAACCGACTCTCTTTCGTTTTCCGGGCGGCAGTATCAACGCGTACAACAAAGGGGTTTTCCGTGACATTATTGAGGCTATGGCTGAGCGGGGATATATTTATTTTGACTGGAACGCCAGTCTTGAAGACGCCGTCAGAAATCCGCAAGCCGACTTATTGCTGAAGAGCGCGAAAAACAGCGTGGGAGGGAAAAACGCCGCCGTACTGCTCGCGCACGACACGGTTTCAGTTACTGCGCAGATATTGCCGGAACTGCTGGATATGTTTGCGGAGTATAAATTTGAGCTATTGACTTCAAATGTCGCGCCGGTACGGTTCCGGTATGATTAGATTGGTCTATTGTTTTCGAGGTTATATCTGTATAATATTGATTACCATTGTTCATTAATTCGTTGCTCTTTTCCTCGCTTTCGGTATAATCAAATCATAGCTGTTAATTTTCTCAAATAAAACCGGAAGTATTTTCGGAAACCGCATTTTGTCGGGAATCGTATCAAACAATTTTACTTCGGTCATTTCAAAATCAGGCATGTCGCCGAGTTCATGTATGTGCGCTAAAAATACCTGACCGGTGGTACAAATATTAGGATAATGTATCGAATAATCAAATACCGGCGTTATATCGAATTTAGCCGCTCCGGTTTCTTCATACAATTCACGTTTCGCGGAGTCAAGAGGACTTTCGCCTTCTTCGATATGACCGCCCGCCGTTTCAAAAGTATCGCGGCTTTTCGCCCGGCAGTACAGCCATTTATCTTTGTAACGCGAAAAAATGACAGTAAATTTATAGGCTTTCAATTTTCCCAAGTCTGTTATACAAGGCTTGCACTTATTGTGGTCGAGTGTTGTTACCGGATTAAATAAATCTATTTTTTCTATGCAAATACAACCGTCGTCGTTAAAATCTATTTTCACAACCCACGGGAAAATAAACGACATCGCCATGAAATCCTCATACCCGAATGTACTGTCATAATAATTTATGATTGCCGACAAAGCTATGCCATGTGTGCCTATCACGATATTTTTATTTCTATATTGTGTTAAGACTTCCTCCAACGCCGCGATGTTACGCCGCTGGCATTCTCCAAGCGACTCGCCATCGCCTAACCTGTAATTGAAATCCGTCCAGAGACTTTTCATATATACAGAAAAATCAACTGCTCTGTAACCGTTATCGCTTTTCAGTTCACAAAAATCTTCAATAGTCTGTATATCAAAATTATACATATCCGTAAAATCCAAAAGAGTATCAACCGCCCGTTTATACGGGCTGGACAGAACGACGTCTATATTCTTATCGCTTAAAAATTCAGTCACCAATGAACAATCGGCAAGACCTTTTTCGGTTAGCGGGCGTACTCTTGATTCACGGACAGAATAGTCAGATTCTGCATGGCGTATAAAATATATTGTTGTCATTTTGCTGCCCTCCATTCTTTTTTCCTTGTCTGATAAATTACCATTTGGGCCAGTCGTATGTCGAAATATCTTCTATATGACTTCCGAAATTATCTTCTATCTTTGCGTTCTCCCCATGCTCTCCGAGGTCAACTAAGAATTTTTTTACAGCGCCGCTCTGCCCGATGTTGTCTTTTACCACAGAGTTTTTGAGTTGCCGAACGACTATTCCGTAATTCGGCGAAAAGTCACCTTTTGCCCCGTCGTCACGCCCTACTAACATAGTATTTGAAGTGCATACTATGTTATAGCAATGCTCAAGCCAGACATGCGAACTCTCATATTCCGGCATATCTTTCCTCCACGGCGCGCCGCTCCGGTTGAATATATTGCCCGTAACCGTGATATTATGCGAGGCGAGTCTGCCCTCCGCGATATATATTGCCGGACCGCCCGAACGGTCTATTGAGTTGCCGTTTATGTTCCATGTATTGCCGTCTTTTATATATATGCCGCCCTTTTGATTCCATTCTATTCTGTTCGCCGTTACGATTATCGCGGCGTTGCCGTCGGGTCCTTCTCCGCAAATTCCGTAGCCTCTGTTGCCCGAAAGCCAGTTGTCGAGTATAAACCCATCCCAGCCCGCTATATATAACCCGTTTCCTTTGTTGCTGTGTATATAGTTATGCCTAATCGAGAAACACCACACTCTGAAAAATCTGATTCCGTCCCCTGTGAAAAAGCCTATCTTGCAGTCCTCGATTCTGGGCGTGTCTTCTTCTTTGCCGTAATCGTCTTTTTCTATGAGTATGCCGCTTATATTTTCGCCGAGATTACATCCGTTAAGACATAACCCTTTCACGGTAACGCCGAACGCTCCGGTTATATCAAGCAGGCATTTATTGTCACTTGATAAAAGTCTGATGACAGACCCTCCCGACAAGCCGTCTGAAAACCCCTGCGTGTTTCTGTAACTCCACGAGGGATAACCCTGTATGCCTGTCCGCGGGCGCATTTTCAAACTGTTGCATAGATATTCGCCGGGCGGAACTGTCACAGTTCCGAATACTTTGCCGGCTTCGTCGATAGCTCTCTGAAAGCTTTCGGTCGAATCGGTTTTGCCGTCGGGGACTGCCCCGAAATCCAGTACGTTAAATAAATTATTCATATTTTTACCTTGCCTTTCTTGTTTCTTTTGATAAGTTATATTTTATCATAAATCTGTGAATATTACAATAATGAAAATATTTTATTATATTGATATGTTAAAATAAATTTGTTTAACATTCGTTTACATTTATGGAGTATGCTATAAATTAATACTACGAGAGGAAGAAGAGCCATGCGTTTTGCGCCGCAAAATAAAATAAAGCATAGGCAACCGTCAAAAAGAATTATTGCGATTGCGTTTTTGTTATGCTTTGTTGTCGGATTCTTTCTTTCCGGGATATTCTTTTTGACCCATGTGAATCACGAACATGACCATAACGGCGTTGACGGCAGTTGTGATACCTGCGCGCAAATACAGGCTTCGGAAAACTTAATCAAACAGTTTGGTATATTTGCAGTCAGCTTGGCGTTTGCTGTTATAATTCTTTCTGCCGCAATAGCGGTTTTATTTGCCATATCATTTTTATTTGGAGTTCAATCGCCTGTAAAATTAAAAATTAGAATGAATAATTAAGATAACTTCCGCAAGGGAATGCTATGTCCGTTTTTCGGGATATATTACAGCATAACCTTGTCTTTTTATGCCAAAAAATAAATACATACGGAGGTTATAATTAATTTATGAAACGAATAGCTGCGATAATACTTATTCTTTTATTGCTAATGCCGGCTATATCCGGCTGTAAAGAAACTGATAAACCATCGGACGGCAAACTCAATATCGTTTGCACGATTTTCCCGCAGTACGACTGGGTTCGGCAAATACTCGGAGATAAAGCAGATACTATGAATTTAACGCTTCTTTTGAACAACAGAGTTGACCTGCACAGTTATCAGCCGTCGTTTGATGATATTGTGAAAATATCAACCTGCAATTTATTTATCTATGTGGGCGGCGAATCCGACAAATGGGTTGACGACACGCTCAAAGAGGCGACGAATAAAGATATGATTGTAATAAATTTACTGGATATACTCGGCGACGAGGCAAAAATAGAAGATTTAATCGAAGGTATGGAGGAAGAAGATGACGGCGATGACGAAGAAGATTATGACGAGCATGTCTGGCTCTCGTTAAAAAACGCGCAAATGTTTTGCGTAATTATTGCTGACGCGCTTTCGTCATTAGACGCAGACAACGCCGAAGAATATAAAAATAATATGGTATCATATAACGAAAAATTAGCGAATTTGGATTCAGAATATAAAACGGCGATAAATGCGGCTACTGTAAAAACGCTGTTGTTCGGCGACCGATTCCCGTTCAGGTATCTTGTAGATGATTACGGATTAACGCCATACGCCGCTTTTTCCGGCTGTTCAGCCGAAACCGAGGCAAGTTTCGACACTATTATATTTCTCGCAGATAAAATTGACGAATTGAATCTGAATTTTATTATGGTGACTGAGAGTTCAGACCAGTCAATCGCCAAATCAATAATAAACAATACGACCGCTAAAAATCAACGGATTCTTGTATTGAACGCTATGCAGTCTGTGACTTCTGAAGACGTCAAAACCGGAACGACTTATCTTTCTATAATGGAAAATAATCTTGATATATTAAAAGAAGCGTTGAAGTGAGGAGGGAACTATATGCCGCAGTTGACTTGTGAAAATCTTACGCTTGGTTATGAGGGTAAAACGGTTATTTCTAATCTTTCATTTAGCGTAAACGCCGGGGATTATCTGTGTATTGTAGGAGAGAACGGCTCAGGAAAAAGCACGTTGATGAAAACTATATTAAACCTAAAAACACCAATATCGGGACAGATTATTACAGGGGACGGATTGTCCCCTGCCGAGATTGGCTATCTGCCGCAGCAAACTGTGGTGCAAAAAGATTTCCCCGCGTCTGTTAGGGAAGTTGTCCGTTCGGGTTGCCTGAACCGCTGCGGTTTGCGTCCGGTATATAACAGGCATGAAAAGCAGATGGCGGAAGATAACATGGAAAAGCTCGGCATTGCCAATCTCGCAAAACGCTGTTATCGTGAACTGTCCGGCGGACAACAGCAACGCGTGCTTCTGGCAAGGGCGTTGTGCGCTACCCGAAAAATAATATTGCTTGACGAACCTGTGGCAGGGCTTGACCCGAAAGCGACGGCTGATATGTATGAGTTGATTAAAACTCTGAACGACGGCGGTATTACTATTATCATGATTTCACACGATATTGCCGCGTCTTTAAAATACGCCTCGCATATATTGCATATAGGCGGGCAATCGTCGCTGTTCTTCGGTACGGCGGCAGATTATCTTACAAGCGAAACGGGGCGGATATATAACGGATTGGAGCGTGATACAGAATGACAATAACTGAAATTATAGATAAAATCGTTATATCTTTTCAATATCCGGTCGCCCGCAACGCATTGATTGTCGGCGTTTTAATTGCGCTTTGTTCGTCGCTTTTAGGCGTGACATTAGTGTTGAAACGGTTCTCGTTTATCGGGGACGGATTGTCTCACGTTGCTTTCGGCGCGATGGCGGTTGCGGCGGCTATGAAACTTACAAACAATTTTTTGCTGGTTCTGCCTGTGACAATAATCTGCGCGGTTCTGTTATTACGCACAGGGCAAAACACAAAAATAAAAGGCGACGCGGCAATAGCTATGATTTCTGTGGGAGCGTTGGCACTCGGTTATCTTATCATGAATCTTTTCGCGAAATCTTCTAATTTGTCCGGGGACGTTTGCGCCACATTATTCGGCTCTACTTCGATTTTAACTTTAAGCGATACCGACGTATGGCTGTGCGGTATTTTATCAATACTGGTGATTGCGGTGTTTTTATTGTTTTATAACAAGATATTCGCCGTCACTTTTGACGAGGATTTCGCGACGGCAACCGGAAACAGAGCAAAAATATATAACCTGATTCTTGCCGTAGTTATCGCTGTTATTATAGTTCTGGCTATGAATCTGGTCGGCTCGCTTCTGATTTCGGCGTTGGTGATATTCCCGGCTCTGTCGGCTATGCGTGTATTCAAGAGTTTTAAATCCGTGACGATATGCTCTGTTATCGTATCGGTGACTTGCGCCGCGCTTGGCATTTTGATTTCTATTGTTGCCGGGACTCCGGTAGGTTCTACGATTGTCGCGGTGGATATTGCGGGATTTTTTATATTTAGCATAACAGGTTTTATATCAAGGAGGTTTGCGTAATAAAATGAAAAAATATTTGTGTATATTATTGATATTGTGCGGGATATTTATTGCAGGGTGCGGGAATAAAGACACGACGCAAAGTTCAAACGATAACGTTGAGAAAAAAGAAAACCCCAAAACGCCGTCCGGGGGAAATAATAAAGATTTTATTGATTTGACGGCATTAAGCAGTACGATGGTCTACGCCGAAGTGTTCAGCATGTTATCTAATCCTGATGATTACATTGGAAAGACAGTAAAAATGAACGGTCCTTATTATTCTTCATATTACGCTGAAACTGATATGCGTTATTATTTTGTGATTATTGAGGACGCAACCGCCTGTTGTCAGCAGGGATTGGAATTTATATGGAACGGAGAGCATATTTATCCGGACGATTATCCGAAAGAGGGAGCAAAAATCGAAATAACCGGTATATTCGGACAATATGAGGAACTTGGGTTGACTTATTGTTATTTGGATGTTGATGATATAACTGTTTTAAAATAATAAATGGCAAATCAGTGGCGATATAGGATTTTCAGCTTTAAAATCTCCGTAAAATCGAGGAAAAACAAAGCCGAAACACTCAAATCTAGCGTTCCGGCTGTAGTCTGAATAGCGAATGGGGAACTATAGCGAAACCCTGATAAAATCAATGTTTTATGGAACAGCCAAAGTGAAGTTTATCTCTAAAACTTAATCAAAAACATATAAAATTTTATGTTTTTAAATCAGCGTTCCCTAAAAGGACGCTTTTTATTTGCCGATAATCTTCGTCCACATTACGCATTCCTGCTTCTTATTTATTATAACAAATAAATTAAAGAACGTCAACACCTTTTTCGCACATTTGACCTCATGTACCTATTTGTATATAATGTAGGCATAAGGAGGGAGTGTCCGATGAAAAAAATAAAAATTCGTTTGGAGGGTCTCGAATGGCGTATCGTGTTCAACGCGCTGAATGACCTCAGAACTAAATTGCTTGAGGAAGGGCGATATAGCGATTCGGTAGAAAGTATCATGTTAAAGATTGCAAATACGCCTGCGATAAAAATCAAATAAATAATGTACATAGCATGAAGCCGCTTGTTCTCTAACAAAGAATAGGTGGCTTTTTGTATTTACGGGGCTATTATGCCCTTTATTCAGTCGCTTTCGGTAAATACGGAAGTGGCTAATTTTATTGAGAGGAGTTATTATGGCAGTATTCAGAGTAGAAAAGACAAAGAATTACACAGTTATGAGCAATTATCATCTTCGAGATACAAATCTATCATTAAAAGCAAAAGGGTTATTGTCGCAAATATTATCTCTGCCTGATGATTGGGATTATACCCTCGCCGGGTTGTCGTACATTAACCGCGAGAGTATAGACGCAATAAGGACGGCGGTACAAGAGTTAGAGCGTGCGGGGTATATAACCCGTTCACGGGAACGTAAAAACAACGGACAACTTGGAGGTGTCGAATATATCATATTAGAACAACCGCAACAGTCGGCTGACAAGACTACAACGCCTGTATCTGCTCCTCCTATACAGGAGAAACCTACATCGGAAAATCCAACGCAGGCAAACTCTACGTTGGGAAAACCCATGCAATTAAATAAAGATAAAACAAATAAAGAAAAAGAATTAAAGACTGATTTATCAAATACCGATTCCATTCCTTTCCCTGCCCTGCATGTGTGTGTGGGAGAGCCTGAAATGAAAAGAAGGGAAACGGCAAGCATACAAGCGTATGAAATATATAGGGATATTATACAAGAAAATCTGTCATACGCGATAATGCTTGAACGGCATAAACACAAAAAAGACTTGATTGATGAAATCATTGACCTCATTCTTGAAACCGTCTGTACATCCCGAAAAACAATCCGCATAGCGGGTGACGATTACCCCGCAGAAATTGTCAAGGCAAAGTTTTTGAAGCTCGATGGCGGGCATTTAGAATTTATACTTGAATGTCTGAAAAAGAACACGACGGAAATACGCAATATCAAGAAATATATGCTTGCGGTGCTGTTCAATGCGCCGTCAACAATAGACAATTATTATACTGCACTTGTAGCTCACGATATGGCAGAAGGAGGAAAATTGAATGACTAATTGTAAAGTGATCGCCGTCGCCCATGAAAAGGGAGGCGTAGGAAAAACAACCACGGCAGTCAATCTCGGTATTGGGCTTGCACGGCAGGGCAAAAAAGTTCTTTTGGTTGATTCTGACCCTCAAGGTGATTTATCCAAATGTCTCGGTATAGAAAATCCGCAGGAATTAACCGAGACACTTGCGACCGCCATGAACAACATTATGACGGAAATGAAATTTGACCCCAAAAACGTAATCCTGTGCCATGATGAAAGTGTGGACTTTATCCCTGCCAACGCCATGCTTGCGGCGACAGAAATCACACTTGTAAACGCTATGGACAGGGAGTATGTCATGCAGGAATTTTTAAAGCGTGTTAAAGATGACTATGAATATATTCTGCTGGACTGCCGCCCGTCTTTGGGCTTAACAGTTGTAAATGCCCTGACCGCCGCCGACAGTGTGATTATTCCCGTACAGGCGCATATATTGGCGGCTGACGATATGGACGGATTGTTTAAGACCATAGGACGTATTAAACAGCGAGCAAATCCGAATCTCAAAATTGACGGTATCGTAATGACAATGGTAGATAACCGCACCAATCTTGCCCGTAATACCGGTAAAGAAGTCCATAGCAGATACGGCAAACTGGTGAATGTGTTTGCTACGGAAATTCCTTATTCTGTCCGAGCGGCAGAAGTACCGGGCAAAGGGCAAAGTATTTTCGCTTATGACCCGAACGGCAAAGTGGCGCAGGCGTATGAACAATTAACCAAGGAGGTGATAAATCTTGGAAACCGTGAGAAAAAAGCCCGAGATACAGACGCTCGATGATTTATTTGGCATTTCTCCAACACATGAAGAACGCGACGATTTAAAGCACGAAAAAGTTTTGGATATTCCTCTCTCCGAAATTGACGGATTTCCCGACCATCCCTTTCAAGTGAAAATAGATGAATCTATGCAGACTATGATTGACAGCGTAAAAACTTTTGGCATACAAACTCCTGCCATTGTTCGTCAAAAAGATAATGGGCGGTACGAGCTTGTTAGCGGACATCGGCGCAAACTAGCATGTGAGCTTGCAAGGCTTGAAACTATGCCGTGCATTGTCCGGGAAATGACCCGCGATGAAGCAATTATCATCATGGTGGACAGCAATTTACAGAGAGAAACAATTTTACCGAGCGAGAAAGCGAAATCATATAAAATGCGTTATGAAGCTATGAAACGGCAAGGACAACGCACAGACCTAACTTCTGTGCCATTGGCACAGAAGTCTGAAAGTAAGACTTCAAGAGAATTACTTGGTGAAATAGTAGGTGAAAGTCAAGACCAAGTACGCCGCTATATCCGCTTAAACGAACTCATTCCTCCGCTAATTGACCTTGTAGATAATTCGGTTATTCGTGATAAAGCCATACCGCAAATTGCAATGCGTCCCGCCGTTGAATTGTCTTATCTTTCGCCGGAACAGCAAGAATATGTGCTTGAAACCATAAAAAGTGATGAATGTACCCCTTCCCATGTTCAAGCTATGAAAATGCGAAAACTTTCAGAAAAAGATGAGCTTAACGAGGATGTTATTTTCTCAATTATGACAGAACAAAAGGCGAATCAAACGGACAATTTCAAAATACCGCGAGATAAAATTCAAAAATTCTTTGCGCCGGATACGCCTGCCGACAAAATCGAAGAAATTATCATCAAAGCATTGGACTTTTGGTTGCGAAAGGAAGAACGCCGTCGCAATGACGCACGATAAACATTTCAAATAATTATCTGTTTTCTGTTTTATAACATGACCGTATTATAACATGACCGTATTAGAATTGAAGTTAACGAAGGAAGGTGTTATTATATGAAAGAATACGGATATGTACGAGTGTCGAGCATTGACCAAAACGAGGATAGGCAGATTGCAGACATGAAAAAGTTAAACATTTCAGCGAAACGAATATTTATTGACAAACAATCGGGCAAAGATTTTCAGCGACCGAATTATCAAAATTTGGTGAACCGATTAAAAACAGGAGATTTATTATACATTAAAAGCATTGACCGATTAGGACGTAACTATGAAGAAATACTAAACCAATGGCGGGTGCTAATCAAAGAAAAAGGTGTTGATATTGCCGTGATTGATATGCCATTACTTGATACCCGCCTGAATAAAGATTTGATGGGTACGTTTATTGCGGATTTGGTATTGCAGATACTTTCATTTGTCGCTCAAAGTGAACGCGATACCATACGCAAAAGGCAAGCTGAGGGTATAGCGGCGGCAAAAGCGCGTGGCGTTCGTTTTGGTCGCCCTATAAAAAAGCCCCCTGAAAATTTCGGCGAGTTAGTGAAGTTATGGAAACACGGAAAATTGACATTTCCGGAAGTTTTAAATCAAACAGGGTTCAAACAAGCCACATTTTACAACCGTTTACGGGAGTATCGGCTGAGCCAAAAGAAATAGGGACTACAAAAAGGTGTACTTTTTTGTAGTTCCTTAACTTTATACATTATACATCTTTTTTCCTGTTGAATTAAAAACAGTCTGTGAATTTTCCGGCAAATCGCTTAAAATTGATTCATATTTTTCCCTTAAATATTGCCTATCGACGTTTATATAAAAGTACACCTTTTTATAATTATCAAATTGAAAATTAAAATCTTGGAGGAAATCTATGAAAACAAAAAAATTTATTAGCCTTGTGCTTGCGTTACTTTTAACATTTGTGTTCATTCCGGCGATAACAATAAGCGGCGCAAATGATAATATTTTAAGATTCAATGTCGATAAAATAATATTATATGCATTAAATGAGGGCGTTGAAAAATATATATCTATTCCGCCGTCATTAAATCAACAATTTCAACTTAAGGTATTAGGAACGGACAGCAAAGTAGAATGGTCTGTTTCAGGCGGGACTGTTACAATAGACAGTTCCGGATTGATTAAGCCTGTATTACGGGAAAGTGATGTTTTTATTCTCTCTACAAGCACTATGATTAAAGTTACAGAATATGAATACGGTACATCTGTCGTTTCAGCCCGTGTAGATGGAAAAACTCTGACTATAGAAGTTACTGTTGTTGATTATGCCGTTTATTATGCTGAAAAAGTGATGAACGATTATATTGCGGATAATATCACGTCAGATATGACTCAAATGGAAAAATTAGAACAAATATGTAAATTTGTCGCCAGTTATGATTATAATTATGAGTATTCAGGTTATACAGGCATGATCGTCACCGGCGAGGGCGGAGATTGCTGGGCAAGTACCGCTACGATAATGTATATGTGCGATCGGGTAAGCATACAAAACAGGCAGAGCAAATGGTTAGGTGTGTTTGAACATATGAATGTTATTGTTTTCATTGACGGAAAACATTACGTAGTAGAAGCAGGCATTAACGGAAAAGCTCCGAGGTGGTTTCATATAGATGAAGTGCCTATGTACATGTATACTATAAGAGATAAAACGGCGGCGAGAATTACCGGGTTTTATGGTCTTGATACAGACATAAGTATACCGTCTGATATAGACGGATTTAAAATCACTCATATCGGAAGTTCTTCTTTTAGAGGAGAGTTTTATTTAGAATCAATAATCCTTCCGGATTCTGTTACTTATATAGGAGAATTGGCGTTTTGTAATTGTACGAATCTAAAGAGTATAACAATACCTGAAAGCGTTACAAGCATTGGGGAAAACGCTTTTTGGGGGTGTTCAAAAGATTTGATAATACGCGTCCAAAAAGATTCACACGCTGAAACATACGCTAATGAAAATAAACTTAAATTCATCGTGGGCAATTCTTCTGTTCCGGCAGTCACAGCAACCCCGTCATCACAAAAAGTTCTCGTAAACGGCAAAGAAACCGCGTTCGACGCGTATCTCATCAACGACAGCAACTATTTCAAACTACGCGACCTTGCATATATATTCAATGGCACAGAAAAACAGTTTGAAGTCGGTTGGGACGAAAGAAATAACGCAATCTCACTTACAAGCAACAAGCCATACACCGAAGTCGGCGGTGAAATGGCGGGCAAAGGTTCGGGGAACAAAACCGGAGACCCTACAACATCAAAAATTTATCTTGACGGGAAAGAAGTAAGTTTTACGGCGTATAATATCGACGGCAATAATTATTTCAAACTGCGCGATGTAATGAAAGCTTTCAATATTTATGTGGGTTATAACGATAAGACAAAAACAATCACCCTTGATACATCTCAGGGTTATGTTGATTAAAATATGATAATACGAGTAAGAGAGAATTTTTTATGAAAGCAAATAAACTTATTATTCCCGCGCTTTCAATATTATTATCACTTTTATTGTTGTTCACAGGTTGCGACAATCAAGAAGAAACGGATAACAATGCCGGATATGAAACCGGGTTCATATTTGTATATGCCGACACGACTGTTTATTTAGGCGACTATGCAAATGATGTTTTAGAGAAATTGGGACCCGAATTGAATTTTTATGAATATGACAATGATGTTTTTAACGGTACAATGAAAATATACTGTTATAACGGGTTTGATATTTCAACTTACGCAAAGGCTGAGCAGAACGAATACAAAATATGCTCGATCGCTTTAAATGATGACAGCATTTTAACATGCGAGGGAATATCCATAGGGCAAACGGTTAGCGATATGATTGAAGTATATGGTGAGGCACACGAAGCATTTCCCGGAAGTTATTACAGATATATAAAAGCCGGAACGGCGTTATCTTTTGACGTTGACGATAACATTATAATTGCGATAACATATTCGTTGATAAATGTATAAATAGGAGGACAAAAATTATAAATAAAATATATAAAAAAACAATCACGAGTATATTGGTGATAGTTGCGATGATGTTGTCAATCAATATAAGTCCTGTTTTGTCATCGGATACATCGGATAAAGAAGCGATTGAGGCGCAGGTAAATGAGGCGTGGGTTGCTGCCATAAATAACACAAAAACGTCAGTTAGCGGCACTTCATATGCAAACGTGCCTGATTTTTATTATACTTATACCGATTCGACTTGGTGCGGTAAAAATTGCAGAAATTGCATACAGTGTTTGCGAGCTTATGGTATGTGTCATGTTTTAACGCTTCAACAACTTTGTTATCTGGACATAGTCAAATTTGATAAAACCGACGCTACAACGGCAAGCGCGGCAAACGGTTGGATGGGCGTAGAACCCGATTTTACCAAAGGGCATAAAAAAGGCGCGGGCGGCGTACTCGGCGCGGGACTTTGGACAGGAGGCGGAAATTACAGGGACGGAACGAAGGTTGCCGGAGATTATACAACTTATGGTATTACAGTAAACGACAACTATTTGGAAAAGAACAGAGTGAACATAGATGATGTTGGAATTAAAAGAATTACTGATTCAGGAGATTATAGCCCGGCTAACTACAGAAAAAAATATGAACCGTTAATTGACGATATAAATAAACAGTTTTGGAACTATATAAATACGCTTCCCGACCCATGTTATAATATTGTTTTAGAGTTCGGTCCGGCGAATCCTAATAGCGTTATATTCGGTCATATTATGTTTATCCATGCAATAATGTCAGACAATTCGGGGACGAAATATGTATATTATAATGATTCATATTCCGGCTATAATAACGGGTATCGAGCGGAAAGTCTTACAAAAGAAACGATCAGTCAGTTTTATAACAGATACAAACTTCGGGGATTCGATGAAGCGGAACGGGACGGCTACGGAGCAGGGAGCAATCCGTTTTGCGGATTGTGGCACGGAGGGATGTATTTTGAAAAACAGACAATTACCGCAACACCCGCAGTTTCAGAAATCAAAATAAATGAACCGCCTAACGCAAAACCCACAGTTTTAAAAATAATTGTCAACGGAAAAGAAATTACTTTGCCCACATATACAATAAACAGCGATATCTACGTAAAACTTCGCGATGTTGCTTATGTTCTTAAAGGCACAGGAAAACAGTTTAATGTTACGTGGGACGATGCGAATAAAATATCTAAAATCACGACAATGACGGCGTATGTTCCTGTCGGCGGCGAAATGGCTGATAACGGCATTGAAATAAAAACGCCGTGGGCAACCGCCGCTAAACTTAATATTAACGGGAAAAATGTCAGTTTTAATATAATATATGTTATAGACGGCAATAATTATTTTAAACTTGATGATTTGAGTAAAGAAATAGGTTTGAATGTGACATACAATAATGAGAAAAAAGCGTTTGTAATCAACGCAGGCGAATTTGCGAAACCTGTCACTTCAATCGTAATAATCAACGGGAAAGAAACAAATTTTTACACATATGAAATTAACGGAAAAACCTATTTCAAACTCCGGGATGTTGCTTACGCTCTCAACGACACCGCAAGTCAGTTCAGCATTGCGTATGAATATCCGGGTATTTATATAATTTCCGCAAATCAGGAGTATATCCCCGTCAAAAACGACATGACCCGCAAAAGCGAGGGAAATAAAACGGCGAGAACCGGAGTAATCAAACTTAATATTGACGGAAAAGAAATCAATTTAAGCAGATATTCGGTAAACAGCGATGATTATTTTGACCTTATAGCTCTTGGTAAAGAGATAGGTTTTAAAGTTGAATATAACAGCGAGAAAAAAATATATATTATCGACACGGACGAAAAACCGCCTCCGATGATTAAAGTGTCCCCTACTTCTTCCGCGGTTCTTGTAAACGGCAAGGAAATTAGATTCGACGCTTATCTTATAAATGACAATAATTATTTTAAATTGCGCGACTTAGCGTATGCCCTGCGCGGCACAGAAAAGCAGTTTTCAATTGATTATGATTCAGATACTGATACAATCTTACTAACAAGCGGCGCACGGTATATTCCTAACGGCAGCGAAATGACGAGTAAAAGCCCGGAAACCAAAAATCCGGTTATATCGCCGCAAAAAGTTTTGATAGACGGAGAAGAAATTAATTTTACAGCTTACAATATCGGCGGCAGCAATTATTTCAAACTTCGGGATATAGGCGAAACCTTCGACTTCGGCGTGGATTGGGACGAAGTTATGAATGTTATTGTAATCAATACAAATTAAGATTATAGATACAGCAGAATAAAATATAAAGAATTTAGCTTTTAAATACCACTATTTTTTGAATATCAAAATGGTGGTGTTTTTTATTGTTTAAATATATTCTGAGAGAGCGAGGTTTTTTAATGAGTGAAAACAAAGAAAAACGAATGATTGCGGATACCGGATATGAAGTCAAAAACGCAATCCACATTGGTGACAAGGAAATTTTGATTGCAGAGAACATGAAAGAACCAAACGGAAACTATTACCTTATAGCCAACTACACCTACGGCACATGGCTCGGCGACAAGAAAAAGCCTACTATGCGTGAACAGTTACAACAGGCAATCGACGCAGTTCTCGATAAAAAGCCCATTGACTTTAATGAGTTTTTGAAGTTGATGGAAGCCGCCGGATATGAAATAAAGCATGGAAAAAATATTTCGTTTAGGGGAAAGGAAAATAAAGGGTTTATTCGTCTGCGTTCACTCGGAGACGATTATACGGAAAACGCTATTCGTGAACGAATTGAGGGTAAGCGTACTGTCAAGCCGAAAGAACAATCTGCTCCCGTTCATCAACCGCCGCAAGATAATCTTCTCATGCAGATACAGCGTTGCGTTAAGCCGAAAGGTTCTCCCGGTTACGACCGCTGGGCAGCGAATTTCAATATCAAACAACTCGCGAAATCATTTAACTTTTTACAGGAAAACAATCTGCTCGAATATGAAAAATTATCAGAAACAGCACAGC
>Ga0082212_10004738_pt1 | contig 18761 bp, 4 predicted proteins | sample TergutNt197P3_FD_71548 | JGI IMG/M metagenome (GOLD analysis project Ga0082212, IMG submission 71548) | Neocapritermes taracua P3 segment gut microbial communities from Petit-Saut dam, French Guiana - Nt197 P3 | ecosystem: Host-associated > Arthropoda: Insects > Digestive system > Gut ...
AAAAAAGAAACAGCGAAACAGAGGTATTATTATCAAATATTATTGAAGGCATTCACGAAAAAAAGGGACAGAATGTATTGAAGATTGATTTGAGAAAACTTGACAGCCGAATTGCCGATTTTTTTGTCGTATGTCATGCCTCATCAAGTTCGCAGGTTAGCGCCATTTGCGATTCTGTTGAAGAAACTGTCCGTAAAAAAGCGAAAGAAAAACCTTTTCGGATTGAAGGGCTCGAAAATTGTTTTTGGGTTTTGATTGATTACGGAAACGTTGTTGTGAACATTTTTATTGAAGAGGCTCGGAAATTTTATAATCTCGAATCTCTTTGGGCAGACGCTGAAATTGAAGTTGTTGAAGATAAAAAAGCAGTAGTATAAATATGGATAATCCTGAAAAAAACAAAGTACCGGAACGAAAAGACGATAAGAATCTTAAACCGCGGTTTAACTCAAATTGGATATTTGCAATTATTGCCATATCTTTTATTGTGTATAATTTAATGTATTCCGGAAAAACGGTTGAGAAAACCTCAATGGGCGATATTAAAAAGATGATTGAGCAAAGGGATATTGAAAAAATTATTATTGTAAATAGAAAAGAAGCTGAGATTTTTCTGAAAAACGAGGCTTTAGCATCGGGACGGTATCCGAAAGTTTCCAAGCCAAGTTCAGGATTTGGAGCATTGTCAACGACTGTCAAACCTCATTTTACCTACAATATTGGTGATATAAGCAAATTTGAAAAAGATTTTGAAGAAAATCAGAAAAATTCCGATTATGATGAAAAAGAGATGATTTATCCCGAGAATCAAGACCGTCATAATTGGTTTGCCGATGCTTTGGGATGGCTTTTATTTCCTGCGCTTTTAATAGGATTCTGGATTTTTATGATGCGCCGAATGACGGGCGGAGGCATGGGCGGCGGAATTTTCAGCGTAGGAAAATCGAGAGCACAAATCTTTGATAAAGACAACAATGTAAAACTCACTTTCAACGATGTTGCCGGACTTGAAGAGGCAAAAACCGAAGTGATGGAGATAGTCGATTTTCTCAAAAATCCTAAAAAATATACTCAGCTTGGAGGTAAAATTCCCAAAGGAGCTTTATTAATCGGTCCTCCCGGAACAGGCAAAACAATGCTTGCAAAAGCCGTAGCCGGCGAAGCCAACGTTCCGTTCTTTTCAATATCGGGTTCCGATTTTGTTGAAATGTTTGTAGGAGTGGGAGCTTCGAGAGTAAGAGATCTTTTCAAGCAGGCAAAAGAAAAAGCTCCATGCATAGTATTTATCGATGAAATAGATGCAGTAGGCAGAGCAAGAGGACGCAATGCAAACTTTGCCTCTAACGATGAACGTGAAAACACGCTTAATCAGTTACTTACAGAAATGGACGGTTTTGGAACCAATATGGGAGTTATTATATTAGCCGCAACAAACAGAGCCGATATACTTGACAGAGCGCTGATGCGGGCAGGACGCTTCGACAGGCAGATACACGTTGAATTGCCCGATCTTACCGAAAGAGAAGCAATATTCAGAGTGCATCTCAGACCTATAAAAATTGAACAGAATTTTGACGTTGCTTTTCTGGCAAAGCAAACCCCCGGTTTTTCGGGCGCCGATATTGCGAATGTGTGTAATGAATCCGCGCTTATTGCAGCCCGTAAAAACAAAACAATAGTTGAGAAGCAGGATTTCCTCGATGCCGTTGACCGCATTGTCGGCGGACTTGAACGAAAAACTAAAATCATATCGCAGCTTGAAAAGAAAACCATAGCCTATCACGAAGCCGGTCATGCCATTGTAAGCTGGCTTCTCGAACATGCAAGTCCATTGCTGAAAGTAACGATAATCCCCCGCGGACGCGCTCTTGGTGCTGCGTGGTATTTGCCCGAAGAAAGACAACTGACCACCCGCGAACAGATACTCGACGAAATGGCTTATGCGCTCGGCGGACGGGTAGCCGAAGAATTGGTATTCGAAAAAATCTCGACGGGAGCGTTGAGCGATTTGGAAAAAGTAACTAAGCAGGCTTACGCTATGGTTGCGTTTTTTGGCATGAGTAAAAAAGTAGGCAATGTAAGTTTTTACGATTCGACAGGGCAAAGCGATTTTGGTTTTACAAAGCCTTACAGCGAAAAAACCGCCGAACTTATTGATGAAGAGGTTAAAGAAATTATTGCGGAGTCTTACGATCGCGCAAAAGTAGTTCTTCAGGCAAAACGCAAGCAGCTTACCGAACTTGCCGAACTGCTTCTCGAAAACGAGGTAATATTCAGCGAAGATCTCGAAAAAATGTTCGGGAAACGCAAAGCCGATTTAGTTAAGGAAAAACTCGAGGCTGAATTGGCGCAAAAAAAACCAAAAAGAAGCAGAACAAAAAAGGCTGATGTTGCAGAAGATCCGGATAAACAATCGGAAAATGAAACCGAAAAAACACTAAACCCATCATTGTTTTGAACAATTTCTTCAGACGAACCATAACAGGAGCCTGCATTGTTACTTTTTGCTTATGTGGCTTTTGGCTTCATCCATTATCGTTTTTCATTTCGGGCATCATAATACTTGCAGGAGCGCAGACGGAATATTATGCGTTAATAAAAAACTCAGGTGCAAGACCTAAAATAATTTTGGGAATGCTGACATCCGTTGCGGCTTATGTTTTATCAACCCTGATAGCATCGGGATTGCTGGAAACAAAACACATTGCAATTCTGCCGTTGTTCTTATTAACGGCAATGATTACGGCGATTTACTGTAAAGAAGAAAAACCTTTCGATTCGTTGGCGCATACTTTTTTCCCTGTTTTGTATGTCGGATTGCCGCTGTGTCTGTTTCCCTTTGCCGCCTTTTCGCACACGGGGCTTTCAACCTTATTGTCTTATAATTGCGGCGCTTTTTCGCCGGGCATCATTATCGGATTTTTTGTGCTTATCTGGGCAAACGACACAGGTGCCTATCTTGCGGGAATAGCTTTCGGACGGCATAAGCTTCTTGAACGTATTTCGCCAAAAAAAACATGGGAAGGATTTGCAGGAGGGGTAATTGTTGCGGCAGCATTGGCGTGGCTGCTTTCGGGATGGTTTGGAGTTGTGAGCGGTATTCACTGGGTAATAATTGCGCTTATTGTGTCGGTTGTGGGAACATACGGCGACCTTGTTGAGTCGATGCTGAAACGAAGCGTTGGCGTGAAAGATTCGGGAAATATTATGCCTGGGCACGGCGGTTTCCTCGACAGGTTCGACAGCGCTTTGCTGGCTTTTCCTGCGGTATATCTTTTTGTTTCACTTTTTGTTAATTATTAATTTTTTATAAAATGCGAGTTCATAAAGAAGGATATAAAATACTTGGATATGGCTTTATTGCCATGCTAACGCTGAATGTTTTAGTTTTTTTATTCGGCGGAAACGATGTCTTTTTAAGGTGGGGAGTTTTATCCCTTTCTGTTCTGTTTTATCTCTTTTTGCTTTTATTCTTCAGACGTCCCGAGCGGAAACTCGAGCCTTCCGCAGGACTTGTATATGCGCCTGCCGACGGCAAAGTGGTGGTAATTGAAGAGACGGAAGAAAAAGAGTATTTCAAAGACAGGCGCTTGCAGGTGTCGATATTTATGTCGCCGCTTAATGTACACAGCAACAGGTATCCCGTTTCGGGAAAAATTAAGTATGTAAAATATCATCCGGGCAACTATATGGTGGCGTGGCATCCCAAATCATCAGAACTGAACGAGCGCAGCACCATTGTTGTTGAAACAGCCGAAGGCAAAGAGATACTCATACGCCAGATAGCCGGAGCAGTGGCAAGGCGAATTGTAACATACGCAAAAGAAAATCAAAATGTGATGCAGGGCGACGAACTTGGTTTTATTAAATTCGGCTCGCGGGTTGATGTCTTCCTGCCTGTCGGCACAGAAATTGAGATACCCATTCTTCAACACGTAAAGGCAAATAAGGATATTATTGCTAAAATATAGCCGTATTGTGAGGCACAATGTGCCAAACCAATCTATTATTCCTCTCCAAAGGGGATAGCATGAATAATAAAATCACGTTTCAAAATATTTTTTTGGTAATCAGTCAGCGCAGTATAAAGATCAACTCTCTCTTCTTCAGTCATTTTTCGATCTTCGAGCAATCCGAACAGTTCATTATGCCTAACATCCAGAAAAGGCAGCAGGATATAATTAATCAGCGTATCTTCAAACGGAGTTATTTCCGAAGGCGTAATGACAACATCCTTAAGTAACGTCAGTTCGACGTAATGAAATCGGATAAATATCAAGAAATTAACGGGATTATGATTATCTTTATGTCGTAATAATCAGAAAGTTAAATCATAAAACCCCGTTAATTATGCACACAAATTTAGTTGAAATTTTCTACATTATAGATGAATTCTGCAATGAAATTGAGAAAACAATGGAGGGACGAGACACTTCTAAAAAGACACGTAAAAGGGCATTTACGATGTCTGACAGTGAGGTAATAACTATAATGATCATGTTCCATCAAAGCCGGTATCGTGATATGAAAGCATTTTATATCAATTATATACAGCAATATTACTATCGTGATTTTCCACACACAGTTTCTTATAATCGCTTTATTGAACTGCAACAAAAAGCACTTTTGCCAATGACTGTATTCCTGCAACTGTGCTGTTTGGGCAAGTGCACAGGCACATCTTTCATCGATTCAACACCCATCAGAGTGTGCCATATCAAACGTGAAAAATCCCATAAAGTATTCAAGGAGTTGGCTGCCAAAGGTCAATCTACAATCGGGTGGTTCTTTGGATTTAAACTGCACTTAGTGGTCAATGATAAAGGTGAAATTATCAAATTTCTTATTACAAAAGCAAATGTCGATGACAGAGAACCATTGAAAGATAGCAGATTTCATGAAAAACTTTTCGGTAAACTCTTTGCTGATAAAGGCTATATATCACAAAATCTGTTCGAAAAACTGTTTATCGACAATATCAACCTAATTACAAAAATCAAAAAAAATATGAAAAACGCACTGATGCATCTGAACGATAAAATTATCCTGAGGAAAAGAGTTATCATTGAAACAATCAATGATTTACTCAAAAATGGTTGCCAAATCGAACACACAAGACACCGATGTCTGACTAATTTTGTCGGTAATCTTGTAGCCGGGTTGATTGCCTACAACATCGCTCCTAAAAAACCTGCTCTTAATCTCGAAATTATTGACCTCAATGCAATAAAAAAAGTTACTTAGATCGAACTAACGTTAAATAACTTCTTTGCTTCATCAACCACCTTACAAAGAGCCTCTTCCCTGTTTTTCCTGTCCTTTTGCTCAAGCGTAGCCATCAGATCGGATTTTTCATCAGGTTTGCCGTTATCAACGGCTGCAGGCGGACTGTTATGTGTGCCGTTCAGATTATCAGGATCGGTATGACTTTCGGATGAAGAGCTTTGAGCGCTGTTGGGAGACCATTGGGACTGTTTGGACTTTTGCTGTCACTGTTTTCAGTCCTGTTTTCCTCCTGCTGTGCTGCCATGACATAATCCGATACAACAGAAAGGTTTTCAATGATGACAACTTTTATCTGCTTTATTTAGTGTAACAGAGTTACATCTCCGACTTGCTTGAATGGCTGTCCGTTGGAGTATTTGCCTTCTACATACCAAACATATACTCCCTGACTGCAAAGCTGTCCTCTGTAGTAACCGTTCCAAGGTTTTCTAATATCGTGGCTTTCGAATATCAACACTCCAAGTCTGTTGAATACCTGCAGTCTGTAATCAATCACTCTATCTCTTATCGGCGGGAAGAAGAACTGGTCATACTCCGGTCCTCCGGTAGGTATATCGTCAATTTCAATAGGTCCGGTAAGGTTAGGTCTGAAGACTGTTGCAAATCTGATTTCGCCGGCAGGCTCTACTGTTACTCCGGGTGATAGTATATATTTGTCGGTGCAGCCGTTATCCGAGTATGCCCACAAAGTGATGTCGTAAACGCCGGGATCCATGTATCTGTGAGTCGGTTGTTCGAGTCTGGATGTGTCGCCGTCGCCAAACTCCCACATATAAGCGCTGGCACCTGTGGTCAGATTAAATAATCTTACCTGTTCGTCATTGGCATATACAAAGTTAGGCGTTACTTCGAAGTAAGCTCTCGGCGATGCGTAAACTTCCACTACCTGCAATTTTGTCGATGTTCCACCGGGTCCTGTAACCGTCAGTACTATGCGATATGTTCCGGCTTCATTGTAAATATAATCAGGATTTTTAACATTAGATGTGTGTCCATTACCAAAATCCCACCTGTAAGTTGTGCCGGGAACATCGACATTAAGCGATGTATTATTTATTGCAAGAACAAGCGGCGAGCAACCCGAAGGAATGAAATCGAAGTCTGCAACAGGAGGCGGAGGCATAGGCATTATAACCAATATTTTAGTTGCCTCGCTGACACAACTGTTGAATGTTGTTGTTGTAAGTTTTACCGTCAGAGTTACAGGCACTCCGCTAAAATTATCAAAAGTTTGCGTAGTTATATCCGGCAAATATCCGCCTTGTCCGTTTCCGAAATCCCAGAAATATCTACCGCCGGGAGTTGTTGTAAACACAACCGAACCACCACTGAGTACCGTATCTGCACTCATAGTGAATGATGCATCAATTGCGGGATATATTGTAACGGTCGAAGTATATGTAGCATAGCAACCGCTCACCGATTTTACCGTTAATGTAACCGTTCTTTGTTCAATTAACAAGCCTGTGTTTACGAATGTATGAGTCGGATTTGCATTCAATGAATCCAAAGGCGAGCCGTCTCCAAAGTCCCACCAGAATTCAGCCATACCTGTCATATCTTTGTTGAAGGTAATATCCAAAGGCGTACATCCCGAGAATACATTTTGCGTGAACATTGCATCGGGACTATCGACTGTAATTGTAAAACTACCGGTTGCCGAACAGCCGTTGTTGTCTGTAACCGTGTATGTCAGGTTATAGGTTCCGGCTATCATTGTGTTGAATGTCGGTTGCTGTACGAAATAGTTGTTAAGCGGACCAACATCGCCTGTCCATAAATGATGTGTATATATGCCTGAACCGCCCGTAGGATTGCCGTCAAGGGTAATAGGCACAGCTCCGCACGCATTGACAGGATTTATGCTGAGATTTACAACAGGATTTGCGTTTACCGTTAAAGTAGCAGGATCTGAATATACCGTTATACATTGTGATTTAAACGCAAGTCTGAACTGATTTCCATTGCTGCTTAACGGGATGTTGTTTAGCGTCAGTTGCTGCGATGCAGTTCCGCTGTACAATGCGTTATCATATATGTCTGTCCAGCCGCCTCCTGTATTAACCTGCCACCTCAGCGAGTCAACGCTTCCCGAAGCATTTGCCAGGAAAGAAACCGGACCACTGCCATCGCAAATAACTTTGTTGGTAGGATTAGTTGTAACAACAGGCGGAACAGTAACCCTCAACATTACAATATTTGTATATATAGCCGGCTGACATGCTCCTCCGATTATTAATCTGAATGTGTAGTTATTAAATGTTCCGGGAGTATTAGTCAATGTAAGCTGATTGGTAGTTGCACCGCTGAAAATTACGTCATTTACCACATCTACGAAACCTAAGCCGTCACCTCTGTTAACCTGCCATTGGTAAGTTAAAGCCGTGCCTACAGCCTCAGCCGTAAATGTAGTGGTCATAAAATAACATATTTCCACTAAACTGTTGGGTTGTACTGTTATCTCCGGAGCCGTATCAATTGTAAGAGTTGCATCTGCTGATGTTACATCCGTATTGCATCCCGATACAACTACTCGATATACATAACCGTTCATATCGCGGGCAGGACCGTATAAATTGAGTTGAGACGTATTAGCTCCGAAATAAACTCCGCCGTCCGTAACAGGTTCGAAAATTCCTGCTGCGGTTTTCCTTACATACCACTGATATGTTAAGTCGGAACCTGTAGCCGTAACGCTGAAGTTAACTGTATTGTATTCGCATACAGTCATGTTAACAGGCGAAGTAGTTATTGCAGGAAGATCTCTGACAACAACTGTAGCACTTCCAATAATATTCGCCGAAGGTGCATTTACTTCACAACCGTTTGCATCAACTATTCTTGTTATCGTATATGTTGTAGTAACCAAAGGCGACACAATAATATTGCTATTGCTTACATATCCTGTTATTGTTCCATGCCCTGCAATATCAATCGTAAACGGACCTGTACCAACCGGTAAATCTACTTTCAGAATCGAGGTCTCTCCGGGGCAAATGGTTTCGCCTCCTGAAAGTATTCCTATCGGTAGCGGATTGACTGTAATTGTCAAAGTATTACTTTCATCGCTGCAACGCAAGTTCTGATATTCGCTTGTTATCTTCCGCTTAAAGTAATATGTACCCACATTAAGAGGTGCCGATGTATAAGTTGGCGAGTCGGTTCCTACTTCAGTGAAGAATATATTGTCGTTGCTCATAAACCACTGGTAAGTTACCGTTCCTGTCCATGTTCCGTCATTAACGCTTGTAAACGGAGCAGGAGCCGTTCCGTAACATATTGTCTGGCTGGTGGCAATCGTTCCTCCGTCAACTGTATTGACAAATATTTGTACAGGGTTGGATATATCTTCGCACTCAATTCCGCCAAGATCCGATATTGTTACTCTTCTGAACCATGTATCCACCGTCAAAACTCCCGGAGAATAAATCACTCCTGTGGCTAAACCCGATGCTGTTACCCATGTAGAGCCATTTACGCTGCTTTCCCACCTGTAAGCTATACTTCCTGCTCCCGTACCCGGACTCTGGCTATATATCATTGGAGAATCTCCGATACAGATAACTGACTGGCTGGCATATATTGTGCCGGGGTTAACGTTGTTAACTATAACCTGAATAAAGCCGCCTGACTCAAGAGTGCAATCGGTTGGTATTCCATCAACAACAAGAGTTGCGGTAACATCGCGCTTATACCATGTAGTTTGAGTAAGAATTCCGGGAACATAAACAGCGGCGGTTGCCCCGGGATCGGTAAGGTTATCATAAGAATATCCGTTATGGCTGTATTTCCATTGATAAGAATATGAACCGGCATTACCGCCAGGTGCGCTTATGCTAAACGGAGCCGCACTAAATGAACTCGGAGATTCGTCTTCGCAAATAATCTGGCTTCCGCTTATGGTGCCGGGGTCAAGGTTAACAACTGTTATTCTTACAGGCAGCGTCGGTTTAACACATTGCACTCCCAAATAAGCGGCGGTTACTTCGCGATAGTACCATGTTGTAGTTGTAAGAGTGCCCGGGTTGTACGTTTCGCCGTTTGCTCCCAAAATCGGAGTACCCCACGCAACGCCGTCGGGACTGCTAAACCAGCGATAGCTGTAACTATATTGATGTGCTGTATTGCTGAACGGAGTTACGCTCGTAAGAGGATTGGCGAAACCGCCCTCGCAAACAGTATGGTTAGAGCCAATAGAGCCGGGATCAAAATCAATTACTATCACGGTTACTGTGCCGTTCATAAGCCTTTCGCAAGTGGTTGTTGCATTTACAGCCAAAACATAATATTCTCCCTCAGTCTTGCCTGTCCATGTAATTGCCGAGCCTGTGCCTGCAAGCGTTTCGTTGAAAACACCATCTTTATATAGATGATAATTAACTCCGGTTTGCGAATTTGAAAGAGTTATGCCAACTCCCGGATCGCCCGAACAGAACGAGGTTATTGGAGCGGCTAAATTATAAACCAAAGGCAGCGGATTAACGGTAATCATCACAGGCAGGGTATATTGTGTACACTGTGTTGAGCTAATGGTAGAAACTATCTCACGGCGATACCATGTGGTTTGAGTCAACACTCCGGGCTGATAGGTAGAAAGGTTTGCGGTTCCTGATATTTCAAAAAACTCTATTCCGTCTATGCTGTACTGCCACTTGGTGCTAAATGAACCGTCTCCGCTTGGAGCAACGATGGTTGTTAACAGATTCGGCGTTTCTCCTTCGCAAATAGTTTGGGTTGTGCCTACACTGCCGGGATCGAAGTTGATAACCGTAATCTCAACCGTGTCGGAATATTGTGCACAAGTACTGTTCAAATTCGAAATAGCCCTGCGTCTGTACCATGTGTCTTCTGTTAATGAAGGCGGCTGATAATTTGGGCTTGTTGCGCCCGATATTGCACTCCAGCCAACGCCAACCGTCATATTTTCCCACTGATAGCTGAACGTGCCTGTGCCCGATGCGGGAGTACCCATAAGCTGTCTTGGAGTATCGCCTTCGCAAATAACCTGGTTGCTGCTTATATTGCCGGGTGTAAATGTAACAACCGTAATTTCAATTTCAATGCTGTATGCCGGGCACGAACTGCCGTCTAATGTAGTAGATGTAGCAACTCTGCGGAACCATGTGTTTTGTGTAAGAGGAGCTGAAGTATAAGTTGCGCCGGTTGCGCCCGATATTGGCGAAAAATAAACTCCGTTAAGGCTGCTTTCCCATTGATATGTAATAGCTCCAGAGCCTGTTGCAGCGGTTGTACTTGTAAAGGTTGCTGTTTCGCTGTTGCATATAATATCGTTGGCGACTGCTATTAAGCCTGCATCTACTTTATTGATGGTAATCTTAACTATGCCGCTTGTGTCAACGCAAGGTACGCCGTAAAGAGTTGCTGTTACTTCGCGCATATACCATGTATCCTGATAAAGTCTGCCCGGAGGATTGTAGGTTGGGCTTGCACCTGGAACCTGACTCCAGTAAGTGCCGTAGTCTGTGCTTATATACCATCGGTAAGTGAATGATGCACCGGCTAAACTTACCGGATCAGCTACGCTTGTTATCATCGCTGCATAGTCGCCTTCGCAAATAGTTTGGTCGGTTCCTATCGAGCCCGGATCAAAAACATTGACAGTTACCTTAATAACATTGCTCGAATCTTTGCATACTATGGTATTCAAGGTTGAGGTTACAAATAACCTGTACCATGTATCGACCGACAATGCGCCGGGTTGATAACTATCGGCTGTTGCGCCCGATATATTCGTAAACGAACCCGGACTGCCGTCTGTACTGCTTTGCCATTGCAGGCTTGGTGTTCCTGAGGTAGTTGTAACGCCTGAGGTCAGTATGCTTGGCGTGCCGCCTTCGCAAATTGTTTGAATTCCGCTCACTACACCAACCCTCAAAATGTTTACGGTAATCAATACCTCAGTTGTATAGTCCGTACACGGATGCCAGTTGAGCGTAGATGTTACCTGACGCCGATACCATGTACTCATTGTCAGTGCTTCGGGAGCGTAAGTTGTGCTGTTTGTCCCCGGTATGTTAATCCAGTTTGTTGTGCCGTCAACTCTGTACTGCCACAGGTATGTAAACACTCCGTCTCCGGATGGATCAACGCTTGTAAACGGATCGGGAATATCGCCTTCGCAAATGGTTGGCGTAGATGTAGCTATGCTGCCGGGAACAAAGTTGATAACCGTAATCTCAACCGTGTCGGAATATTGTGCACAAGTACTGTTCAAATTCGAAATAGCTCTGCGTCTGTACCATGTGTCTTCAAACAATGGCGCAGTGAACAGATAATTCTGGCTTGTTGCGCCCGATATTGCAGTCCAACCGATACCAACCGTCATGTATTCCCACTGATAGCTGAACGTGCCTGTGCCCGATGCGGGAGTACCTGTGAGCTGTTGTGTTGGAGTATCTCCTTCGCAAATTGTTTGGTTGCTGCTTATATTGCCGGGTGTAAATGTAACGACCGTAATTTCAATCGGAGCGCTGTATGCCGGACATGAACTGCCGTCTAATGTAGTAGAAATGGCAGCCCTGCGGAACCATGTACGTTGTGTAAGCGGGTCTGAAGTATAAGTTGCGCCGGTTGCGCCGGGTATATCGTCATAGTAAAAACTGTTTGTGCTGCTTTGCCATTGATATGTAATACCTCCCGAGCCTGTTGCAGCAGTTGTACTTGTAAAGGTTGCCGTTTCGCCGTTGCATATAATATCGTTGGCGGTTGCTATTAAGCCTGCATCTACTTTATTAATGGTAATTTTAACCGGATCGTTCATTGCTGTACAAACTGCGGTACTGCCGCTGACTGTAAGAGTTGATATTACTTGGCGCCTGTACCATGTATCCTGAGTAAGCCTGCCCGGATTATAGAATGATTGAGTTGCCGGTGTTGGAAGCAAGCTCCAGCTAACGCCGTAGTCTGTACTTATATACCATCGGTAAGTGAATGATGTTCCGGTTGCGCTTGTCGGATCTACGCTTGTTATCACCGCTGCATAGTCGTCTTCGCAAATAGTTTGGTCGGTTCCTATTGAGCCCGCGTCAAAAAGATTGACAGTTACCTTGATAACATTGCTCGAATCTTTACACATTACGCCGTCAGCAGTTGTTGAGGTTACATATAACCTGTACCATGTATCGACCGACAATGCGCCGGGTTGATAATTTATGCCTGTTTCGCCCACATTCGTAAACAAACTGCCGTCTGTACTGCTTTGCCATTGCCTGTTCATAGTTCCGGTAGTAAATGTGCCGCCTGAGGTCAGCAAACCCGGAATATCGTCTTTGCAAATTGTTTGAACTCCGGTTACAGTACCCGCTCCAAGAAGATTGACAGTAACCAATACCTCATTTGTATAGTCCTGACACGTATGATCGTTGAGCGAAGATGTAACCTGTCTTCTGAAATATGTGTTTTGATAAAGCGGTGTTGTTGAAACATATAATTCGTTGGTCTCGCTCAGCATGGTAACCCATTGCGAAGAGCCTTCTGCCCTGCTCTGCCACACGTATGCAAATGTCGTAGCGCTCTTTAATGAAGAAGCAGGCACGCTTGTAAATACGGGGATGCCGCCGGCGCAAACAGTTTGATTGTTGCTGATGCTGCCCGGGAGAAAACTGTTTATTTCTATAAATACTGTATCGGAATATTTAAAATACGGTGTTGGCGTAGCCATTGTCGAAGTGGCTCTGCGTCTGTACCAAGTATCAACCGACAATGTGCCGGGTGCATAGTTCAGGTTTGTTGCAGTCAATATTTCAGTCCAGTTGGCGCCGGCGTCAGTGCTGTATTCCCACAGATATACAAAGGAGCCTGTACCTGTTGCAGAAGTACCTGTAAGCTGTTCAGGTGTAGTGCCTTCGCATATAGTTTGGTTTCTTCTTATTGTGCCGGGTTCAAAACTTGCTACGGTAACTTTTACTGCATTGGTCTCTTTGGTGCAGCTGTTGCTGAGCAAGGTTGATGTTACAACGCGTTTAAACCAGGTGTCAACCGTAAGTCCCCATGTGGGAGTATAAGTAGCAGATGTGCCTCCGGTCGGAACAGGATCATAGTCTATTTCATTGATGCTGTACATCCACTGATAGCTTAATGTTCCGCCGACTGTTGTAGGAGCTACGCTGTTTGTAAACTGAGCGGGGATAGAGCCTTCGCTGATTGTTTGATTTGCCTGAATTGTTCCCGGAGTAAATTTGTTAATTGTAACAGTAACCACATTCGAAGGATCCGAACAAACTATTGCTCCCGCTCCGGTACCCATTGTCGAATAAGCAACCCGTCTGAACTGAGCATCGTTTGAAAGCGCTATATGTGTATATATCGGCGAGGTTGCACCGTCTATTTCGACAAATGTAAATCCGTAGTCCGTACTCATCTCCCACTGGTAAGTTATACTTCCGCCGTTGGGAGATACAGCCGCATCAACACTTCTGAATGTTGCAGGAGCCGTGTTTTCGCAAATAACCTGATCGGCGCTGATTTCACCTGCTATAACAATGTTCTCGGTAACAGTTCTTGTGCCGTTCATCGGATTTTCGCATCCTGTTATTGCATTTTTAGCCACAACGTGATATGTTCCGGTAGTTTTATTATTCCATGTAAGCGCCGAGCCTGTACCTGCAACGGGAGCGCCGTCTGCAACTCCGTCTTTATAAAGTTGATAATTAATTCCGGTTTGCGAACCCGAAAGGGTTACGGTAACTCCCGATACGCCCGAGCAATAGGCTACCGGTGCGGTAACGCTGTAAGCCGTAGGCAACGGAATGATTGTAACCGTCATATCGGTATGATTGGTTACGCATCCGCCCATTGTTGTTTCAATAACTGAAAATTTACCTGTCGGTGCAGTTGTATTGAATGTTACCCAAATTTCGTGTTTTGTGGGGTCGGTGTCTATGGAAACTCCCGGAGGAACTGTCCACTGATATGTTGAGCCTTCTGTTCCGTCTCTGTTTTCAACCCAGTATCTTACGCCTGTCTCTCCTTGACATACAACATCTTTACCAACAACATTTTCTCCAATCGCAGTCGCAACAATGGTAATGCGTTTTTCTGTTTCTTCTCCCCAACATCCTGTAACAGTATTTTGTGCTCTTATATATATATATTGAGTACCGGGGGTTCCTGTAGCATTTAAACTTATGTAAGGAACTCCTGCCAAGTGCCATACAAGATCTACTAATGCACCGTCAGGCGGGGAAAGTCTCCATTCATACCATCTGTTAGCTTCAGGAGTTACCGAATAGCTTTTATTTACGGCATCGTAACAAAAAGCGTCATCGCCCAGAATAGCCGCAACAACAGGAAGCGGGTTAACCGTAACTTCTACAACATTGCTGTACACCTCTCTGCTGCACGACGAGTCTTGCACTTTTCTTACAAATCTTGTATTCGCTGTAAGCACGGCAACTGCGTTTGCGCTGAGAGATACCCCTGTTTCTCCGTAAATTTCAGTCCAGTTTGCAGTTCCCGGTGCGTCACTGGTTGTGGTATAATACCAGCTGTATGTATAAGTTCCATCGCCTGCCGAAGCGCCTGTAATACTGTTGATAGCCGGCGAACCGAATCCGTAGCATACCGCCGCGGGAGGACCTAAAGAGCCCGGTCTGAGCTGAGGGCGAATGGTAATTACAATATTCTCTTCCCTGCCATAGCATGTTGATGCACCTACGGCTACGGGCTGAACGCGGTAGGTTACAGTCAACGGGGTAAGTCCCGTATTTATAAACCTGTCGTTTTGCAAATAGTTGGCAGAGGCATTGGCATAAGGAACAGCAACGTTGGTTGGAGCGGCAGTAATACCTGTTTGCCACGATACGCTGACTATATTATAATATGCCGCCGGCACACTGCCCGCAACAACTCCAAGCACAAGACCTGTTATTTCATCCGAGCAAGCCGTTATTGCAGGAATAGCAAGTATCGGCTCGGCGCCTATGCGTATTGTTATATCTACGGGCTGTCCCGCACAGCCGTCTCTCCAAGGAGTAACGGTATAGGTTGCCCATCCGTCAGCACCGGTTGTGTTTGTGAAAGTATCTGTGATATTAGTCGATGTTCCGGGAAGCGGTCTTCCGGTTCCTCCCGTAAAGTTCGGGTTTCCTGCCGGACTAAGAACAGGCGCCGACCATGTAAAGGTTATGTTGTCTGCCGGATTGGTAAAATTATTCAGCAGTATTTTGAAGTCCAAAGCCACTCTTGAACAATGATTCAGTGTTTGCCCCGCGGTAATAACCGGCTCGGGTTTTATGGTTACTTTTACTTCTTCGGTATTTGAACATCCGTTTGCAGTAAGAGTAAATATGTAAATTACGTCAATCGGCGCACTTGTGCGGTTAATGAGAGTTTCGCTTATAATATTGTTTGTTCCGCTGCCTGTGGATGGAGTAATGCCTGTAACAGCCGCACGGCTCCAACTGAATGCGGTGCCTGCAGTTGCGCTTGTTGCCGTATAAGAGAACAGTTCGTTTGAACATTTTTCCGCAGTAAGATTGCTTGATAACTTTGGAGTCGGGTTTACAGTTACCGTATGGTAATACTCAGTTCCCGGGCAACCGTCATAACTCGGCGTTATTATATAAGTTACGTCAATCGGATATGTCGTATTGTTTGTAAGAGTTTCCTGTATAAGATTAGTGTTTCCCGATGCGGTGGCAGGCGAAATATTTGCAACCGCAGTTCTTGTCCACGAAAATGTAGTGGCGCTTGTAGCTCCTGTTGAACTTGTAGCCGAATAATTATACTGCACACCGTTGCAAGTAGCTCCCGGAAGGGTTGGATTAATTACGGCGGTGGGGTTTACCGTTACATCAAGGAAAAAGTCATCGCCAACGCAGGTTCCCGACCGTGGCGTTACTGTGTATCTCACAGTCCGTGGTGCATTGTCTGCATTTGTAAGCGTTCCTGTTATGGATGAGCCGCTTCCGGCAAGTGCTCCGGTTATTCCTGTCGGAACAGTTGTGGGTGTCCACGAGTATGTTGTATTTGCGTGAACCACATTGGTTCCGTTTTGAATAGGCGCTGTGGTAGATGTGAGCATAAACGCAACACCGTTGCACCGGGTAATTGCAATGTTGCCTATAACAGGCTCGGGGTTAACCGTAACCGTAACCGTATATGACTCTCCTGCTACGCAGGTATTTGTGCCAACCGGAACAATAGTGTAAACAACATTAAGCGGACCCGAAGTTTGGTTTATCCAAGCATCGGCGTTGATGGCATTTGCAGGTCTGCCGTTGGCTACTGTTGACGAACCGCCATATCGCATCAGTCCGGTGGCAGGATTAATTGCGGTAATATTATACGAAGCCGCCGGTATGTTTGTTGTGCTTAAATCAAATCCTAAAATTTCTCTGCTGCATTTAATGGCATCAAGATTTGCCAAAACAGGCTCGGGTCTCACTGTAAATGTAACCGTGCCCGGAACTCCTGCGCATCCTGCGGCGCTTACCGGAACTACGGTGTAAGTAACATTTACGTTGGCTCCTGTTTTGTTTATGAATTTATCATCATATATTGCATTAGCGCTGCGACCTGTGCCTACGGTAGAATTGCCTGCCATAGCCGTAATGCTTGCAGGTACATTGATATTGGTTATATTGTACGAAGCTGCCGCTACGCTGGTTATGGGTACCGTTGATAATGTTATGCCCGATGCGGCACGGCTGCACTCCTCTGCGCTTATTGTTGCCAGTGTTGGTTCGGGATTAACTGTAATTTTAATGGTTTTTTGCTCGCCTTCGCATCCTGCGGCGCTTATCGGAACTATTTCATATTCGACTATAACCTGCGATGCGGTTGTATTGCTCCATGCGTGAGCGCTTATGGCGGTATTGGTTACGGTAACCGGAAAAACAGTGGGAGGCGATCCGGCTGAGGCTGTCAATCCATTTCTGTTGATATTGATAATACGGTAAGAGGTTGCCGCCACACTGCCTGTGGCTACGCTAAGGTTAAATCCCAATGCCTCTCTGCTGCATTTAGTAGCGTCGAGCGTGGCTAATGTCGGCTCGGGATTAACTCTGATGGTCATTGTGTATTCGGCGCCGTAGCAACCGTTGGTGCCGAGCGGAACAATGGTATAAACTACATTAACCTGCGCCGCTGTTTTGTTTGTCCACGCATGGTTGTTTATTGTGTTAGCCGGCAAACCTGCGCCCGTTGCAGGCGAGCCGCCCGGTGTGAATGTCAAGCCATTTGAATTAATATTTCTTATTTCATAAGAAGCCGCGCCTATGCTGCTTGCAACCGTGCTCAAATTAAATCCTAACGGCAGTCCGCTGCAAACTGTTGTATTCAAATCAGCCAGTTCAGGCTCGGGTCTTACAACCAGGGTAATGGTTTTTGCCGTGCCTGTGCAGCCCTGCGCACTTACCGGAGCTATGGTGTAAACAACATTTACGTCGGCGGCTGTTTTGTTTGTCCACCTGTCGTTGTATATTGCGGTAGCGCTGCGACCTGTGCCTACGGTAGAATTGCCTGCCGCAGGTGTTAAACCGCCGTTGTTTATATTTGTTATATTATATGTAATGCCTGAACAGTATGATGGGTCGGGATTTGAAATTCCCAAAGTTATTGACGATATGTCGCCGCTGCAAACGCTGTTGCCGGCAGTTAAAAGATCGGGTATGTCGTTAACTCTAAATGTATGTGTGTAAACAAGAGGCGATTTTCCGCAGCCGTTTATTCCTCTCACCGTAACAGTATATGTTCCGGGAGGAAGCGCCGATACCGGAAGAGCGTTAGTGGGTGTTGAAGTAACCGCATCAACGCCGGGGGTTGGAAGTATCCACGAATAATCCCACTCATATTCAGCCGCATTCGGAACAGTAGTAACTGTCAGTGTAAGCGCACCGCCTCTGCATATATTTAGTGCACCTGTAATTAACGAAGGAGCACCCGTAGGAGGTCCTGTACGCACGGTAACGGGATATATAAAAGTTGCCTCGCACCCCGAAGCATTAATTTTTTCGGTAACCGTTACTGTGTCTGCTCCGGCTGTTGTCCATGTTACCGATATAGTGCTGGTACCTTGTCCCGAATTGATTGAGCCTCCGGCAACAACCCATGTATAAGTATGTCCTGCTACATTAGCAGTTGAATAAGTTGTTGTTACCCCTGCGCAAACATCATTAAGTCCGCCGATAGCAGGCGTTGGCAATGGGTCGATATTCCATCTTATTCGTTCTATCCATCCTGTAGAGTTGCAAAGTGTGAGGGTGGCGTTTGCGGTTATTGCTCTCTGAACTTCAATCCAAACAGTGCCTGTGCCTGCTGTTGCTCCGGCTGTGTTTATGGTTATTGTAGGATTCGCACCGACAGGGGTAATGGTTGTCCATGTTACGCCGTTATCAATAGTGTATCTGTATTGATCCTGAGCATTAACGCCGCCTGTGCCTGAAGTAAACCTTGCCGTTATGGTAGTTCCTTCGCAAACGGTGCTATTGGCAGGATGACTTTGAGTGTTCAGA
>Ga0082212_10004739_pt1 | contig 18754 bp, 18 predicted proteins | sample TergutNt197P3_FD_71548 | JGI IMG/M metagenome (GOLD analysis project Ga0082212, IMG submission 71548) | Neocapritermes taracua P3 segment gut microbial communities from Petit-Saut dam, French Guiana - Nt197 P3 | ecosystem: Host-associated > Arthropoda: Insects > Digestive system > Gut ...
CTCTTTCATAAAATTGATTTGTTTTAAAAGCTTGTCCTTTAGCCAAATATCATCGGCATCCAAGAACGCAAGATACTGCCCCGCCGCATGATAAAGACCTGCATTTCTAGCTTTCGCAACACCACCATTCTTATCGCTTTTAATAAGCTTTATCTTTTTTTGTTCCTCTTCCGGTAGTCCGGCCAAAAAATCATCCATGTAAAGCATACTTTTGTCGGTCGAACAATCATCAATTAAAAGCAGTTCCCAGTCGGTAAATGTTTGCGCCAAAACCATTTTGATGGTATCGACAATATATTTCTCTGCATTATAGACCGGGACAATAATGCTTATCAATGCTAATACCTCTTCTCTTCACGTTACGCTTCTTCCTTAACCAGATAAATCGGACGCTTTTTTACTTCCATATAAGTCTTGGCCAAATATTCGCCAATAATACCAATACAAAAAAGCTGAACCCCACTAACCAATAGAATAATACACACCAATGACGGCCAGCCGGAAGTCGGGTCACCGAACATAAAAGCCCTGACGATGATGATGATGATAAACATAAATGCGATGACGCAAAAAAGCAGTCCCATAATCGAAGCCATCATCAGCGGGGCCGTGGAAAATGCTGTAATACCTTCTAAAGAATAGGCAAATAAGCGCCAAAATGACCATTTTGTTTCGCCCTTGCGACGTTCAATGTTTTCAAATTCTAACCATTTTGTCCGATACCCAACCCAGCCAAAAATGCCTTTCGTAAATCGGTTATATTCCGGCATTGACAAAATCGCATCGGCCATCTGCCTTGTCATCAGCCGATAATCGCGTGCGCCATCAACGATTTCAGCCTTCGATATTTTCTTCATTAATTTGTAAAAACGGCGAGCAAAAAATGAGCGGATGAGTGGCTCCCCTTTTCGGCTTACACGCCTGGTCGCAACCGAGTCGTAACCTTCTGATAGGCAGGCGATCATTTCCGGCAGCAAGGACGGGGGATCTTGTAAATCTACATCCATAAACACAATCAAATCACCGCTTGCTTTTTCAAGGCCGGCAAGAATTGCCGCTTCTTTGCCAAAATTCCGCGAAAAAGATATAAAATTAACCCGCTCGTCCTTGACTTTTAGTTTCTTTATTTCCGCTAGCGTTTCATCGGCTGAACCATCGTCAATAAAACAAAGCTCAATCGTTATATCGCTTTCATTAAAATATTCCTCATTCTTTAGTAGCTCAATATATAAATCTGCGACATTTTCCTGCTCATTATAGCAAGGCACAATAATACTTAAGAGCTTCATGGACAGCGACTCCTCTCTTCATGATAGTTTACCATAAAAAATGATTGTGGACAACCAAAAAAAGCTTCCGTCCGGCGACGGAAGCTATGAGCAGATTTAATTGGCTCGCACATATTAACCTCCATGTCACGCTTCGCGTGACTCAAATAGCAAACGAAGCTTCGCTTAGTCGGAAGAACGCGCTCTTTGCGTTCTTCCCGTATGAAGCTTTAATAATTCTTAGGTACGGTACTTTCGTGCCTTAGAATTATTCTTCATACTATACAACTTCAAGGTTTCTTAACCGCAGCTGAACTTGATCTGCAATATTCGCAATATATTCACTATTGGTTGGGCGCTCATGTCCGTCATGATTGGAATATCCGTATAATTCTTCAAATAAATTGGTATTTCCACGTTCCCAGGATATTTCGATAGCATTTCGAATTGCACGCTCGACCTTACTATTCGTGGTATCATAAAGTTTCGCAATTTCTGGATAAAGAAGCTTCGTTACACTCCCAACCGCATGCATATCCATTGTTGCAATCATAATTGCACTACGAAGATAGCGATAGCCCTTTAGATGCGCTGGGACGCCTAAACCAATCATGGTTTTTGATATGTATTCTTCGAGCGAAAAGTTGTTGATTTCGGGCATAATAATCTCCTTTGTTTTGCAAGTTTACATAAATATAATGCTGCTATTCACTAGTTTTCCAAAATAGGGGTCAGTATTCAACATCTTAACACAACCAGAAAAAGGGGTAAATACGTTAGGCATCGCGTAATGGCAAATTGTCAAAAGTGATAAATTTTGATCCCTTGCCAAACAATAAACTATCTAATTTTCAATGAACATAGGTTCTGAAAAATTTGACTAATTTGGTCAATTAATGTCGGCGGAACTTGTGTTTGGTAAACATAATATATCAAGCCAGGTGAAAACAAGTGACTGCGAAGCAGGCATTTGTTTTCACCTGGCTTGATAGCGATAGAGTAAAGCTCTAGAGCTTACCCTATAAAAATTCCACCTTACCTTGCTTCTTTAACTCATCCGATATCTCCCGGACACTTTGTGCTTTATCCTTATGGCAGACCATGATCGCATCCTCTGCTTCAACGATAATCAAGTCCTCGACACCAAGGGTAGCAATCAATTTGCTTTTCGCATAGACGACACAATTATTGGTATCAATTAGAATTTGCTCCCGATTGGTGATGTTGCCGTTTTCATCTTTTTCATGAAGAGCTTCCAGGGCATCCCAGCTGCCTACATCACTCCAGTCAAATTTGCTTTCGACTACCATCACTTCATGCGCACGCTCCATGATGCCATAATCAATCGAAATCCTTGGAATCGTTGGATAAATGGTGTTGATTGTCTCCCGCTCCCTTTCCGTTTGCATATCGTTTTCCATCTGAAGCAGACATTCATAAATATCCGGGAGCAGCTTCTCAAAATAGCGCAATATCGTTGATGCCTTCCAGGCAAACATGCCACTATTCCAAAGATGGCCGCCCTCTTTCAGATATTTACGAGCTGTCATGATATCAGGTTTTTCGACAAATTCCACGACTTCATGGAAATTTTTATCCGTCTCATTGGCATCATACTTTATATAACCATAACCAACGGCAGGAAAAGTTGGCTTAATTCCAATCGTAATTAAGCGGTCAGTTTCGCAAGCCAAATCAATTGTCTGCTGCAATGTTTGGTTAAAAGCAGAAATATCCTTGATATAATGATCTGATGCAAATACGCACATGATACCATCGCCATATTTTTTGCGGATTTCAATCGCCGCATAACCAATACAAGCCGCGGTATTACGGGCGGCCGGCTCTGCCAGGATGTGGTCAGGCAAAATCGTCCCCGCCGTCGCTTCCCGCATAAGAGGAGCCTGCGATACATTGGTAACGATAAAGATATCCTTCAAATCAATTGTCGGCTGCAAACGGGCAATCGTTTCATTCACCATTAAATCATCACCCGTTAGATTCAGGAATTGTTTTGGCACCTCCTGGCGGCTTAAGGGCCAAAACCTGGTACCGCCCCCCCCGGCCATGATCACACCATAATTACGCATTACTAACCTCCATGCCGAACTCTTCTTTAAACCATTCATATGCCAACTGCACACCTTCGGACAGATCAATCTTGTGATGCCAACCAAGAGCGTGTAGCTTCGCGACGCTAGTCAGCTTACGGGGTGTGCCATCCGGCATCTTGGCATTCCAGATCACCTCGCCATGAAAGCCAACTACACGACGGACAATTTCTGAAAGTTCGCGAATAGTTAGTTCTTTACCTGTGCCGATATTAACATGTTCTTCACCATCGTAATTTTCAAGAAGGAAAATGCAGGCATCAGCCATATCATCAACATATAAAAATTCACGCAACGGAGTTCCGCTGCCCCATAATTCGACTGTTTCCCCTTTAATTTTCGCTTCATGGAACTTCCGAATCATCGCCGGAAGAACGTGCGATCCCTCCAAGTCATAATTATCATGTGGACCATATAGGTTCGTCGGCATGCAACTGATAAAATCATTGCCATACTGACGCTTATAATACTGACACATTTTGAGGCCGGCAATTTTGGCGATGGCATATGCTTCATTCGTTTCCTCAAGCGGCCCGGCGAGCAAAGAACCCTCCAAAATTGGCTGCGCTGCCATCTTAGGATAAATGCAAGTACTGCCAAGGAAAAGCAGCTTTCTTACATTAAATCGATGGCTGGAATGAATGACATTACATTGGATTTGCATATTTTCATAAGAAAATTCAGCCGGACGGGTGTTATTGGCATGAATACCGCCGACTTTGGCAGCCGCAAGGATTACGACATCGGGCTTTTCTGTCTGCATAAAATCCATGACGGCTTTTTGATTTAGCAAGTCAAGTTCTGCGTGATTGCGAAATACAATATTTTGATATCCCTTTTGCGCCAAATTGCGCAAGATTGCACTGCCGACCAGGCCACGGTGTCCGGCGACATAAATTTTATCATCCTTTGTGATTGTTGTACTCATTATAAGCCCCTACTTTCCCGCTTTATATTCTTCCGTACTAACTCCGGCAATCTGCTTAAGATCGGCATCCATCATCATTGCAACCAGCTCCTTAAAGCCAACTTCACGCTTCCAACCCAGTTCTTCTTCTGCCTTTGACGGATCCCCCCATAGATATTCGACTTCAGCAGGACGATAAAATTCCGGATTTACATCAACAAGCAGCCGCCCTGTATCCGCATCATAGCCTTTTTCCATCACCCCACTGCCTTCCCAGCGAACCATAATGCCAAGTTCACCAAAAGCCGCTTCGACAAATTCTCTGACGGTATGGGTTTCGTTTGTGGCAATTACATAATCGTCTGCTTTCATTTGCCGGAGCATCAACCACATCGCGACAACATAGTCCCCGGCATAACCCCAATCACGTTTTGCATTCATATTACCAAGGGATAGTTTTTCTTGCTTTCCGGCAATTATGTTGGCAATTGCCAAGGTTATTTTGCGGGTTACAAAATTTTCGCCGCGGCGGGGCGATTCATGATTAAATAAAATTCCGTTGCAAGCATACATATCATACGATTCCCGGTAATTTACGGTAATCCAATAAGAATAAAGCTTTGCCACCCCATAAGGACTTTTGGGATAAAAGAGCGTTTTTTCACTTTGCGGTGCTGTCTCCGGCAAACCGCCAAACAATTCCGAAGTTGAAGCTTGATAGTAACGGCAGTTACCGCCGTTTACCCTGATTGCCTCTAATAATTTAAGTGTGCTTACGCCGGTTGCATCGGCGGTATATTCCGGAACCTCAAACGACACGCCAACATGTGACTGTGCCGCCAGATTATAACATTCCGTTGGACGGATTTCTGCAATCAAGCGCATCATATTGCTGGAATCGGTAACATCCCCAAAATGCAAGAAGAATTTTACCTTATGATAATCTGAATGAATAATATGATCAATCCGCGATGTATTTAGTGTGCTATGACGTCTGATTAAACCGTGGACTTCATAACCTTTCGCTAAAAGAAATTCGGCTAAATAAGACCCATCTTGCCCGGTAATACCGGTAATAAGTGCGATATGCTGCATTGTTTTTACTCCTTTTGCTTTATTTTGCTATTTCTTTTGCGAGTATACTATGTTATAATATAACTATCAATCAAAAATATTGCCCGAAAATGGTAAAATATTGCTATCGGAGAATGTCAATGCCAATCTCAGATTCAAAACGGATTCTTTCCACCCCTTCCGCTTACGCAAAAGAGCATTATCTTTATGTCCAAGAAGTCGGTTCACTACGTAGTATTGAGCCACATATCAGCAGGCGGCAAAACCTAAAATCGTTTTTGTTTATTATCGTCGTTGACGGTAATGGTTATTTTACTTATGATGCGGTAAAGCATCATATTGCTGCCGGAGATTGCCTCCTAATCGACTGCGCCCGCCCATATTCTCATGAAAGCAGTGAAAATAATCCCTGGATTCTTAAATGGGTTCACTTTTATGGCAAGCAAGCTGTCAATTATTATGAAAATTTCTTGGCCGCGGGATTGCCTTTTTTGTTCCGGCCGGACAATCTGATTCCTTTTACCGCGTCATTGGAATCACTATATCGTACCCAAGATGAAAACACCTTGCTAAAAGAGCTTTGTTCCCATAAGTACATAACAGATATTATTACCCTTTGTTTTACAGAAAATAAAATTGGGCAGGCGGAAGAATATTCCATTTCACGAAAAATGCAAAAGGTACATGAGTATCTACGGGAAAATTTTGCGAAGAAAATCCGCCTTGATCAACTGGCAGATCATTTTTTCGTCAGCAAATATCATCTTGCCCGTGAATATAAAAAAGTCTATGGGACAACAATTGGCAGTACTTTAATGGCTCTGCGAATTTCCCATGCCAAATCACTGCTCCGATTTTCTCATGATTCCATTGATATGATTTCCAGTCATTGTGGTTTTCAAGATGCGACTTATTTTGTCAAGGTTTTTAAGGCCGCAGAGAATATGACTCCTTCGGAGTATCGGCGGAAGTGGTAAGTATGAAGAGCTTTTCTAAGTTTGCGTCCATTGGAACGCAAACAAAGAAAAGCTAGTCCCTCTTCGCGCCGACCGCTTGCGGTCGGTTGAGCTCTTCATACGGGAAGAATGCAAAAAACGCGTTCTTCAAAGTCTCTACATCAGATTACAAACAATGATGCCAACTCCGGTTCCCAAAATTGCCCCGGCTAATACTTGCAAAGGGGTATGTCCGACGAACTCTTTTAGCTTTTCCTCGACACTAAGATTTTGACCCAATTTATCAAACAGCTCAATCATCTCATTAATAATCCGCGACTGAGTTCCCGTCTCCCATCGCACACCTACCGCATCATACATGACAATACAAGCAAAGACCAACGCCATGGCAAATTCAAAGCCGGTCGCACCATATCCAAAGCCCACTGCTGTAAGCAATGCACAAACAGAAGCTGAATGGGAACTAGGCATCCCACCGCTGCCAATCATTCGTTCTAAAACAACCTTTTTGGTGATAAACAGATAAATAATCGTTTTTAGTAACTGAGCTGCAAACCACGAAGCTATCGCTGAAATGATTAATTGGTTTGAAAACATGTCCTTCAAGAAGATCATTGGGGTACCTCTTTTAAGTATTCGCTTAAGGCATCCTGCCAGTTCGCAAAACGGTAGCCATTGCAAAGTTCAAGCATATAATTTTGCAAAACCGAATAGGCCGGCCGTGACGCGGTTGTCTTAAATTCATCAGAACCAATTCGCTCAACGTTTGTTTTTAAATGACAGATACGAAATATTTCTTCGGCAAAATCCGCCCATGAGCAATCCCCCTCACAGGTACCATGATACAGGCCGTAATTGTCCGTTGGCAAGAGCCAGGCAATTGCCCGCGCAAGCTCAATGGCACTGGTAGGAGTGCCGACCTGATCAGCGACTACCCGCACCGTTTCCTTTGATTCTGCAAGGGCGCACATTGTTTTTACAAAATTTTTTCCCTCGCCATACAACCAAGCTGTCCGAATAATAAAATAATCCTGCGCAAAATCTTTGACAAAATTTTCACCGGCCAGCTTACTTGCGCCATAAACACCCATTGGCCCGGTCTGGTCAAATTCTGTATATGGTATTGTGCCCTGCCCGTCAAAAACATAATCGGTCGAAATATGCACAAGCTTTGCTTTTGTTTCTGTTGCGGCAATGCTCAAGTTCCGCGGCCCAATTGCATTAATCCGATAGGCATTTTCCACATCGGTTTCACAGGCATCAACAGCCGTGTGGGCAGCGCAATTGATTATGGCATAAGGCTTTATTTCGCGGATAAAATCCTGCACTTGGGCGATATTGGTAATATTCAGTTCCTCTACATCCGTATTGACAAACTCATATTCGCCAGCCATGATTTGATTGACAGCTCGTCCCAACTGCCCGTTGCAGCCGGTTATAATAACTTTTTTCATTTGCACACCCATCTCCGACTTCGGCGGATCTCAATCATTAAAACCTGAACTTCACGTGTTATTATACTACAACTTTTTCTCCCAATAAACAAGACCGCAACAAACAAGACTCACATTTTTCTTGACTAATTAGCCTTTTTATGCTGTAATTACTGGATATGAATATTGTAAAAGACCGACAATTTTATACCAATATCCTTGCCATCACCATCCCTCTTGCCTTACAAAACCTGATGTCTTTTGCAACCAACATGGTTGATACTTTTATGATTGGCAGGGCGGATAGTACCGGAACCATGATTTCAGCCATCAATCTGGCGATTCAGCCTTTTTTTATTTTGATGATGTTTATTTTTGGTGTCTCCAGTGCCGGGAATGTTCTAGCTTCCCAGTATTGGGGCAAAAAAAATATTGATGCAATCAAAACGATCTTTTCCATGGTTCTAAAAATAGCCGTCGCTGTTACAATCATTTTTATGTCAGTTGTATTATTCTTTCCCAAAAATGTAATGTCTCTTTTTACTAATGAAGATGCGACTATTTTAATTGGTTCTGAATACCTGCAAATTAGCGGATTTTCTTATATTCTGTTTGCCGTAAGTTCAACCTTTATCGTTTCGCTCAGATGCGTTGAAATCGTTCGTTTTTCTGTCATTACACAGATTTCTACCTTTCTGATCAGTGCAAGCCTAAATTATCTGCTCATCTTTGGTAATTTTGGTTTTCCCCGGCTGGAGCATCGCGGAGCAGCAATTTCAACCTTGACCGCAAGGACAGTTGAGATCATTCTGGTCTTGGGCTTTATCTTTTTGATTGATAAACGAATTCGCTTCCGTCCAAAAGATTTGCTGCTATGGAGCAGACAGCTTCTAAATGACTTGTTCCGATATGGAACGCCGGTGGTCATTAATGAAGTCATGTGGGGGGTCGGGATGGCAGTCCAGGCGGCGATACTGGGGCATATTGAATATTCAGCCGGAAATCCAATTGCGGCAAACACCGTTTCCAGCATTGTTATGCAATTCTCCACGATTTTCATGTTTGGCATTGCCAACGCGGCCTTGGTGTTAATCGGAAAATCCGTCGGGGAAGGCGATATCGAAGGGGTGAAATTGAAAGCCAATACCTTCAAATGGATTGCTTTTTTCGCCGGAGTGCTTGCAATGGCTGTCATTCTCATTCTGCGAAATTACGTGACCTATATCTATGACTTCGGCGAAGCAACAAACGCTTTAGCAAAGCAGTTACTGCTGGTGACTGCGTGCTGCATCATTTTTGTTTCTTTTTCGGCCACATATATCGTCGGTATCCTGCGCGGAGCCGGTGACACGAAATTTTGCCTGATTGCCGAAGCGGCTGCACTATGGGGATTTTCATTGCCGCTTGCCGCTTTATTTTCGATCGTATTTAAGCTTCCTGTTCCTTTCGTGCTTCTTGGAATGCGATCCGATGAAATTGTCAAAGCAATTACTTGTATGATTCGGGTAAGGGGCAAGCGATGGATTAAATCCGTTGCACGTGATGATGTTGATATGATATAATGTCGTTATGAAAAAAATAAATCTCTTCTTACTAACCCTATTGATTCTGGCCGCCTCAGCAGGCTGTGGCAACAAACCGCAAGAAGAAATATACTATGAACAAAGTAGTGCCGGAACTGAGAATATTTTATTGACCGATTTGGTCAATAAAGATCCTGTCATCGGCCTCCCCGCCATTGACCATGAAACCGATACTCCCCCTATTCCCGGCATGGTGCGGAGCCGGATTACGAACGAATGGGTGAGTGCGGAAATAGCGGAAACCAGACCTATCGCTGTCATTATTCCCAATTCAAAAACCGCCAGCCAGTTTGGCCTTTCGAAAGCTTCGGTTCTTTATGAGTGCAATGTTGAGGGCAGTATGACGCGCTTGATGGGAATCTGGGACGATTGGACAGACCTTGATAAAATCGGGAACATCAGAAGTACTCGCGATTATTTTGTTTATTGGGCAATTGAGTGGGATGCAATCTTTATTCATTATGGCGGGCCATTCTATGCCGACAATATTCTAAGCAGTGACAGTATCCAAAATATCAACTGCTTACTGTCTGACCATGCATATTTTCGTGATGCCGCCAAAAATACGACTGATGATGCTTTTACCAGTACTGATATCATTCTTAAGTCAATGGAATCGCACAAATATCCCTTAAATTATCGCAGTGATATCACTGAAAAAATGCATTTTTCATTCGCCACACCGGTAAAACCGAATGATTTAAGTCAATATCATGATGCTATCAATGCAAAGATGATTGATATGTCATCCACTTACCCGGTTACCAATTGTTACTTTAAGTTTAATTCTGATACCGGCCTATATGAGCGTTTCCAGCATTTATCCGGGGAAAGCGATGGCCCGCACATCGATATGATGAATGGCGAGCAGCTTACCTTCAAAAATGTGATTGTACAAAATACATATTATGAACAGCGCGACCAGCAGGGCTATTTGGCCTTCCAATGCCATGATGATGCTCGTAATGGCTGGTTTTTCACCAATGGCAAAGGAATTCATATCACTTGGAGAAAAACGAAAGATGATGAGCCAACACGATATTATGATGATCAGGGAAATGAAATTGAATTAAATATGGGCAAAACAATGATTTTGATTATCCAAGATGGGGATTCATTTTATGCGGATGGAAAAAAATTGTCATGATTTGCTTACACCACAACCTTCAGACGATTAACTGCCGAAAATACCGCCCTCACCGAGGCACGGGTAATATTGGAACTGACCCCGACGCCATATGCCACATTACCGGTATCCGCATTTAACAAGTGAATATATGCCGCTGCCTGTGAGTTTGAACCACTTTGTAAGGCATGCTGCTCATAATCAAGCACCTTCATCCGCACTCCGGTAATCTCTTGCAAGCCACGCTTCACCGCATCAATCGGGCCATTCCCAACGGCCTCGAAAATCTTTTCTTCATCAAAGTGCGTATAAGTCACATAAACCTTTGTATCAAACTCTGTCTCAATCTCACTGTCGGCACTAAAATCGTCAACTTTAAGCTTGCGAAAACGGAATGGAGTTTTTTGATCCAAATAAGTTTCTTTAAAGCTAGCCATCACCTGATCTGGCGAGACTTCACCCTGCTGTTCGGAAATCGTTTGGATTACATTGGAAAACTCTTTGTGCATTCCTTTTGGCAGCTTGAAACCAAAATAGGTATCCATGACAAAAGCAACACCGCCTTTGCCGGATTGGGAATTAATCCGGACAATCGGCTCATATTCGCGCCCGATATCAGCCGGATCAATCGGCAGATATGGCACCTGCCAATATTCACTACCACGCTCACGCATCGCCGTAACCCCTTTATTAATCGCGTCCTGATGAGAACCGGAAAAAGCAGTGAAGACCAACTTCCCGGCATAAGGATGACGCGGGTGCACCGGAATCTTGCAGCATCGCTCATAGATTTCGATGATATCATTGACATGGCCAATATCCAGCTCCGGATCAATGCCTTGCGAAAACATATTATAAGCAAGCGTTAGAATATCAACATTCCCCGTGCGCTCGCCATTACCGAACAAAGTTCCCTCAATCCGATCCGCCCCGGCAAGAAGCGAAAGCTCTGCCGATGCTACTCCGGTACCGCGGTCATTGTGAGGATGAACACTTAAGATAATCGTGTTGCGGTTCTCCAAATTGCGGTGCATCCATTCAATGCGATCCGCAAAAACATTGGGCATCGTCATTTCAATGGTCGAAGGCAGATTAACAATCAAGGGATTTTCTTTTGTCGGTTCCCATTCATGCTGTACTGCCGTGCAAATTTTAAGGGCAAATTCCAGCTCTGTCCCGGTAAAGCTTTCCGGAGAATATTCCAAATAAATTTTTCCGGGAAAAATACGGGCACGCTCCTTTACCAAGCGGGTGCCTTCTACAGCAATGTCAATAATCCCTTGCATGTCTTTATTAAAGACGACATCGCGCTGCAATGTCGAAGTCGAATTATATATATGGATAATCGCTTGACCTAAGCCCTCGATCGCTTCGAAAGTCCGGTCAATCAAGTCTTCACGGCATTGAACTAAAACCTGAAGTTTTACATGCGGCGGCACCAATTTGCGCTCCACCAGCTGACGGATAAAATCGAATTCAATCTGGCTCGCAGAAGGAAAGCCAATTTCAATTTCCTCAAAACCAAGCGCAACCAGGAATTGAAACATTTCAATTTTTTCAGAAACCACCATTGGTTCAATCAGGGCTTGATTTCCATCGCGTAAATCAACGCTGCACCAAATTGGTGCTTTACGGATTTCATTATTTGCCCAAGTCCGCTCGGGAAAATCTACAATTGGGTTTCGCATATAGCGTTTAAAGTTCACTTATTCTCCTAAGCCATTTTCGATTGCTGTCACTAAAGTTTTGAGAGCTAATTCCTCATCTTCGCCTTCACAGATGAATTCAATCTCGTCGCCACATTTCACGCACGCTCCCAAAACGCTGAGAACGCTTTTGGCATTGGCTGTGTTTTGTCTAAAAACAAATGTTATTAGTGATTTAAACTGCATGGCCTCCTTACATAGAATGCCTGCCGGTCTTAGATGTAATCCCGTCGGATTTTTGATTATTACTTTTTGACTTACCATCTCAAAGCTCCTTCGCACGCGTAATTATAACATAATTCTGCACTTTCTGGCAATGATTATTTGCAATTCCTAGCGCATGACACCCTCGATCAGCTCCGCCAATTTTACGGCATCCGCTTTTATTTCTGCTTCGTTTTTTCCTTCTATCATGACCCGCACTAATGGCTCCGTTCCCGAAGGTCTGATCAACACGCGGCCATCACCGGCGAACTTCGTGTTAAGCGCAGTGATTGCTTCCGCTATCTTTGGATAATCCAAATAGTTTTCTTTCTTTTGATTGGGTACATAGGCATTCACCAGTGCCTGTGGTAACATTTCCATTACTTTACGAAGTTCAGATAAAGGCTTGCCTGTCTCAACCACTACCTGTAAAAGATTAAGGGCACTGATTAATCCATCGCCAGTCGTGTTTTTGTCCAGGAAAATTACATGACCGGATTGTTCACCTCCCAGATTGGCATCTATTTCGCGCATCCGCTCTAATACGTAACGATCACCCACCTTCGTTTGTTCCGCCCTAATTTGATACCGTTCGCACATCTTGAAAAAGCCGAGATTACTCATGATTGTTGCAACAATCGCGTTATTTTTAAGCAAGCCCTTTTCTTTCATATATAAGCCAACAATGGCCATAATTTCGTCACCGCTTAAGATATTCCCTTTTTCATCGACCGCAAGCATCCGGTCAGCATCGCCGTCAAAAGCCAAGCCGATGTGCGCTTTTTCAGATATGACCCGGGCTTTTATTTCTTCCATATGGGTCGAACCACAATTTTTATTAATGTTCGTGCCGTCCGGGTTGATATGAAGGGCAACCACTTCCGCACCCAATTCTTTTAGGGCTTCAACTGCCGTATAATGGCTGGCTCCTTCCGCACAATCAACAACAATTTTCATTCCTCTAAGATCAGAACGTACTTCCTGTACAGCATGATTCACATATTCATCGCGGGCATCAGGACGATATTTAATCTTGCCTATCTGATCACCAAGTGCCAGCTTGATTTCATTCATTCCGCCGCAGATGATTTCCTCTATTTTATCTTCCAATTCATCCGGCAGCTTAAATCCATTGCGATCAAAAAATTTGATTCCATTAAACTCCATCGGATTATGCGAAGCTGAAATGACAACTCCGGCTTCTGCTTGATACTTTTTCGTAAAAAAGGGAATCGCCGGGGTTGGCACTACGCCAAGATAAACCACATTAACACCAACTGAACAAATACCTGCCATTAAAGCATTGGCCAGCATATCACCGGATATTCGCGTATCACAGCCAACCATAATTGTCGGCTTACGGCTTTTTTCCTTTGTTAAAATAAATGCCGCCGCTTGTCCCAACTGCATCGCAAACGTTGGGGTTAATAAATCATTTGCCACACCACGTACTCCATCTGTTCCAAACATTCTTCCCATTTTAGCTCCCTTCTTTATTACACTTTTATTCCACTTCTATAATATTCACCATAACGGTAACCGAGTTTGTGACTGTGATGTTATTGCCCAAATTTAACGAAACCGGAATTTGATAGTTTCCTTCGCTCAAATGGCTGATATTACGATCTTCCACCCACTTTGAAATGTCTATCTCCCCAGTAATATTTGCCGATTGTAATGCAATCAAGTCTCCTTGCAAACCAACCAGCGTAATTGGCCCCGTTTCCTCAAAATCATTTAAAGCCGCTTGGAATCCTTGCGGAACATTGATTAATCGTAACTGATTCTCACGCAAAGTAATGGTTTTCGTAGATTCTTCTTCAATGCCAATCTTTATTGTTACCGTATTCTCATCCTGATTGGCTATACGAATATTATATGGCAAGTAATCAATCAGGTTGAATTCACCTTCGTATGTTTCTGTACTATCACTAATATCAATCAAACCGCTTGGAATAACAATTTCGTTGATGTTGCGGATGAAGCTGTTCCTTCCCGCGACCAATATTTGAGAGGGACTGATTTCATTAATACCGTTCACTCGATAATTATTCGCTGGGACTCCGGTAACGGAATAACGAATTGGAATCATCTTTGTTTCCAAAATAGGGATTCTAATTGCTACATCCTTCGCGTTTTGACTGATTCGGTCAGTCGAGACTCGCTTCCCATCTGCATCATATAAAATAATTTCTGCATTGGTACTTATGTTAGTGGTAATATTGGTAATATCAATACTAAACGCAGCGTATGAAACACTGTCAATTAGTGATTCCGGTCCTGTTATTAGAACATAATTTGGTTCGACGGTCGTATTGATATCATCCTTCATATATCCCTCTGCCAGCTCACCCTCAATCAAAGACCGGATCTGTAAATTCTTCGCTCTCTTGTTTTCAATATGAAGTTTTAATATGCTAGAGTCACCAAAGATATCACTTATCTCTGAACGGCTGGCATTATTTACTTCTAACGTAATGGCAACCGTATCCAAACTACTGATATCGTTAATATCTGCTTTGGCGATGATATTGGCATAAGTGATTCTGCTAATCACCGAACGCGGCGCACGAACCGTAACGCGGTTAATGATATCGGTGTCCTCCAATACTTCATAGACACGATCAGCATCATCAAGAAGATGAGCATTGACAATCCGCACCGGAACATTATCAAAGGTTTTGCTATCAATAGGGTCGTTAATATTCGTTACCATAATCCACATTATGCCAGCGAACAACAATGACATTATTTTAATACCCAGATTTTTCGTAATGCGATATTTCATTTTCGCACCCCTGCTTCTTTTTGCAGTTTGCCATTACTTTTCAGTTTTTTGCGCGATTTTTTTTCTTCATCCGGTTTGTCTTGAATCATGACAAGATACTTCTTGAGCCCATCAACATCGACATTGCGTTCCATTTCACCGTGATAAGCAATGCTGATTCTCCCGCTTTCTTCAGATACAATGATCGTCAATGAATCGGTTACTTCTGATATCCCAATCCCGGCACGGTGTCTGGTCCCCAGTTCCTTGCTCAAACCACGATTATCGGAAAGCGGCAGATAACAGGTTGCCGATATAATTCGATTACCACGGATGAGTACAGCACCATCATGTAAAGGAGTGTTGTGCTCGAAAATATTAATTAACAGCTGACTGGAAACAATTGCTTCAATTTCAATTCCGGTTCTTTCATAGTCACTTAGATGATCGTTTTGCTCTATTACGATTAATGCGCCTGTTTTCACCCGGCTCATTTCAATACAGGCCTTGGCAATTTCATTGATCGTCCGATCAGAAAAGCGGCCTTCCCCTGATTTAATCGTATCAAAAGGCAGCATTGATGATATGATGTTTTTGCGTCCCAGCTCTTCAAGGGCTTTTCTAAGTTCCGGCTGGAGGATAACAACAATTCCAATTACGGCAACGCTAATAACATTCTGGACAATCCACAAAATTGTATTCATATTGAAAATCGCCGCAACCAAAATAAAAATCGCAATTACCACAATTCCTTTCAGCAATGACCACGCACGGGTTTTTTTAATCCAAATCATCACACTGTACGCTAAAAAAGAGATAAGAATTATCTCGACGATATCTGTCCACTTGATATAATAAGGAATCGTGATCAGATCATTATTTATGATATTGCCCCACAGAGTACGAAGAAACTGCATTGATTATAATTCTCCTAGTGCACAAATCGCAAAAAACGCGATTTGGTGTCGATAACGTTTAATTACGCCCCCCTCTGGCAGCATCGATTTGTCGCCGCGATGAATGGATTTTCTTCACTGTCCGCGAAGGTGCCGCCACAGTTATTTTGGGAATGGCTTTCACATAATAATAATACTCATCATCTTCAAACTGAACGCTTTCCGCACGATTATAATCCACATGGAAAACAAAAAACTCAACCACCTTGGCAAGACCGATCGAAACTGCTGTTCCAAGTATCGCGCCAAGCACTGATACCGTTGTATCCCAAATAAGATCACCCAGCAAAAGAACCATAATATTAATCAAAGAACCAGTAATGGTAGCAATAAGCCAACAATGGTCAATTGGCATTCTCCTAATCAAATATACGACAATAATTGTTGCCGAAAAAGCGGCGATCATTACGACCATGGCACGATTATCAGTCACTCCGTCAATCACATAACGGAATCTAACCGCCATGTCATCCGCTGCCATCCCTGCTAAAGTGGCCATATTGCTCGTGATATAAGTAATTGAGTAATAAACGATTACCCCACAAGCCGCCGAGACGATTGATAAAGGGCTTGCCAGCAATCCCAAGGTCAAAGGTATTACATAGGGAATTTTAAGAATAAAGCAAATCGGTGTAATTAGGATAACTAATGTATCTTTGGGTGAAAAACGGAAATACAATAAAAACATCAGCAAAAACATGGCCAAAACCACCACTGCGCATTCCATTGAAACTGCATATAGATGGGCAACAATAAATCCCCCCACCACTATGACCGTAAAATTCGGCGGCATAAATGAACACATCAACGCCACTACAAAAACAATCGCTGTACTATCAAGCCTAGCCATATATCCTGTCGCGCTATTCGCAAATTGAAGCGTGATAAAAGCCATCAGGAATTTTCCCAGTGGTTGCAAATACACTTCATACCTGGCGATAAAATTTTTGATATATTGTTTTGCTACAAGCAGACTGGTCATATTGACGCGATCTCCGGTTCTTTTAAACGTGCTATTCATACATTTGATTTAGTTTGCGCAAATTTTGATAATAATTTTTTAAACTCTTTCGTACGACATGATAGCGATATGAATAAACTGCATAAGTGATAACACAGTAAATAACAACCAAGATCAAATAATACTTGAGGACATCCTTGCCGATTTCAATCAAATCCAATTGGTATATATCCTGCATCAAATCCTCAAAATGATAAAACAAGTACACACCAACAACGATAGCCGAAGCCATCGTTGCATAAATTACAGACTTTAATAATTGAAATCCTATATAATCGCCACGAAAAAAACTACTGACAAGAACATTTTTTTTCCCTGGGCCGCGTTCATATGATGCTAATTTAGTCATCAAAATAACGCGTTCTTCATTTATCATGACATAACTCCCATGAACCGCCGCGAGGTGTTTTGCGCGTTGTGCAAACGCCAAATCGCGTTTTTTGCGGTTTGTGTGCATGATGTTGCTGTTTGCGGCTTGCCGTGAACAGTAACTCCAAATCAAGTATACGTACTATAAAAAGCGCATCTTATCCCGTTCTGATTTTTTCTTCTCCGGCTCTGCTGGAACCGGCACTTCTTTTTTGTACGCACTTCCGAGGTTATCTGCCATCGCGGCTTTACATTTATCACAAAAAGTCCCGGCACGAATCATCTCGCCACATTTTTCACAAGAAACCCGGATTGGGGAATCCTCTGCAAATTGCAAACGTTCTTCCCTGATCCATTGATTGATCTGGTTAATCTCAACATCACATTCCTCCGCGACTTGGTTAATTGCGGCTACCCGGTGATCTTGAATATACTTTTTAACTTCCTGAAACTTTTTCTCTTTTTCCTCCCGGCATTGCGGACAGATAGGCGGTCCAATGACATGATTAAAAAGTTTTCGGCAATATCTACAGTTACGTACGTTCATACTCAAACCTCCACAATATTAATACTTACCGATTGACAATGCGACAAAGTAAATTTTACTAACGCCGACGAGCCGAAGTTCCTCTGCCATAGCATCAATTGTACTGCCAGTCGTAAGAATATCATCGATAATGATTACTCTCTTTAATTTTACATCATTACTTATAATTTTGAAAGCTTTTTTCAAATTATTTTGCCTTTCTTTTAAATTCAAATTTTTTAGCGGTGCTGTTTCCTGTACACGGCTAATTAATTTATCATCCATGGGAATTTGTAAATGCCGCGAAATTACCTTGGCAAGCTCAGTGGCTTGATTGTATCCACGATTACGTAATCGTTTTTTGTGGATTGGCACGGGAATAAAACAATCCGGCTTTAACGCAAGGATATCCGCGCCCAATTTATTGCTGATTTCTGTCCCGAAAAACTCCGCATATTCCTGTCTTCCTTGATATTTGAAGCGAAAAACTGCATCGGCAATGCATTTGTATTCAAAAAGCGCCATTCCCCTGTCAAAATAATGACTTCTTCCGGCACAATCTTCGCAGAATTCTGAATCATCTTTTATTTTCTTGCCACACTTAAGACAAGTTGGATCAGCCAAATAAGCCACGTGGGAAAGGCAAGTGGTACAAGCCAACCCCTCCCCCGACCTGACCGGTTCATCACAGATAGGACAGCGGCGAGGAAAAAGCAGGTTCAAAATCAGGTCAAAGAACATGTAATT
>Ga0082212_10004740_pt1 | contig 18751 bp, 14 predicted proteins | sample TergutNt197P3_FD_71548 | JGI IMG/M metagenome (GOLD analysis project Ga0082212, IMG submission 71548) | Neocapritermes taracua P3 segment gut microbial communities from Petit-Saut dam, French Guiana - Nt197 P3 | ecosystem: Host-associated > Arthropoda: Insects > Digestive system > Gut ...
AAAGCCTCGGGATAGGCAGGCTCATATATCAGCTCCCGACGACGCTATGCGAGATATTCCTGTCCGAAGTGTTCAAAAGGAACCCCATAGAAGCGCTCGATCAGGAAACGCTCTTCACCATCGACAAATTCTTCGAAAACAGCCTGAACGTATCGGAGACGTCGAGGAAACTGTTTGTACACAGAAACACGCTCGTATACCGGCTTGAGAAAATAAAGAAAATCACAGGCCTTGATTTGAGGGAGTTTGATCACGCCATAATATTCAAAGTCGCCCTTATGGTGAAAAAATACCTGATCTCTCAGGAGTCGAGATATTAATGATTAGAATGACTGACGTTTTTAAGATCTACGCCAACGGCACCAAGGCGCTCAAAGGCGTGACGTTTACGCTCAACACGAGCGAGTTCGCGTTCCTTGTCGGGCCGTCCGGCTCGGGAAAATCGACGATCATCAAATTGCTCAACGGAGAGATCGCGCCGACGGACGGACTGGTACTCGTAAACGGTTATGATATGACCAGGATCAGGATGCGGAAAATGCCTTACCTCAGAAGGACGCTGGGCGTCATTTTCCAGGATCTGCGCCTTATCGACAACAAGAGCGTATACGAAAACGTCGCTTTCGCCATGCGCGTTATCGGAGCTTCCAACAAGGAACTGCTCAAGCGCGTGCCTTACGTTCTGGAACTTGTAGGGATCGAGCATAAGGCGAAAGTTACGCCGCCCGAACTGTCCGGAGGCGAGAAGCAGCGCGTGGCGATCGCCAGGGCGCTGGTGAACAATCCCGAACTGATAGTCGCCGACGAGCCTACCAGCGACCTCGACCCGGCCCGGAAACTTGAGATACTGATGCTTCTGCAGGAGATAAACAAACTCGGCACCACAGTCCTGGTCGTGACCCATGAGAAGCAGCTTGTGAACAAGCTTTCGCAGCGAGTCATAGCGATCGACGGGGGGCGTATCATAAGCGACGGTATGGATGGGTATTATAACTATGACGAAGAGTAAGAGCCGGATGGGCTACTATATAAAAGAGGGCGTCACGAGTATCTTCCAGCACGGCCTCATGTCGTTCGCGTCGATATGCACTATTACGGCGTTTCTCATTATTATGGGCAGCTTTGTCCTGCTGGCGCTGAACATCAACGCGATCATAGGCGATCTCGAAAGCGAGAACATAATCCTCGCCTACGTGAACGAGAACCTGTCCGAGGACGACGCGCTGTCTCTTCAGCCGGCTCTGCGCCGCACCCCGAACGTATCCAGCGTGACGTTCATTTCGCGCGAGCAGGCCATGAACGACTTTATCGGCAGGTATGAGGATACCGAACGATATTCCGACGTGGACGTAACCTGGTTTCGCCACAGATACGCTGTATATGTGGAGGACGTTGCGCTGATAGCCCAGACGCAGCAGGATCTCAGGGAAGCATACGGTATAGTGAAGGTAAACGCGAACCTTACCATAGCGAAAGGCATGGTGACGATTAGGAACGTCGTCAGGGTCGTGTCGGTGGTCATAATCGCCGTCCTGCTGGCGATATCGCTGTTTATCATGTCTAACACTATAAAACTCACGGCCAACGAGCGGCGCGAGGAAATAGCTATTATGAAGATAGTCGGCGCGACGAACGGGTTCATTCGCTGGCCGTTCGTATACGAAGGTTTCATCCTGGGCGTTACGGGCTCGATCGCGGCGTTTACCGTTATCTGGTCGCTTTACAGGCTGATATCCGACAGGGTCATAGAGTTTGAGACCGGCTTCATGAGCCTTGTGCCGTTTTCAACCGTTTCAGCGCCGATGTTCGTTGTTTTCGCCGCTATAGGGTTCGGCGTCGGCGTCGGCGGCAGCGGCATGGCGCTCAACAGATACTTGAAAGTATGAGTAACTGTTCAGAGTACAGCCACGGCGCCCCCTGAATAGTAACAAGTTTGATTTGAATTGAGGAGTGCAGAGGTGTTTACAGCAATGAAGAACAGACGGTTTGCGAGAATACTGGCAATAATCCTTGCGGTTATAATGGCGTTTTCCCTTATTTACGCGGCGATAGCCTCGCTGACTGCGGGCGCGGTGGCGACTCAGGCGGAGATCGACAGGCTGAGGGAAGAGAAAAGGGAATACGAACGCAGAAAGCAGGAGATCCAGTCGCGCATAAACACGATCGAGTTCGAGCGCATGACGGAGGTCGCGAAAAAGCAGGTCCTCGACGACCGCATCATGCTTACGGGGATGGAAATAGACAACCTCAACGAAACGATAGACTTTTACAAGGTGCTCATAAGCGAAAAACAGCTCGAGGTCATTGAAGCTCAAAGCAGGGAGGACGCGCAGCTCCACCTGTTCATGACGCGCGTGCGGGACATGGAAGAAAACGGCGTGATCACTTACCTTGAGATCCTGTTCGACTCTACGAGCTTTTCCGACATGCTCGCCCGCCTGGACTTTATCGGCGACATAATGCGCGCCGACGAAGCGATTTACAGCGATCTTGTAGCGGCGCGCAACGAGACCATTGCGGCGGAGGAAGCCCTGGAAGAAACGATGCTTGAGATGGAAGAGGAACTGCGCCAGCTTGAGCTCAAGCAGATAGAACTCGCCGAACAGCTCGAAGAGGCAAACGAACTGATAGCCGTCATTGAGGCGACGCTCGAGACAGAAAACGAGCTTTACCGGGAAACCGACGCGGAGGCGCGCAGGATCCAAAGCGAGATCAACGCAAAGGTCGAAGAGCTCCGGAGAGAAGAGGAGAGAAGGCAGCAGCTTCTGCAGCAGCAACTGATGGGCAGCGTCAGCGGAACCGGGCAGCTCGGGTGGCCGGTCCCGTCCAGCCGATATATTTCGAGCGGTTACGGAATGCGCTTACACCCTACATACAGGGTATACAGGAATCATACCGGCATAGATATCGCCGCCGACCACGGCGTAAACGTCGTAGCCGCCGACACGGGAAGGGTCATAACATCGGCGTATAACTCTTCATACGGCAACTATATCGTGATAGCCCATGGTAACGGCATGACGACGCTCTACGCGCACTTGAGTACGCGCAGAGTCAGCGAAGGGGCCGTCGTCGCCAAGGGGCAGATAATAGGGCTTGTCGGATCGACGGGGGTATCCACGGGACCGCATCTGCACTTTGAGGTCTCGATCAACGGTCTGAGAGTCAACCCGCAGCAGTACCTGTAAACGAAATGTGATATGAAAAACAGATTTTTCTCAAAAAACGTGTTAACGCTGGTGCTGCTTGCATTGGCGTTAACATGTTTGCTGATCACTCTTTTGATCTGCCGCCGGCTTGGCGTGTTTGACGACAGGTACGCCGCGGTACGTTCTTACGCCCGGCTGCTTGAAAAAATCGGGGACGTCTATATCGGTGATCTTGATAACGACGTCGTGTCCGCAGCCGCTCTGCACGCTGCCGTCGACGCTCTGGGCGACAGATGGTCGTATTATATGACGCCGGCCGAGTACGCGGATTATCTGGACAACGTAAACAACAGGTATGTGGGGATAGGGGTAGGCGTCGTCGCCGATGAGGAGTACGGCGGCATGCGCGTTACTTTTGTATACCGGGGGTCTCCCGCGGAAACTGCCGGTATCGTGCCCGGAGACGTTATTATCGGCGTCGACGGCGAGGACGTCACGTCTTTGGAACTTAGCGCTATCAGCGGCCGGCTTGCGCGCGGGCTCGGCGAGTCGGTAGAGCTGTCCGTCAGGCGCGCCGACGGCGCCGTCGAGACGCTTGTCGCGATCTACAGCTATGTTTTCATAGACCCGGTGTCTTTTGAGATGCTTGAGAGCGGCGTCGGCTATATCGCGCTGGCGAACTTCGACAGCGGCGCAGCGCGCAGCTTTATTTCCGCGCTCGATACGCTTATGGAGCAGGGCGCGGACTCGCTGATCGTGGATCTTCGCGGCAACGGCGGCGGTCGTCTCGTTGAGATGACGGAGATTCTCGACTATATTCTGCCTGAGGGCGAAATTTTTGTCGCCGTTGATAAGAGCGGCAGGGAGGACGTAACAAGATCGGGCCCGGATTGCGTTGACATTCCTATCGTCGTGCTCGTCAACAGATACTCTTACAGCGCGGCTGAGTACTTCGCGGCGCTGCTCAGGGAGTATGACCGGGCCGTGCTCGTCGGTGAGCAAACGACGGGAAAAAACCGTATGCAAACGACTTACGAGCTTGCGGACGGCGGCGCTTTGCATATTTCGACGAGCCAATATCTCACGCCAAACAGGGTGAGCCTTTACGACGAGGGCGGAGTAACGCCCGATCACGAAATACCGCTAACGGACGAAGAGTTTGAACTGCTGATGTTCGGGTCTCTTGATAAAAACGAGGATCCGCAGCTGCGGCAGGCGCTTTTACTGTTGACAACGCGCGCGCGGTAATGCATAATGCAAAGTAGCTGTTCAGGGGGCGTCCTAAAAACCCCATGAATAGCTGCAATTATCAGAGAGGATAAACGGTTATGTATAAAGAAGCAAAGTACAAAATGAGCGAGGAACGCCTTCATGAACTGAAAGAAGAATTGGTGTTTCTCCAGACGGTCCGCGAGAAAGAGGTCGCGCAGCTGATCAAGGAAGCGCGCTCATTCGGCGATATTACGGAAAACAGCGAGTTCGACGAGGCGAAAACCGAACAGGGTAAGCTTTACGCGAAGATCGCGGAGATAAAAAACCTCATAGAGAACGCGGAAATAGTGCACGCTTCCGACAAGACCGACAGCGTAGGCATCGGCAGCAGAGTTACCGTCCGCGATCTTGAGTATGATTCCGAGGCCGTATACGAGATAGTGGGGTCGCAGGAAGCCGATCCCTCGGCGTTTCGCGTCTCGGACGACTCGCCGTTCGGCAAAGGCCTCATGGAGCGGAAAAAGGGCGATATAGTCGAAATCGAGGCGCCGGCCGGCGTGCTGCGATTCGAGATCGTTAACATAGATTAAATAAGGGGTACTGTTCAGAGGCCGGCTCGTTTGCAGAGCTGCGCGTTATGGTTTTTGTTGTTCGCGAACCTTAGGTTCGCTGGTCAGCTACCGGCCTTTTCACCGGTATTCCCTCAACAAAAAAACCATACCGCGCAGCCCTTGATGGTCAGACAGTGAATAATAACTAATAAGGTGATTTTATGAACAACGATGATCCCTCGCCTGAAGGCGAGGCTGAACAGGATATATCAGAGATACTTCAGATACGCAGGGATAAGCTGAAGACTCTGCAGGACGAGGGCCGCGACCCGTTTCATATAACAAGGTTTGAGCGCACGGCGCTGTCCGCCGAAGTGCGGGACGGTTTCGACGTCTATGAAAACAGCGACGTCACTATGGCCGGGCGTATAATGGCAAAGCGCGGCATGGGCAAAGCCATATTTATGGACATAAGCGACGATAAGGGCAGGATACAGCTTTATGTAAAACTTGACGACATCGGCGAATCGTCATTTTCAGACGTCAGAAGGCTGGACGTCGGAGATATCATCGGCGTAACAGGATTCGTATTCAAAACAAGAATGGGCGAAATATCTGTCCACTGCAAGACTGTCACGCTGCTTGCGAAGTCGCTTCACCCTCTGCCTGAAAAGTATCACGGGCTGACGAACCAGGAACTGAAGTACCGCAGACGGTACGTCGATCTGATAATGAATCCCTCGACGCGCGCGACGTTCGAGACGCGATGCGCGTTTATCAAGCACGTCCGGTCATTTCTGGACGGCCGCGGCTATATGGAAGTCGAAACGCCGGTGCTGAACACATTGTCCGGCGGCGCGACCGCGCGGCCTTTCGTCACGCGCCACAACACGCTCGGCCTGGACATGTATATGCGCATAGCGACCGAGCTGCACCTTAAAAGGCTGATAGTCGGCGGGATTGAGCGCGTTTACGAGGTCGGCAGGATATTCCGCAACGAAGGCATGGATACGAAGCATAATCCCGAATTTACGACCGTCGAACTGTACGAGGCTTACTCCGACTACAATGACATGATGGATCTTTTTGAGGAACTTCTGTCTTCGGCCGCCCTTTCGATTTCAGGCGGCTATGAGATACCCTGGCAGGGGGCCGCGCTCGATCTGTCGCCCGGCTGGCCCAGGATCACGATGGCCGACGCGGTCAGGGAGCATACGGGAGTCGACTTCATGTCTTTTTCGAGCGTCGGCGACTCAGTATCGGCGGCGAAAGAGATAGGCGTAAGAATGCCGGACGGGAAAGAGCCGTCCTGGGGCGGGCTGCTGTACGAGTGTTTTGACCAGAGAGTCGAGGATAATCTCATTCAACCCGTTTTTATAACCGATCATCCCGTTGAAGTGTCGCCTCTCGCAAAGAGGAAAACCGCCGATCCGAGGCTGACGGAGCGATTCGAGGCGTTTATTTGCAGGAGCGAGATGTGCAACGCCTTCAGCGAGCTCAACGACCCTATCGACCAGAAGCAGCGCTTTTTGCGCCAGGCCGCGATGCGAAGCGCCGGCGATCTTGAGGCAGGGATGATGGACGACGATTTCATAGACGCTCTCGAATACGGTATGCCGCCTACCGGCGGTATGGGCGTGGGGATAGACCGCTGCGTCATGATGTTGACGAACAACTCTTCCATAAGGGACGTACTGTTGTTTCCTACGATGAAGCCTATGATGGATTGAGGGGCCGGGCAAAATGGAAATAATAACAAGCAGGCGAAACGCTCTGTGCGTACACATCAGGAAGCTCGGCTCGAAGCGGGGATACAGGGACGAGACCGGCGAGTTCCTGTGCGACGGCCTCAAGCTGCTGGAGGAAGCCGTAAACAGCGGCGCGGAGATCGTAAGCGTACTGGCCGCGTCCGATATACCGTTCCCTCTGCCCTTGGACGCCCGCGTGTATTCTGTGCAGCGCGGCCTGCTTGACTCGATATCGCCGCTGACAAACGCGCAGGACGTTGTGTTCGTGTGCAAAAAACCGTCCGTCGCCCGGCGGATCGACGCGGGCGGGACCTATGTGTTGCTCGACGGCGTCCAGGACCCCGGCAACGTCGGGGCGATCATGCGTACGGCGAACGCGTTCGGGATAAACGCGGTAATTCTCACAGGCGCCTGCGCCGACCCGTATAACCCCAAGTCGCTTCGCGCCTCGATGGGCGCGGTTTTCAGACAGAGCTTTTTTACGGCGGACGCTGAGCAGTTGACCGTATACCGCGAAGAGGGGGCGAGGTTCGTAGCGGCGGCGCCGGGAGCGGGCGGACGAAACGTTACGGAAGTTGACTTAAGCGGCGCGGTAATTTCGATCGGCAGCGAGGGAGCGGGGCTCTCCGCGGAAGTGTTGTCTCTTTGCGGCGAGACGATAACCATACCTATCGCTACCGGGTGCGAGTCTCTTAACGCGGCCGTCGCGGCGGCTGTCATTATGTGGGAGAGCTATAAATGTCGTCATTAAAATACTGGGTCTGGCTTTCATCAGTCAAAGGAATAGGCGCGGTGACCGCCAAATCGCTTCTGGACAGGTTTGAAACGCCGGAGGCGGTCTTCAGGGCGGGCCCCGCCGATTACATGGATCTGAGGGGAATATCGCCGGCCGTCGCGGGGCAGTTGGCGGATAAAAATCTCGACGCCGCCGGAAAGGTCCTGGCGGCGTGCATGGAACTCGGGTTCAGAGCAATAACGCTTCGGGACGCCGAATACCCCGACAGACTCGCGAATATTTACGATCCGCCGCTGATCCTTTATGTCAGGGGAAAAATGCCCGCAATAGACGAAGAAGCCGTCGTCGCGATAGTCGGCACGAGAAACTGCACGCCGTACGGAATCAAAGCCGCCGACAAAACAGCGTACCGGCTGGCGCGAATCGGCGTTATCGTAGCGACCGGTCTGGCGCGCGGGGTCGACTCCGCCGCCGCCAGGGGCGCGTTGCGCGGAAACGGCCGCGTTGTAGGGGTCATCGGCTCGGGGCTTGACGTCGTATATCCTCCCGAGAACAGGGCGCTGTTCGACGACGTCGCCGCCAAAGGCGCGATCCTCAGCGAGTACCCTCCGGGAACGACGGCACTGCCCGCTCATTTCCCGGCGCGCAACAGGATACTGAGCGGTATCTCGCTCGGAGTGGCGGTAATAGAAGCTCCCAAAAAGAGCGGCGCGCTGATCACAGCCGCCAGGGCGCTGGAGCAGGGGCGCGACGTATTCTCTCTGCCGGGCAACGTCGACGCCAGGAGCTGCGAAGGCTCCAACGCGCTTCTGAGGGAAGGAGCCATCCCGTTTCTGTCGGCCGAAGATATCATCAGCGAGTACGCCGACCTGTATCCCGTCGAAGTTTCTGAAAAAAAAGAGATTGACAACGGCCCCGCCGTAGATTATATTGACTTCGACAAAATCCTGGGCGCGCTCGGCGGCGACGCGAAAACCGTCGCCGAAACTATCGGCGCCGAAACGTTACAGATCGACGAGATCATAGTCCGCTCGGGGCTTACCGCGCAGCAGGTCCTGACGGCGGTAACGATGCTGGAGATCAACGGGTATACGGAGCGTGGTAACGGCAATTACTTATCGCTGAAAAACCCGGAATAGGGGTTAGTTTATGGCAAAAGAAACGAACAGTCTCGTGATAGTCGAATCTCCCGCAAAGGCAAAGACTATCGGGAAATATCTGGGTCCGGGATACAAGGTCGCCGCTTCGATGGGACATCTGCGCGACCTTCCGAAAAGCGTGCTCGGCGTCGACGTCGACAACGGCTTTGTCCCCGATTACCAACCGGTAAAAGGGCGCGAAGCCACTATAAAGGAACTGAAATCGGCGGCGAAGTACTGTTCTAGAATATTTCTCGCAACGGACCCCGACCGTGAGGGCGAGGCAATATCCTGGCATTTGAAAGAGCTTCTCGGCCTGCCGGACGAACGGACGTTCAGGGTGACGTTCAACGAGATCACGAAAAACGTAGTCAGCAACAGTATAAATAACCCGCGGACCATAGATATGGACCTGGTCAACGCGCAGCAGGCCAGACGAATACTCGACCGTCTGGTCGGGTACAAACTAAGCCCGCTGCTGTGGAAGAAGATACGGCGCGGACTCTCCGCCGGCCGCGTGCAGTCTGTCGCTTCCCGGATGGTCGTTGACAGGGAGAAGGAAATACAGAGTTTCGTGCCGGAAGAATACTGGCAGTTATATGTCGATTTGAGCCTTGCCGGGAGCTCCGGCGCTTTCACTGCCATGTTCTATGGCAGCGAGAAAAAGAAGATGGAGCTGACCTGCGCGGAGGAGGTCGCCGTCGTTGTCGACGCCGTTAAAGAGGCGCCGTTTTCCGTTTACTCGGTCAAACGCGCCGATAAAAAGAGATCTCCCGCGCCGCCGTTTATCACGTCAACTCTCCAGCAGGACGCTTCGCGAAGGCTCGGGATGACTCCGAGGCGCGCTATGTCAATTGCTCAGCAGTTGTACGAAGGCGTCGACATAGGCGCCGAGGGCGCGGTCGGCCTTATCACATACATGCGTACCGACTCGCTGCGCGTGTCGGCCGAGGCGGTCGGCGACGCGAAAAAGTATATAACCGACACTTACGGCGCATCCTATTATCCCGCGACGCCAAATATGTATAAATCTAAGAATACCGCTCAGGACGCCCACGAAGCGATAAGGCCGAGCAGCGTGTTCATTACTCCTGAAAAAATCAAAGGCAGCGTTTCAAGCGACCAGTACAGGCTGTACAACCTGATCTGGCGCCGCTTCGTCGCGAGCCAGATGGCGGCGGCGGTCTATGACAGCGTGACTGTCGACGCGGTTTCGGCGGGTTATCTGTTCAGGGCCAACCACTCCGCCATTACATTCGCCGGGTTTACCGCTCTTTATGAAGAGAGCAGCGACGACGAGAAGACTGAGAAGCAATCGCCGCTGCCGGAACTAAAGGAGGGCGACAGTCTGCTTCTGGAGGACATCAAGCAGGATCAGAAATTCACGCAGCCGCCTTCACGCTACACGGAAGCGACGCTTATCAGGGCTATGGAGGAAACCGGCGTCGGACGGCCGAGCACCTACGCCCCCACCGTGTCGACGATACTCGACCGCGAGTATGTCGTGAAAGAAGGGAAATTCCTGCGGCCTACGCCTTTGGGCGAAGTCGTGACCGGTCTGATGAAAGAACGATTCGGCGATATTGTTGATCTGCAGTTTACCGCCCGTATGGAGGAATCCCTTGACAGCGTCGAGAAAGGCAAAGACGACTGGCTGGAGATCCTGGGGGCGTTTTACGGCAGGTTCCGTGAAGCGCTCGAAAACGCGGAGACAGCGCTTGAGGGAGAGCGGATAAAGATCCCGGACGAGGTCTCCGACGAGATATGCGATATCTGCGGGCGGCAGCTCGTTGTAAAGTCCGGCCGGTTCGGAAGATTCCTGGCGTGTCCCGGATACCCCGAATGCAGTTTTACGAAACCGCTTGTTATCGAAACACCGGGAAAGTGCCCGAAATGCGGCCTGCGTATCCTGAAACGCACGTCGAAAAACGGCAATACGTATTACGCATGCGAGAAACTGAAGGAATGCGGGTTCATGACCTGGGATGTTCCCGTCGGCGACAACTGCCCGGAATGCGGGCTGACCATGTTCAAGCTTTCCGGCAGAGGTTCAAGAAAACCTTTCTGCGCCAATGATGCGTGCCCCGAGTTTCTTCCGGAGGATAAGCGCGGATACAGAAAAAGGACTGCGGATACTTCGGCGGCGGAAACCGGCGCAGAGGATAAAGACGCTGTGATGAGCGGTAAGCCCGCCGCAAAAAAGACGGGCGCAAAACCCAAAGCCGCCGGAAAAAAGGCGAGCTCAAAACCAAAAGCCGCCGCTAAGAAGGCGAGCTCAAAACCCAAAGCCGCCGCAAAGAAGGCGCCGCCGGGAAAAACGACCGCGGATGAGAAACCGGAAGGTGACGGCGCGTGAGCGTAAACGTGATCGGCGCGGGCCTTGCCGGCTGCGAAGCCGCCTGGCAGATAGCTGAAAACGGTATTCCGGTCGAACTCTTCGATATGAAACCGCTGAAGATGTCTCCGGCTCATACCTCCGCGGACTTTGCTGAACTGGTATGCTCAAACTCTTTTCGCAGCGACGAGCTGTCAAACGCCGTCGGGCTGCTGAAAGAAGAGATGCGGATCCTGAAAAGCCTGATAATGCGCTGCGCGGATATGAACCGCGTTCCGGCCGGCGGCGCGCTTGCCGTCGACAGGGGCAGGTTCGCTTCGAGCGTTACGGGATTCGTCAGGAGCCATCCGCTGATAACTATAGTTGAACGCGAGGTCGGCGACATTCCCGAAGGCCGCGTTATTATCGCGACGGGCCCGCTCACGGCGGACTCTCTGGCGGAACGGATATCCGGGCTGCTCCCGGACCGGAAAATGCTCAGTTTCTTTGATTCAGCCGCGCCCATAGTGACGTTCGAGAGCGTTGATATGGAGAACGCGTATTTCGCGTCGCGGTACGGGAAAGGCGACGCCGACTACATTAACTGCCCGATGGACCGTGATGAGTACCTGGCGTTTCGCGGCGAACTGATAAACGCCCGGGAAGCAAACGTCCGCGGCTTTGAGGATTCGCTCGTGTTTGAAGGCTGTCTGCCTGTTGAAGTGATGGCGAGGCGCGGTGAGGACACTATGCGTTACGGCCCTCTCAAGCCTGTGGGACTGCGCGATCCACGTACGGGAGCGTCGCCTTACGCCGTCGTCCAGCTAAGGAAAGACAACGCCGAGGGGACACTGTACAACCTTGTCGGGTTCCAGACGCATCTGCTGTTCGCGGAGCAAAAGCGCGTGTTCTCGATGATACCGGCGCTGCGCTCCGCGCAGTTCGTTCGTTACGGGGTCATGCACCGAAACACATACATAGACTCGCCCAGACTCCTCGACAGGTATAACCGTCTGAAGTCGGAGCCCCGCGTAAGTTTCGCGGGACAGATAACCGGCGTCGAGGGGTATGTCGAGTCGGCGGCTTCCGGGTTGCTGACGGGGATCGAGACCTCCCGCGAGCATCGGGGCGTCCCGCAGGCCGACTTCCCCAAAGAAACGGCGATAGGCGCGCTTGCTTTCTATACTTCCGGCGGCGCGGTGTCGGATTTTCAGCCGATGAACATCAACTTCGGGATAATCGAACCTCTTCCGGACGCGCTTAAGGGCAGGCGCAACAGGAGGCTGGCGGTCTCCGAGAGGGCGCTTTCAATAATCAAAGAAAAGTGGGCAAGCTTATGAAAATAATCGTTGACGCTATGGGCGGCGATAACGCGCCTGACGAAGTAGTCAGGGGCGCTCTGGACGCGGCGCGCGATCACGGCATCGATATCACGCTCGTCGGAAGGGGAGAGGCCGTCCTGCGCGTCGTCGAACGCCTGGAAATGGCCGAGCTGCCGCGCGGCGTAGAAATAGTCGACGCTTCTGAAGTCGTCAGTATGGAGGACGACCCGGCGAACGTCGTGCGCGTGAAGAAGGACGCGTCGCTTACTGTAGCGCTCAACCTTCTGCGCGACGGACGCGGCGACGCGCTTGTGTCAGCCGGCAGCACCGGCGCTCTTTTGTCGGGGGCGACACTGATCGTAAAACGCGTGCGCGGGGTAAGGCGCGCGGCTCTCGCGCCGTTTATCCCAAACTCAGCGGGAGGGTTCGTTCTTATCGACAGCGGCGCAAATGTGGAATGTACCCCCGAGTATCTGCTGCAGTTTGCTTTTATGGGAGCGTTTTACGCCGAGGATACTCTGATGATCGACGCCCCGCGCGTCGGTTTGCTCAATAACGGGGCTGAACCGACAAAAGGCGCTCAACTGCAGTTGGAGTCTTTTAAGCTGCTGGAAAAAGCGGGCGCCGACGGCCATATAAACTTCATCGGCAACGTCGAGGCGAAAGACGCGATGAAGGGCGCGTGCGACGTGCTTGTCTGCGACGGGTTTACGGGGAACGTCGTTCTTAAAACAGTGGAAGGTACGGCTTCGCTCATAATGTCCGAGGTAAAAGGCATTTTCAAAGCGAATTTGCTTACGAAGCTTTCCGCGCTGCTTATACGAAAACATTTTTACGGCCTGAAAGCGAAGATGGATCCGGACGCGGTCGGCGGAACGATCCTGCTGGGGATATCAAAACCCGTTATCAAGGCGCACGGTTCTTCAAACGCGTACGCGATTTCAAACGCGATACGACAGGCCGCCCTCGCCGCGTCCGCGGATACCGCGTCGCGGCTGCATGACGTCCTGTCAGGAATGAAATTATAAAAAACTGTTGACAAACAAACTTAACGGTTTTATATTTCCTATATGAAACAGCGAAAGGAATGGTCGTAATCATGATTTTCGAAAAGCTGTGCGCGTTGATTTCCGAGCAGTTCACGATCAGCAGGGATACCATCACAATGGATACGTCGTTCGTGGACGACCTTGGCGCCGACTCGCTTGACGTCGTCGAACTCACTATGGCGCTCGAAGCGGCGTTCGACATCCCGGAGGTCGATGAGGAAACGGTGATAACTCTTGTAACTGTCGGCGATGTGTTCAGGTTCATATCTGCGAATTGCGACTAAACGCGCCGCGCGGAATAGGGGTCATTATCATTAACGAGTTCCAACTTGGCGAACTTCAGGATAAGCTGGGGTACGCTTTTAAAGACAAGACGCTGCTGACTGAAGCTTTGACGCACAGCTCCCACGCCAATGAGATGAAAAAAAGCGGGGCTGTGAGCAATGAGAGGCTGGAGTTTCTCGGAGATTCCGTCCTCGGCATGGTCGTGGCTTCGCTCATATATAAAGGATACCCGAAAATGCCGGAAGGCGAGATGACCAAGCTCAGGTCTCAGATCGTTTGCGAGAAAAGCCTCGCCGCGTTCGCCGAAGACCTTGGTCTGGGCGGCTATCTGCTTTTGGGCAGGGGGGAAGATAAAGGCGGCGGCAGAAAAAGGCCGTCCATCCTCGCGGACGCCGTCGAAGCCATTCTCGCGGCAGTTTATCTTGACGGTGGATTCAGGCCTGTCTCCAGGCTGGTGAAAGCCAATCTCGCGCCGAAGTCGCATATACGGCAGATAAGAAACTCGGATTATAAGACGGCGCTTCAGGAGCTGATACAGGAAAACCCGGGACAGTGGCTCACCTACTCGATAACGGGCGAGAGCGGCCCTGATCACATGAAATGTTTCACGGTCGAAGTACTGCTGAACGACGTTTGCGTCGGCAGCGGAACAGGCGGAAGTAAAAAAGAAGCCGAACAGGCCGCTGCGAGGCGCGCGCTGGAGAGTTTGTCAAAATGACGCCAAAACGGCGAATCATCCCTTTTTTTATACCAAATACCGGTTGCGCGCGCGACTGCGTTTTCTGCGACCAGCGCCTTATATCCGGCGAGACGGCTTCTGTTTCGCCGGATCGCGTACGCTCGGCCATAAACAGGCTGCTTGAAGCGGACCAATTCGGCTTCGCTCATGGCGAGGGACGTCAAGACGAGGAAAGCCGTGGAACGAGCAGCACGCCGGAGCATACGGCGCAGCCGGCGCCGTTTGAAGTCGCGTTTTACGGAGGAAGCTTCACCGCGATCGGCGAATCGCTACAAAATGAGTTACTGGAAGCGGCGCGGCCGCTTCTCGATCTGTCCCCAAAAAACTCGATAAGGGTTTCGACAAGACCGGACGGCATAGACGAAGCTATAGTCGGCCGGCTGAAGGGGTATGGCGTCGCGACTATTGAACTGGGCGCGCAGTCGATGCGTGACGACGTTCTGGCGGCAGCGCGGCGGGGCCATACGGCGGGCGACGTCGAAAAGGCGGCCGGGATAGTCAAGAGCGCCGGGCTGTCGCTGATACTGCAAATGATGACGGGACTTCCCCGCGACACGGATGAGAAGTCGATCCTTACGGCAAAAAGGTTCGTTTCGCTCGGCCCCGACGGCGTGAGGATCTATCCGACGGTCGTCGTTCGCGGCACAAAGCTGCATGAAATGTGGCTCGGCGGGGAATACCGCGAGCACAGCGTCGGCGAAGCGGTCGCGTTATGCGCAAAATTGTGTCCGCTGTTTGAAGAAGCGGGAATCCCGGTCATCAGGCTCGGGTTGAACCCTTCCGACGGCCTGAGCGCGGGAGACGCCGTCGCGGGGGCTTATCATCCGGCTTTCGGCGAACTGGTATACTCGAGGATGTACTACGAAAAAGCGTGCGCTTTGCTCGACGGTATAACGCCGCATAGCTCGGTCGCGATCACAGTGCCGGGAGGCCATAAATCGAGGATGACGGGCCCGCGCCGGCAAAACATCGGCATGTTGACAGAAAAATACTCCCTGTCCGCTTTGAAAATAGTGGAATCGGATACTGATACGAGCGAAATAAAGATTGAAATAACATAACGGAAAGTATATAATTGCTTTAATTATACGTAACTGTTCAGGGGGCATCTCGTTTGCGGAGCTGCGTGGCATGGTTTTTGTTATTTCGGTCAGTACCGGCCTTTTCACCGGTATTCCCTCAACAAAAAAACCATACCGCGCAGCCCCTGATGGGCAGATAGTGAACAGTCACACTGTTCAGAGTACAGCCACGGCGCCCCCTGAATAGTAGCAAGAATTCATTAATTTCGGGCGGGGAGCATTCCTCCCGCCACAGTAAGGTCGGTGTTCATTCTGTATTTAAAATCTATCGAGATGCAAGGTTTTAAATCATTTCCGGAAAAGACAAGGCTGGCTTTCGAAAAGCCGATAACCGGTATAGTCGGGCCGAACGGCAGCGGAAAATCAAACATATCCGACGCTATCTTATGGGTCATGGGCGAGCAATCGACGAAAACTCTGCGCGGCGGTAAGATGGAAGACGTAGTTTTCGGCGGGACGCAGAGGCGCCCGCAGCTCGGATACGCGGAAGTTTCGCTGATACTGGACAACTCGGGCGGGCGGCTCGACATTGACAGTACGGAAATAATGATAACGAGAAGGTACTATCGTTCCGGAGAGAGCGAGTACTATATAAACCGCGCTATAGTACGCTTGAAAGACGTCAATGAGCTTTTTATGGATACGGGTCTTGGCCGCGAGGGGTACAGCATTATCGGCCAGGGCAAGATAGCTGAAATATTGTCTACGAAGAGCAAAGACCGGCGCGATATTTTCGAAGAGGCTGCCGGCATATCGCGATATCGCCACAGAAAAGAGGAGTCCGAGAGAAAACTGTCAATGACGGAAGATAATCTGCTTCGGATCGGCGACAAAATATCGGAGATCGAGCTGCAGATCGACCCGCTTCGCGAGCAGGCTGAAGTAGCGAAGAGGTATCTGCTCCTGAGAGACGAATTGCGCGGGCTTGAGATAAGCATGTGGCTGCGCGATCTTGACTCGCTGAAAGCGCGGGCCGAAAAGGCTTCCGCCGACCATATAACGGCAAAAGCGTCGCTGGAAGCCTCCAGAGATAGCCTCAACAAGTGCTTTGAAGACTCCGAAACTCTGTCGGAGAAGACCCGTCATTGCGATATCGAGGCGGAATCAGTGCGCGAGCTGACCTCTTCCGCGGAGACGCGTCAAAACGAGGTCAACAACGAGATATCGGTGCTCAGATCCCGTATGGAAGGGAATTCGGGCCAGATCGATAATCTTTCCACGGAACTTCAGTCGCAGGACGGCAGGGAGGACAGCGTCCGGCTCCAGATCGGCGAGCGGGAGCAGAGGCTTTCTGAGATCGCCGAAGCGCAAAACGCGAACGAAGACCGTTCCGCCGCTGTAATAGCGGAACTGCAGGACGTGCTTGATTCGGCAGGGGAGTCCTCCGCGGCGCAGGGCGCGCTTGTAAACGATGAGAATAACAAGCAAAAAGAGTTAAGCGAGAGCAGGCAGGAACTGTCGGCGCTTGCGTCGCAGGCGCAGGAACTGTACGACAAGGACAGCTCAGTTAAGCAGGAACTGTCCGCCGCGCTTGATACCCGGGCCGGCGAGACGGCTGCGTATGACGCTCGCGTCGCCGGGCTTGAGAAGGCGCGTGAGGAAGCGGCTTCGCTTGCGAACGTCGTCAACGGGCTCCGGATGAAGCAGCAGAACCGCGTGAAGAAGGAAGAAGCTTCGCGGGAAAATCTGGACCGGGTCACTCTTGAGATAAAGACGCTTGAATCCCGCCGCGGCGTTCTCGCTGCCATGGAGAAAGAGTATCAGGGCTATTCCAGGGCTGTCAAACTCATAATGCAGGATTCGGCGCGCGGCGCGATCAGGAATATTCACGGGACGATAGCGGGGCTTGTCAGCGCGGAGGACAAGTACGCCATAGCGATAGAGACAGCGCTCGGCGGCGCTATGCAGAACATAATAGTAGATACCGAAGAAGACGGTAAAGCGGCGATCAACCTGCTGAAGCGGCGCGACGCCGGCAGGGCCACGTTTCTGCCGCTTTCTACAATAAACGGTTCCGTATTGAGCGAAAAAAGCGTCGGCGGCGACGACGGCTTCGAAGGCGTAGCTTTCGATCTTGTGAAATTCGACGGCAGATATACCGGGATATACTCTTATTTACTGGGAAGAGTCATTATAGCGGATGATTTGAACAACGCCATAAAGATAGCCCGGAGGCATGGCCATAAATACAAGCTGGTAACGCTTGACGGTCAGGTCATAAACGCGGGAGGATCGATGACGGGCGGTTCGACGGTGGCAAACGCCGGCATGCTGTCGCGCGCCAACGAGCTCAAACAGCTCGCGAAGAGGATCGACGCGCTGTCGGAGGATCTCTCGAAAGCCACGCGCGAACACGCGGAATGCGTCCGCGAAAAAAACGCGGCGACATATGAACTGGAGACGGCGCGCACGGAACTGCGCGAAGCGGAAAACAACCTCATAAGGCAAGAGGGCTACGAAAGCCAGCAGGCGCAGCTCCTGCAAGCGGCGAAAGAAGCCATAGAAGCCTTTGAAGGCGAGATAGACTCGATAAACAAAAGGATAAAAACGAACAACGGCGCGACCGCGACCGCAAGGGAACGCATAAGCAAGCTTGAAACAGAAGCCGCAACGCTGAAAAACCGCATAGAGGAAGTGATGCGCGGGCAGGAGCGCCTGTCCCTCGAACGCGACCGCATAAACGCCGCGCTGGCGGAAAACCGCGCGGAAGACGCGGCGCTCGACGCGGAAAACGACGCGCTGGAAAAATCCGTACGTGAACTCAGCGCCATGCGCGACGAAATGTACGGGAGCCGCGAACGCCAACTCGAGGCGATAGACGGGCTGAAAACGCGCAACGAAGAGATACGCGAAGAGATACTTGAAAAAGAGCGCGCCTCCGCGGGTATAGGCAATGAAATCAATGCATACAAGGAACGCCTTGAAAAACTTAACACACAGAAACTCGATATAGAAGCCAGGCGCAGCGCCCTGAACAAGGCGATCCAGGACAAAAACCACGAAATGCTCGAATTGGAGCGCGAATGCTCGCGCCTGGAGCAAAGGAAACTCGCGGCGGAGTTGGAAGAAAAGCAGATCGTCGACAAACTGTGGGACACATACGAGCTGAGCAGGAGCGCCGCCGCAGGCGCAGGGACAGAGATAGACAGCCTTGCGGAAGCCCAAAGGCGCATAACAGCCATCAAACGCGAAATATCGGAACTCGGCAACCCCAACATCGGCGCCATAGACGAATTCGAGCGCGTCAACACGCGGTACACATTCCTGACGTCGCAAAGGGACGACGTCGAAAAAGCCAAAAACGAACTCATCGGCATCATAAACGAGATAACGCTTTACATGCGCGACATATTTACAAGGGAGTTCGCGATAATCAACGAAAGCTTTGAAAAGACATTCAAGGAACTCTTTGGCGGAGGGCGCGC
>Ga0082212_10004741_pt1 | contig 18748 bp, 19 predicted proteins | sample TergutNt197P3_FD_71548 | JGI IMG/M metagenome (GOLD analysis project Ga0082212, IMG submission 71548) | Neocapritermes taracua P3 segment gut microbial communities from Petit-Saut dam, French Guiana - Nt197 P3 | ecosystem: Host-associated > Arthropoda: Insects > Digestive system > Gut ...
CCCATCCATTGTTGCCGTTTTGCTTTATCTGATCGTCGTGCTGGCATTGGGCGTATTCAGCGTCATTTTCGCGCTTTTCATGCTCTTGTGGGTGGGAATAATGCTGATTCTCGTGCCGCTGGTATCCCTCGCAATCAATGGTGCGCGGAGTTATCACCAAAAAGATATGCGCAATGAACTGTATCAAATGTTAACAGATGCGGTGCTGGGGGTAAGAGACTGGCTGTACAGCGGCAGACAGGAGGATTTTGTAGCCAGTTATGAAAAAAGCGACAATCAGCTGCGCTTATCACACGCCCAAAGCAATCGCTTTTCCAGAAATCGCGACTTTTTATGGCAAGTATTTGCTGCTGTGGCATTGGTTGCCATGCTGGTTTGGATTAGCCATCTTGCGTCACAGGGCTCCCTCAGCAGCAGTTGGATAGGTGCTTTCGTACTGGCTGTGTTTCCCCTGCTGGATGCGTTCGCCCCAATACCTGAGGCCTTTAGCAACATGTCCTCATACCAGGACTCCCTGAAGCGCATTAACAGCTTGGAAGAGCCCCATATGGCAAATCAGGCGACGCCACCGGAGGGTTTAACAGGTAAGCCAATCACTATTTTCCTGCAAGACGTGTGTTTTCAATACGAAAAAGACCGTCATGTTCTGCAAAGGCTAAATCTGACAGTCGCACCAAAGCAAAAGGTTGCCGTGCTGGGCCCAAGCGGTGCTGGCAAATCAACTTTGCTCGGCATAATCAGAGGCGATCTGTCCCCCCAAAGCGGAAGTGCCATGTTGAACAACGTGCCCTGTGCCTCCTTAGGTGATGCCGCAGCCTCCCTCATAGGTGTGCTCAACCAGCGCCCATACCTCTTTGATACCACCATAGGAAACAATATTCGGCTGGGAAATCCAGCTGCATCGGATGATGAAATAGAGAAAGCAGCAGCACAGGCAGGATTACAGGAACTTCTAGAGGGCCTGCCGCTTGGAATAAGTACGTCCGTTGAGGAGGCCGGAGCCCGTTTTTCCGGAGGTGAAAGGCAGCGTATTGCCCTTGCCCGCATACTGCTGCAGAAAACACCTATCGTAATCTTGGACGAGCCGACTATTGGGTTGGACCCAAGACAAGAGGCAAAACTCATAGCCACAATCTTTGAAATGCTCAAAGATAAAAGTATTATTTGGGTCACACATCACCTGCAGGGGCTGCAACGCATGGACAACATCATCTTCATGGAAAACGGTAGCGTTGCACTTGAGGGCACTCATGAGGTGTTGCTGCGAAACAGTGAGCGCTATCAAACCTTACACGCATTAGATCATTGGGGCGAGAGAAATTTTTTGGACAGATAAGTTCTATTGGATTACAATACTAAAGATATGACTAAGTTGCGCCTCAAACCGGTTTACTGGAGCATCATTTTTTTCTTCTTGGCCATGTGTGTGATGTTCTCCATCACTCCGCGCATTGAACCTTTCCTGGAGGAAAACAATATTTATGTGCCGGAGCAACCATCATCACCCGCTGACATCCTTCCCAGACCTCCCGGAACAACTACCGATACAGGTGGCACAGTAATTGATATACCAGAAGTACCTGCCACATCCTCTCTGCCTATTATCATATTGTATTTCGCGGTCATGATAGTCGTGGTGAGTTTGGTATTGTATTTTATCCCGCTGTCGGCGCTAAAGTTCGTCTTCAGAGCGGTTTTCGCCATACTTTTCGCTTGGGGAGTATTTATATTATGCGTGTTTTACGTGCCATCATGGAAGATAGCCCTACTCATTGGGGTTGGTGTCGGAACTGCATGGCTGTTCTACACACGCATGTGGCTGCATAATATAGCACTCCTTATATCAATAGCCAGCCTGGCCTCGGTTTTCGGGCGTTTTCTGAACCCATGGATAGCACTGATACTGCTTGGCATACTGGCTGTTTATGACCTGCTGGCAGTGCGTTTCGGCTTCATGATGTGGATGGCTAATAAAATGTCTCAGAACGCAGCCTTGCCGGCTTTCGTCATGCCACGCAAAGCATCTGACCTGCGAACTACAGTGCGGCATGTAGACCTTGGCGACGTTGCCGCCACAAAACCAAGCGAGCGTGATTTTTCTATACTGGGCGGCGGCGATATAGCATTCCCGCTACTATTAACTGCTTCCGTATTTTTGGCAAAAGACTACGGCGGCTTATGGGCAGCACTGGTTGTTGCTTGTTTTGGACTGATTGGGTTATGCGCTGCATATTTTATCCAAAGTAAGATACTCAAGGGTAAACCAGTTCCGGCGCTTCCTCCAATTGCCGTTTGCGGGCTAATTGGCATGCTAATCGTTCACTTTATCCCGTTTTTTTCATAGACAGCGCAAAATGCCCATGCTCAATCACCTACCACTTATCGACTTGCAAATGCCATTTTGCTGCAATATTATGTAATGTCAACACCGCTTGCTGTTTATATTCACGTTCCTTTCTGCCGTAGTCGTTGTAACTACTGCTCGTTTGTTTCATTTTCCGGACGGCAGAGCGACATACCGAACTATGTTGCCGCAGTAGCCCATGAGATTGCACTGCGGGCTGTGACCGATGCAGCGATAACGACAATCTACTTCGGCGGCGGTACGCCAAGCCTGCTTCCAGCCGGTTGCATTGGGCAACTCCTGCATGTTTTGCGCAATCATTACCAAATTACCGACGATGCCGAAATTACCATGGAAGCCAACCCCGGCACGATAGACCTTGCATATCTTACTGAGTTGCGCAGGCTGGGTGTCAACCGCTTAAGCTTAGGCGTGCAAAGCTTGGACGCAGGTGAACTGAAACTGCTCGGACGAGTGCACACAGCGAATGAAGCAAGGGCAGCAATAACTCAGACCAAACAGGCTGGTTTTGACAATATCAGTCTGGATTTCATATATGGCTTGCCGGAGCGCCCTGTTAAGCTGTGGGAAAAAATGCTCAGCGACATGCAAGAACTAGGCATGCAACATCTTTCGCTGTACGGTCTTACAATAGAGGACGGAACCACCCTGCAAAAGCGCATCAAGAGCGGTGAACTCAGCGCAGTGGATAACGACTCTGCCGCAACGGAATATGAGTTGGCATCAGAGATGCTGCCAAGTGCCGGTCTCAGTCAGTACGAAATTTCAAACTGGGCACTGCCGGGATATGAAAGCCGCCACAACAATTCTTACTGGAGACGCACACAATACATCGGGCTTGGAGTTGCGGCACACTCATTTCTTGGCTCACAACGTATAGCTAATACGGCGAGCTTGGATAAGTATCTTTCGCACCTGTCACAAACCCAGTTGCCGCCTCAAACAATTGAAAACATAGACCACGCCACAGCACTTGCCGAGAGCATCATACTGGGATTGCGTCTCAATCAAGGAGTATCTGTAGATGACATACAAGCGCAATTTGGTATAGACTTATACGAGCGTTTCGCAAGTCCTATTGAGGAGTGTTCGTCTTACGGACTGCTTGAGCGGCATGGCAATGCTTTGCGGCTCACACAGCGTGGAAGGCTTTTAAGCAACGAGGTTTTCTGGCGCTTTCTGCCATGATAACTCTGGAGTCGCGACAGGACGGGCGACGCAGGTATTGCTGTAATATTATTTGCATATGGAACTAAGATGAGTTTAGACCAAAGTTTAATACGCAATTTTTGTATCATCGCCCATATCGACCATGGCAAGTCAACCCTTGCCGACCGCTTGATTGAAAGCACCGGTGCCATGCGGCGCGAAGAAATCGTTGAGCAGGTGATGGACAGTATGGAACTGGAGCGCGAGCGCGGCATAACCATAAAAGCCAAAGCCATACGACTAAAATATACCGCGTCCGACGGGCAGAGTTATCTGCTTAACCTGATTGACACGCCGGGACATGTCGACTTTTCTTATGAGGTGTCGCGTACATTGGCAGCATGCGATGGTGCGGTGCTGCTAATTGATGTAACTCAGGGCATTCAGGCTCAAACGCTGGCTAATGTCTACGCTGCCATGGAACACGATCTGGAAATTATCCCAGCACTCAATAAGATGGACCTTCCTGGTGCTGAGCCTGAGCGGGTTATGTCAGAGGTGAACACCGTTCTGGGATACAGCGCCGAGGAAACGCTTACAATATCAGGCAAGACAGGGCAGGGCGTCCCGGAGTTGTTGGAGGCGATTATCCAACGCATACCAGCGCCTACAGGCTCTCACGATGCCCCTATGCGCGCCATAATATTTGACTCATACTACGACCGCTATAAAGGAGTGATTGCTTACCTGCGTGTAATTGATGGAAGCATCAGGCGCGGAGACCGGCTCAAACTCATGGCTACCGGCACTGAGTTGGAGGTTGTGGAGGTGGGTTATTTCAGCCCGCGTGAGTGCCCCGTTGACGTCTTGGAAAGCGGAGAGGTGGGTTACATCGCCACCGGGCTAAAACAGGTTGGCGAAGCCCCTGTAGGTGATACGCTCACGTCCGCCTCAAATCCGGCATCCGCACCCCTTGCAGGTTATCGTCCGGCAAAACCGATGGTATTTGCCGGCATCTACCCCACGCTTGCGAATGACTACCCCACGTTGCGTGAAGCCATGGAGAAACTGAAGCTTAATGATGCTTCGCTTTTCTACGAAATGGAAAACAGTCCACTGCTGGGGCACGGCTTCCGCTGCGGTTTTTTGGGTCTGCTGCACCTCGATATTGTATATGAAAGGCTTGAGCGCGAGTTCGGGCTGAATCTTGTGGTGACAGCACCCGGTGTAAAGTATCAAATAACCACAACCAGCGACGAGCAAATAACCGTAGTCAACCCTGGCGAAATGCCGTCACCTTCCCAAATAGCACGTATGGAAGAGCCTTGGGTAAAACTGTCCATCATCACACCGGCACGCTTCATCGGCCCCATCATGGACCTCGAGCGCGAGTCAGGCGGCATTCATAAACACACGGAATTTCTGGGCATGACAGTCGGCAGCGAAGAAAACCAGCGGGTACGCCTTGATTACGAAATGCCGCTACGCAACATGCTCACCACCTTCTACGATAACCTTAAAAGCCGCTCCAAGGGTTATGCCTCCTTGGACTACGAATTCATGGGTTACCGCACAACCGAGTTGGTTAAGCTGGATATACTGGTAAATGAAGTCCTCGTGGATGCGTTTTCGCGCATAGTAACACCGGAACAGGCACAAAGTGTAGGGCGTGTGTTAGTGCAAAAGCTGAAAGAGGAAATTCCCAAGCAGCTTTTTGTCGTGCCCATACAGGCGGCAGTGGGCGGGCGTATCGTTGCCCGCACAGACATCGGCGCAAACCGCAAGGACGTGCTGGCCAAGTGTTACGGCGGCGATATTACACGCAAGCGCAAGCTACTGGAAAAACAAAAAGAGGGCAAGGAAAAGATGAAGCGCATCGGCAAGGTGGAGGTGCCCAAAGAGGCATTTCTCAGCGTGTTAAAGGCTGAGGTTTAGTCTGAGGACTCATGCTGGAAATAGAAGGGCGCTTGAGCCAGCGGCTTATCGTCCTCTCCCAAAACATCAATCCAAAACACAAGACGGGAACGACGGCTGGACGCCTGATGCCTGACCAGCTTTGATTGTCTGGATACCTTGGGTGGTTTATCCATAGTTATTGGCGCAAGCGTTACACCAACGTAAAATGTCCTCGTGTGTAATGGATCCACTTACACTGCACAGTATTTCCCACATCAACGCAAAAAATGTCCTCGTGTGTAATGGATCCACGTCAAGCGGGTCGGACAGCACCTCATCAAGCGGAACCTCTCTGTGAGGCGCACGGCTGCCGGATGAGAAAATGGCCACTTTTTCCGAGTCATCGTAAATTGGCAGTATTTTATGCACCTTGGAGCCGCGGGTTGCACGGCAATTCCATTTGAAAATGGTTTTTGGGCTGGATGAGTGGTTATATGCAACAACCTTCAAAAGGAAATATCCCGTCTTGCTCTCATCGTCCGTGGTAAACGGCTCGACAGTTGTTTTTGAAATACTCAGATATAGCGATTTGGCGCGGCGCGAAAACTCGGGCTTCGCGAGCCAAATCGTAATCCCCAGATACGTTATAGTGGCTATGAAAGTTAATATTAATTCGGAAGCAAACAGTAGCAATATATCAACAGATGTGCTATGATGAGACATGGAAAGAACGGATTTGCGCAAACTCAATAACGACGAACTGTATCTCACTGTCGAACCTCGAATATATAAGACCCTTTAGTGCTTTAACCCTCGGCACATTTACCTCCTTGTCAACAATTTGGCTGACATCGCCCATTATAGCACTGTTTTTGCTGCTGTCAACAGTTTTGGCGACTTTTTGTAAAATAATTTTGTAAAAGGTATTGTTTTCGGCGACTAATACGGCTATAATACATGATTATGACTAAATCATTTGGAAACAATTTAAAGATTATCCGTGAGGAGCGAGGTCTATCGCAGACGGAGCTCGGCGCTATCGTGGGTACATCAAAGCAGGTTATAAGCCGCTATGAAATAAACCAGCGATCGCCGAAAGTGTCGACTGTCGCTGAATACGCGAAGAAACTCGGTGTCCCTATATCCCGTTTAACAGGGTGGCAAAAACCTGAAGACGCCGGATTAGTGATTCCTCCGGTGCTTAATGGTGTCCAAGTAGCATTTAGCGGAGGCGCTGGAGAAGGATTAGAGCAAGCTGATATTGACGCATTAGTAACGATTGCTGAGAGGATGAAAAAGAATAGAGATGACAGGGCTTGAGAGTTTACAGCATTATGCACATAGCCAGCATATTGGTCTACAAGAAGATTATTTCGAATCACAACATAAAGGGTTCAGCGTTGTTTCGCCCTACACTCGTGCTGTCGCGATAAATAAGAGGCTCGTTACTGATTCAATAGAATATCTTTGCACCCTTGCTGAAGAAATTGGACATGTCAGGACAGACACCGTATTACCGGTAAACGCTTACATTGACCCTGCCTTTTTGAAATGGCTCAAGCTCAAAAACGAAATGAGGGCTACTAGATATGCCATAAGGCAATTGGTGCCCGCGTGGCGGATACGCATGGCAATTGCTAAAGGGTACTATTCTACCCGCAATATTGCTATTTTCTGCGGTATAACCGAAGAATTATTGGGGAAAGCACTTGCCTACTACGAACAAAGGCAAGTTTATTTTTATTAGGGTAAGAATTGTACATGGAAAAGAAGAAATCTGAAAATTCAGAAATTATTATTTATCAGACCGATGATGGTCGCACTAAAATTGATGTGCGCATGGGCGATGATACAGTGTGGCTAACCCAAGCGCAGATATCTGAATTATTTCAACGCGATAGGACAGTTATTACAAAACATATTAGGAATGTTTTTGATGAAGGCGAACTTAATGAAAAAAGCAATGTGCAAATTTTGCACATTGCAAATTCTGACAAACCTACAACGTTTTATAACCTTGATGTCATTATCTCCGTTGGGTATCGCGTAAAATCCCTGCGAGGGACACAGTTCAGACAATGGGCTACAAAACGCTTAAATGAGTACATCCGCAAAGGCTTTGCGCTAGATGACGAACGTCTTAAAGGTAATGGCGGGCGTTATTTCCGCGAGTTATTACAACGCATACGTGATATTCGCAGTAGTGAACGGAACCTTTATCAACAGGTGACAGACATATACGCTACAGCGATTGATTATGACGTAAAATCAAACACAGCAAAAGAGTTTTTTGCTTCTGTTCAAAATAAGTTACACTTCGCAGTGCATGGTCATACAGCCGCTGAGATTATTCATGAACGAGTAGATAGCAAAAAACCACAACTTGGGATGACAAATTTTAAGAGCAACTATATAACAAAAGATGATGTTGGAATAGCAAAAAATTACCTGAATGAAAAGGAATTAACAGTACTGAACCTGCTCGTATCTCAATTCCTTGATTATGCCGAACTACAAGCGATAGAAGAACGCGCCATGACAATGGGCGATTGGATATGTGCATTAGAAAAGAATTTGAAGGCAAATAGACGTGAAATATTGGCTGACAAAGGGAAAATCTCACACAAACAGGCGATTGAAAAAGCTGAAAAAGAGTTCAAAATATTCCGCGATAATGAAATGAAACGACTGGAAAGTGATTTCGATAAAGCTACAAAGAAGCTCAAGGATAAAAAGAGAACTATTGAAGACGATGGAATATTACCGTATGAGTAATCCATGCCATGCCCCATATGAAAGCGTATAGTAGCGGCTAGATTTACAGCATCAAATTTTAAAAAGGAGAACCACATGAGCAAGTTGGAGTCATATTTTGACGGAGGTTTACTTCAGTTAATCGGGTGGAGGATTTTAGGCATCATAGTCACGGTATGCACATTCGGTATTTGTTACCCTTGGGCGTTTTGCATGGTATATAACTGGGAAACTAAGCATACAGTCATTAACGGTAGGCGTTTGCATTTCGATGGCACCGCGGTTCAGTTGTTCGGTAATTGGATTAAATGGTTGCTATTTTGCATCATCACCCTAGGAATTTACTCGTTCTGGTTGAACATAGCACTTAAGAAATGGAAAACCAAACATACTTATTTTGTTGAGTAAGTGGTTTCAAAAATCTAGCTGCTACTACATCAAAAAATAGAGAGAATACCAAAATGAAAAGTGGATTTCTAAAGTCAGCCATTCCAACAGTTTCTGCACTATTGCTCGCTCTAACGCTATTTGGTTGCGGAGGGAGCGGAGATAACAAAGAGTATACACTCGGCGACACAGTGACATTTAGTAATCTTGAGCTTGTTTTAGATAATGAAATATCAACGACCACTGTGGATTATGCGCTGTCGCACTATTATGGAAGCACTGTAATCGTGGTGCCAGTTCAAGTAACTAATAAAAGTTCATCCCCTAATCGCTTAGGCGAGAATACAGTAACTGTTTTTGGACCTGATGGTGCGGAATTGCCCAAAATCGCTGGAGAGTTCTGGTACGGGATGCTCAATATTGAAGGTGCTGGCACTGTGGAAACAGGCATAAGTTATGATTCGAATTTTCACTTCCTGTATGAAGGCAATGGCGACTATTACATCAAACTTCATAAGGCTTTCAATAGCGATATAAAGATAAAGATATCTGTAAATATCTAAAGAGGAATCAGTGCGCGGTCATATCAAAAAACGTAGTAAAGACAGCTACACCATCATCGTCCCTCTAGGACGTGATCCAGCGACAGGGAAATATAGGCAGCATTGGGAAACATCCAAGGGCACCAAAGCCACCGCCGAAAAGCGTCTTGCCGAACTGCAGCTGGAGCTCTTCAAGGTATTTATGTCTATGCCGATAAGATGCTAGTCGTCCTCAACTACAAAGATGGTGAGTACTGCATCAGTCTTGACGAAGCAAACAATACGATTAAAGACATAGAAAACCCTGACAATAACATTGATTATAAGGATTCTATTTTGGAAAGCCGTGGTGAGTCGCCTGGGGCTCGAACCCAGCACCACCTGATTAAAAGTCAGGTGCTCTACCAAATGAGCTAGCGACCCACGAAGTAGTAGTCTAGCAAAAGAGGAATTTATTGGCAAGCATAACGGCAGGCGACCTTGTTACAAGCATAGCTGGCAGCATTTGCTAATTCCAGCGGTAGGCATTTAAGTTGCGTCGCTTATAAAACCATCCCGCCGCCGCCCCAAATAACAACCCGCCCAAATGCGCCTGCCAGGCAATTCCCATATGCAGTACAATCGTCAGAATGGTTATAATGGTAAAGTTGAGCAATATTCCGACCCACAGCGGCATCGGAACCGGAATGGGAAAGAAAATAACTTTCACATGCGGACGCAGCAAGGCAAGCGCCCCACCCAGTGCAAAAATGGCACCAGACGCCCCGACGACATAGGAATGCTGGTTTCCAAGCAAAATGAATGCCAAGCTGCCGCATATGCCTCCCACCATATATACCAGCCAGAAACGCCGCGCACCAAGTATCTGCAGAACGGCACTGCCAAAGAAATACAAGGCCCACATGTTGAACAAAATGTGTGTGAAATTAAAATGCGTAAACATGCTGGTGACGAGCGTCCACGGCTGGTTCCAAACATGTGCCGGTGACAATGCAAACACATCAATAATATCGGCAACAGGTCCACTACCGACATAGCTGCCAAAGAAAATCATCACATTAATCAAAATAATGGCATAAATGCTTTCCAATACTGTTTCTCCTTAAGAACCGGTGCAATCAGCACACATAATATCAAGGCGCTTATTTTATGGCAAATGCTCCTGCCGCCTCTCACGCAACAAGCGGCGCAGCATGAAATAAATGGCCTCCTGACGGTTTGCCACACCGATTTTGGAATAGATGCTGTTGATGTGATTTTTGACAGTTTTTTCCTCGATTTTCAGCACAGTGGCAATCTCACGGTTGTCACGCCCAGCAGCAATAAGACGCAAAATTTCGTCCTCACGCGAGGTAAGCGCATCAGAGGGAAGGGCGCATGAGTCAGCATCAAACGCACCTGGAAGCGGTGGTACATTTATTCTTTCACCCGATGCAACCGCCCGTATTCCATCCACCAGTTCCTCCGGTGTGAAATGCCCGTATACCATGTATCCGCGCGCACCAGCCAGCAGAGCACTCATATGCACCGTAGGATTGTCAATAACTGTAGCCACCAGCACGCGGACCTTGGAGTCATGGCGCATCAACTCAGCCGTGGTTTCCACGCCGTCTATGTCGGGCATGCGAATATCCATCAGCACAACATCGGAAGGACAGTCCGCAAGGCGCTTGAGCGCCTCTGTCCCGGACGATGCCTCACCACATACCTCCATGCCATCCTCGCTCTCAAGCACAGTGCGCAGACCACGGCGTGCCACAAAATTATCATCCACCAAGAAAACTCGTATGTTACTCACGATGTTTTATCCTCTGTCTGCGAAGCCTGCTCAAAGGGTATGCTTGCACCGACACACGTGCCCGAGGAATTACTTACGAGGCTGAAAACCCCGCCGGCATTTTCCGTGCGCTCTTTCATGGACACCAAACCAAGCTTGCCGGCCTTGACAAAGGTATACAGGTCATCACCATTATAGCTAAAACCGTGTCCGTTATCCTCAACTTTCAGCAACAAATGCCCAGAGGTGTAAGATAACTCCAAATGCACATGCGTTGCGCCGGCATGCCGTTGTATGTTGGATAATGCCTCACCAACAAGGCGCTTCAGGTCATGCGAAAGCTTATGCGGCAACTGCGGCAAGTTGGGCTCATGAGCCATTTCAACCGACACGCCTGTTGCGGCACCCCAGCGCTCAACGATCAACCTCAATGCAGCATCGATACTGGGGGCACTATAAACCTCCTCATCGCGCATATCCAGCACCACACCGCGTATCTCCAAACTCATGCTATTGCACACTTCCTCAATATAGTGCGCTTTTTGCTCAATCGGCTGCTGCAGACCGCGCCCTGCCGTCTTGCTCAATGTATGAGCCTCCAGTGCCAATCCCTGCAAACTTTTAAGTACAGTGTCATGCAACTCGTTGGAAATACGCCGGCGCTCAAGAAGACGCGTGCGCTCCATAGCCAAGGTTTCAGCATATGCGCGCTGTTTGCGACCCTCTCGGATAGCCATACCAACCATGATTGATATGAGCGTAATCAGTCCGACCCAAAAAACAAAGGCTTGATAGTCGAAAGCCATATCAAGCCAGTGCACGCGCACGAACCAAGAGGAGGCCAAACCTGTGATGAAAAAGGCGCCGCTAGTAAGGCTTCCCACGAGACTGAAGCGCACCGCGCCCTCAATGATAATCAGCGTGAAGATGGCATAGATGACAGCCGCAGGCTCACGTATGAAAAGTATCATCAGCACCCATGACGACAAGGCATCAAGAATGAGCGTCCCCAAGCTAAGCATCGTCTGGCGCGATACAGTGCCCAAGCGCCGCGACAGATACCATGTGGCCACGTTAGCGCAACAAAGACCCAGAATTAGAGCTACAACCGGAATGAGCGGTATCGGACGGTACAGGCAAGCAATAAGCCCCACCGCCACGGCATAAAGCCAGCGGTGGTAAATGAAAATGCGTTCTATGCGCCGGATTTCACGTATTCTGAGTTGATTGCGCGTTTCGTCCTGTGAGTTCAAATAATCGCCCCCGACATATTTTACATCTTTGAGACAGGGATACATAATGCCGTCAGATGCACGGTGTGCCTGTTGCGGCATATTGCATGGGTAGCGCTACAGGAAATGACCTGTATCACGCCATGCTAATCCGCAATATCCGACTCGTCTATTTCAAGTATCGCGGCTGCATGCTCCGGGTCCTGAAAAGACTCCACTTTTTTCAGCTTGCGCATGATTTGGTTTGTGCGTGTCCCAACCAGGCGGCTGATGTCATCGCTTGCCTGAACGATTTTCTTCTGCGCCTCCTCAAGCTTGCCCTTGTAGGTTTCAAACTCCGTTTTCACAGCACTTAGTATTTGCCAAACCTCACCGGATTTTTTCTCAATGGCAAGAGTCTTAAAGCCCATTTGCAAGGCATTCAAAAGCGCCAGAAGGTTTGTTGGACCGGCAAGTGTAACGTGATATTTCGTCTGTACGTTTTCCACCAAGCCCGGGATACGCAGTACCTCGGCATACAGCCCTTCTGTGGGCAAAAAGAGCAATCCAAAGTCAGTCGTCTTGGGCGGCTCGATGTACTTTTCCTGTATATCCTTAGCCGACTTCTTGATGAAGACCTCTATGCCCTTCTGGGCATCCGTGATGGCATCTTTGCTGCCGGCATCATAAGCATTTTGCAGCCGCTCATAGTCCTCAATGGGAAATTTGGAATCAATAGGCAGATATACCGCCTCATCGTTTTTGCCGGGTAAACGCAGTGCAAACTCAACGCGCTCCGCTGTGCCGCGGATGGCAAAGTTTTTCTCGTATAAATCAGATGGAAAAACCTCATCCAGCAAACGCTCAAGCTGTATTTCGCCATAGGTACCGCGGCTTTTAACATTGGTTAAGGCACTTTTCAGGTCCCCTACATTCTTTGCCAGTCCCTGCATTTCCCCAAGACCGCGTTGAACCCGCGCCAAACCCTCGTTTAATACGTCCTTTATGTTGTCCGTTTCTCTGCGCAGGGCATCCTTGATGTTATCCGTCTCATTCCGCAGTCGCCTTTCGTCAACAGCACCCTTATTGCGCCGGGACAGCATGATAAGCTGCACGATCAAAACAACAAACAGCAGAATCACTGCAATAACGGGGAAAATATCAGAAAACGAATCCATTGTTATCCCTCCAAGAAATGTATATTATTCAGGTCTATGCGCAGGTACTCCAAACCAAATCGATACGCCGTATTTTTCATCATTGCACACTTTTAACCTTCGACCTTGCCAATTCTTTTTCCGCATATCAAATTTGATATGAATGAAGATATATTGAGCTTCAAATTCGGATAAGCCTTTTTACTTGGTACAACTTCACTCAGAGCGCTATTGTAAATATCCAAACATCTCTTGATAAAACCTGTTGTTTCCACCTCGTCTGAGAAAGCACTGCATTGCCATGAGAGCAATTCTAAGACAATATCCTGCAGAGACAAATTTGCATGGATATATTTTCCGCCAATTGCAAGAGCCATCTTCCCATCTATACCATGTTGGCAAAGAGGAACGTGATCGTATGCCGGTGCCAACATGATAGTTTCATCGGGGAAATGCAATATGCTTATGTTTTTTGCATGCATATCAAGGTTGCCGACAGCAATGGCAAAAACCAATTGCGAAGCAAATTTTTTGACCTCTTCATTACCACCAAATCGGCTAAGCACTCGCGCGATTCGCTTTGCACTAACCTTACCACCATATTCTTGATATTTTTCAGTCCCGCAAGCACCAAGCACCTGATTAAAATCTTCCTGATGCACCCTACCGCCGGCTATATTGTTATTTCTGTCATATCTCTCTACGACCAATGCATCCAAACCATCAAAGTTTTCGATCCAAACAGGATGATTAGTCAGCCCTGAAACGTAAGCCAAAGACATACAAAAAGCTTCGTCATATATCATGCTCGGGTAGTTTTGTACAACCGGTTTCAAGATATGCGTCGATGCATACCCATTATGAACTCTGCACCAAGATGTGCCATTCTTAGTCAAAACGATTTTACCCTGCACCCCTCCCAAAGAAGTTTTTCCAGTATCTATTGAATTTGCAAGAGCCGCCTGTGGCATATGCTCCAAGAGATATCTTATTGTGTTTCCATCAACAATCTCACAACTGGCTTGCTTCAAAGAAGACATATCTTCCGGATCATAGATAGTTAGTGCTCCGGCAATATCCTTGCCATATCTACGCAACATGTCATATGCAGTTCGCCTATCTTGAGGTAATGATTGCAATAACCACTCGTAATTTTTGCCCTCAGGAAGCAATCCCATAAAAAAGTTTTCAGAGCGTTTCTTCTGATGAATGGTATATATCGGTCTCAATGGTACCGCAAGGCTCATCACTGTAGATAACAGTGGATAGTGCGCAAATACGCCGTTATTTACGCAAAATTCAATACCAGAACCTTTTTGCGTCAGCGTTCCCAGCTGTGCTCTATATAGTTCAACATTAAGTCTACTCATTTTGCAGCATCTCCTCCACCTCAAACTCTGCCGATAAGCTAACACCGGTTTTGTCCAAAATCAAGAATAATCTATCCATCATAAGCCCGGGCTTCCCTTGTTCCATTTCCCAGACCCATTTCTGACTGATATTAAGTTCTTTTGCTAGAGCCCTTTGACTGACTCCACGTTGTAAACGGCCTTGTTGAATTATCTGCCCTAAAGTATATGCATCTCTAATTCTTGTTGCTATCTTCATCCGTCAACTCCTGACTTCTTTTTAACGTCACCAACAATGACTACGTTTTAGTAGTCATTATATGCGACTTCGTTATTGTAGTCAATTTGCGTGATTGTAATATAGCGGCTAAGCGCATAGAATGGACAGTGCCAATCGTAAAAACAATACAAAGCATAAATGCGCGCAAAAATCATGAAGGAGAAAAAAACGCATGTTCCACAGATACAGCCTAATAACTCCAAAAGAGAACTTTTATAACATAACAACGCAGGTGAGTGATGCAATCGGCAAAAGCGGCGTAACCGATGGCATAGCCGTGGTTTACTGTCCGCATACGACTGCAGGCATTACGATTAACGAAAATGCCGACCAAGACGTGGCGCGAGACCTTATCATTGGCTTGGATAAGGCATTCCCTGACAGTTCTGAGTTTCGTCATGTCGAGGGCAACAGCGCAGCACACCTGAAAGCAAGCGCCATCGGCTCAAGCGTTACCGCCATTGTTGAGAACAAAAGGCTGGTTCTTGGAACTTGGCAGGGCATTTATTTCTGCGAGTTTGATCCGCCACGCAACAGGGAATTTTATGTTAAGATAACCTCAGCTGGTTGTTAAACTCAAAAAAACTGGCCCCAGGAATAACTCCCAAGGCCAGCTAATTTCGGTTAAACGCTCTGAACTAATCGCGGCAATCCATGCACAAATCAAACTTCTCAATAGGTAACTTGGCAGTTTTTGCCATATACTCAAGCTGCTTTTCAGGAGCATAATAGGCCCCGCACTTGGTGCAGGCCTTCATCTTAAACTCCATCTTAGTGTTGGGTGTCTGAATGACGCGCGTATCGACATTATCGCAGAGCGTCACAGCCTTTGTAGGACAGATAAAGGCACACGAGCCGCAGGCAATACACTTGTCGGCATCCCACTCAACGCAAGCCTCTTTGTTATCGCGATTCAATCCCTGCGCAATGAACGTGATGGCATTTAGGCCCACCACTTCCTGACAGGTGCGTACACAAAGGCGACACAGAACGCACTCATCGCCCTTAAGCGAGAAGCGCGGTGCATCCAGTCCGGCATCAAGCGCCAGCTTGGTTATTTTCTCAGAGTGCGGCGATTGCGCCAAAAGCATTTCCAAGGCCAGTTTGCGCGCCTTGAGTGCCATTTCAGACCTGGTGCTGACCACCATGCCGTCAGCAACCGGATAATTGCACGAGGCGACTGTAATTGGTCCCTTATCCGTAGCCACCTCAACGGCACATACGCGGCAGGCACCCGCCGGAGAAAGTTCCTCGTTATGACACAGCGTGGGGATGCTTATGCCGGCTTTGACGGCAGCATCCAGAATGGTAGCCCCATCTTCAACCTGAATCTCTTTGTAATCAATCGTAAGTTTTACCATATTAGCCCTGCCCCTTTACGATAAGCATTACGCGATAGCAGCGTAAGCAACGCCCGGCCTCGCGGGCGGCCACTTGTACATTGAAACACTCCTCAGCCTCATCAAAGCCCTGCACTCGCTCATCCGGCGGCAACTCACGCGGATGCAAACGCTTCGTGGAAGGAAGCTTGGGCCCGCGTCGCCGGCGGCTGAGACTTAAGTCATGCAGCACGCCGTCCAACGCCAACTCTGAGGAAAGTTTCTTGTTATTGCTTATGTAAGCGTGAATGCTCTCTGCCGCACGTTTTCCGGCGGCCATAGCCTCAACAACACTGGCTGGGCCGCTCACACAATCTCCGGCAGCAAAAAGCCATGGAACGACGGTCACACCATTTTTGTCGGCCTTAACCGAGTTCCAGCTTGTAAGCTCAAGCGCTCCATCAAGGAATGAGGTGTCCGGCACCTCGCCTATGGCGGTCAGCACCATATCCGCAGACATTGTAAACTCGGAGTTTTTCATTGGAACAGGCTTGCGGCGCCCTGATGCATCCGGCTCTCCAAGTTCCATGCGGATACACTCAGCACCGACTACCCTGCTGTTCTGCGAGTGAATTTTGGTGGGAACAGCCAAGAATTGGAACTTTATGCCCTCCTCCTCAGCTGCCTTTACCTCCTCATCGCGCGCGGGCATTTCGTGACGACCGCGGCGATAGACGATGGTAACATCCTTGCACCCCAAACGCTTGGCGGTGCGGGCGCAATCGATGGCGGTATTGCCGCCGCCTACAACCAGCACCTGGTTTTTGGGTGCAATAGCCTTGCCACAGCTTATATCGCGCAGGAAGCTGACTCCTTCCATCAGCGTGTCGTAATCCGCATTCCAGTTATCAATGCCATTGTCGCGGCTTTGATGCGCACCTGTAGCCACCAGTACGGCTTTAAAGCGTTTCTGCAGGTCCTCCACATGGCGGATACGCAGGTCCGGATGCATTAGAATATCAAGCGAAGTGATATGCTCAATTTCGAGCGCCAGCACATTGCGCGGCAAACGATATGACGGAATGCCGGCAAAGGTCATGCCGCCGGAAGTTGGCTGCTCATCAAAAATCTGCACCTGATACCCCAAGCGCGCCAGATAGTTCGCCGCAGACAAACCGGCCGGTCCGGCACCGACGATGGCAACCTTGTCCTCTCTGGCACCCTTATCAAATGGCTGCGGCTGGATTATGCCCATATCAGCCGGAACGCGCTTGAGAGCACGTATCGACAACGGTGCATCAATATCACCGCGCACACAATTCTTTTCGCAGAAAGCCACACAGGTACGACCCGTGACACAGGGCAAACAATTGGTACGACGAATCAGCTTCAATGCCTCGGTATTGCGCCGGTTGCGCACAAGTTCCAAATACCCCGGCACGTCCTGATGAATGGGGCAGGCTTCCTGACACGGAGCCGTCACTTTCTTTATGTAATCTATGTTCGGTATGACCTCATTGCCAGATGTGGCTTTCTCAAAAGCCTCGCGGTAATTGCGTAAGGCATCCTTCAGCGGAATGACCGCATTGGCGCAGAAGTCGCATTTGACGTTCTTCTGGATGTTTTGAGCCAGATCAAGCAGCAGGTCGACGTCGCCCGGCTGCCCTTTGCCGCCGCATATGCGTCCGAGTATATCGGCAAGCACAGCCAGACCACGATAGCCCATACTGCACTCACCGCAGGCAAGTTTAGCCGCCTCTGCAATATAGGCCTTCACCAAGGCAACGACACTGACCTTTTTGTCGGCAAGCACCAAGCCGTCCCAAGAGATAAAGGCCGCCACGTCGCTATCGCCATACTTGAGGGGTACCTTGATATCTGATGCTGCGGATGCGGCATGCTGCCCCGAGCGGTTGTCAACGACCTGTCCTTCCCAGCTACTGAATACTACGCTACTCATGATCTCACCTCACAAGCGGCCTTAGCCCTGATTTCATTATATTTCTGCAGCACTTTCTCCTGAATATGAGCCAGCGTCTCAGGCGAAAGATGGCGGAAACGACCCTGCGGTTTGGTATAATCAGTGAGCGGCTTGAGTTTGGGGAAGTCCAGACTCATCTTGTACTTGCCATTCTCAACCTCATAAAGCGGGAAAACACCCGTCTCAACCGCCAAACGACCCAGACGGATGCTGATATCACCGGCGGTGCGCCAGCCGGTAGGACAGACGGAAAATACCTGAATGTAGGACGGCCCGTCAAAAGTCTGCGCCTTTTTGATTTTCTGCATCATATCAAAGGGATAGCTGGGGCAGGCGGTCGCCACATACGGGATGTTATGCGCCACGGCAATAGCCGGCATATCCTTTTTCCATGAGAACTGACCGAAACTCTTTTTTCCGGCAGGGGAAGTGGTGGTTGTGGCGCCGAAAGGAGTGGCCGATGAGCGCTGCACGCCGGTGTTCATATAGGCCTCATTATCAAAGCAGATGTAAAGGAACTTATGACCGCGCTCCATAGCATCCGAAAGTGACTGAAGACCGATATCCAGCGTAGCACCGTC
>Ga0082212_10004742_pt1 | contig 18748 bp, 18 predicted proteins | sample TergutNt197P3_FD_71548 | JGI IMG/M metagenome (GOLD analysis project Ga0082212, IMG submission 71548) | Neocapritermes taracua P3 segment gut microbial communities from Petit-Saut dam, French Guiana - Nt197 P3 | ecosystem: Host-associated > Arthropoda: Insects > Digestive system > Gut ...
GAAGGTTTTATGGGCAAACCGTATCTGTTGCTATGGGTATAATTTTTGCATTCAATAACTTGCAATTCGCAAACGAGCTTGTTTTCTAACCATTTTTCACCGTTAATCATTTGGGCGTACTCGCCAATGGTCATTCCGTGCACCACAGGAACGAGGTGCATTCCCACAAACGATTTGTATTTTTCTTCCAACACGGGACCATCCGTAAAATATCCGTTGGGGTTGGGACGGTCTAAAATAAGCAGGGGAATTTTTGCCTCCGCTACTGCCTCCATAACGTAGTGTAAGGTTGAGATATAAGTAAAAAACCTACAGCCTACATCTTGCATATCAAACACAATCATCTCTACATCTTGCAGTTGCTCCGGCGTTGGCTTTTTATTTTTTCCATATAACGAAACGATTGGGATTCCGGTTTTTGCATCCGTAGAAGATTGGATGGTGGCGCCGGCTTCTGCTTCGCCCCGAAAACCGTGTTCAGGTGCGAATATCTTTACCACATTGATTTTGGCTGCTACCAAAGTATCAAGTATATGGGTATTCTTTATTACAGAGGTTGGATTGAAACAAACGGCTACTTTTTTATCTTGCAAAAAAGAGAAATAACGTTCTGTTTGCTCAGCTCCGGTAATGATTTGCGCGGATAATGAAAAAGAAAATAATAAAGTAAGGGAGAGTAAAATAACTTGTTTCATAAAAATGATTTATTTCGCGGCAAAAATAAAAAAGATGACGAGATGATTGTAACTTGTAACTTTAAACTTAATATATTATGAGCGGCGGACTTTACTCAACGGAAGCAACAAACTTCGACAAAACGTTAGACTTAACGAAAGTAAAACCCTACGGGGACACGATGAACGACGGCAAAATGCAAATCAGTTTCACGTTGCCTGTACAGGCAAGCGATGAGGCAGTGGAAGCGGCAAAACAACTGCTGAAAAAGTTAGGCTTCGACAACACTCAAGTGGTTTTTTACAAAGAACTAACGGAAGGCTTTACGTTTTTCAACTGTTACGGCAACTGTACCAAAAGTGTGGATTTTTCTACTATCCAAGTGCCAAAAGTGGAATCCACAAAAATGGATATGCACGAAACCGATGATTTTATTAGGCAGCATATCGGCAGAAAAATTGTGATACTCGGCGCTAGCACAGGCACTGATGCGCACACCGTGGGCATTGACGCGATTATGAATATGAAAGGCTACGCAGGACACTACGGTTTGGAACGCTACGAAATGATTGACGCGCACAATTTGGGCAGCCAAATTCCTAATGATGAATTTATTGCAAAAGCCATTGAGATGAAAGCCGATGCGTTGTTGGTTTCGCAAACAGTAACGCAAAAAGATGTGCATATTGGAAACTTAGTGGAGTTGATAGAGATGTTGGAAGCGGAAGGTTTGCGCGACAAACTGCTGGTGGTTTGTGGCGGTCCACGCATCTCGCACGAATTGGCGAAGGAATTGGGATACGACGCCGGCTTTGGAGTGAGCTCCTACGCCGATGATGTAGCTTCGTTTATTGCAACACAAATGGCTATCAGAAATAAACATAAAATATTATAAACAAAAAAATAAAATATCCATACTAATAACATTAACACATTGTGCATAGTTGCAAAGATGAAGAGATATTGAACAAATAAAAACTTTTTCGTTTTTGATGGATATATCTTTTGCACAGTTTTTGTATTTATATATAAAAAATGTTATTTTCGCCGCCATTTTGTAAATTTATGGCAAAGAAAGATATACCTACCGAAATTTTGGAAGCCGCCAAAGAGTTGTTTTTTAAACACGGCTTCAAACGTATTAGCATTGAAGATATTTGTAATAAGGCAGATGTGAGCAGGCGCACGTTTTATGTGTATTACGAAAATAAAATTGATTTGCTGATTAAATTGTTAGAGCAAATGAGTGAAAATAATTATCACGAAATCATTGCTTTAAGAAACAGTAAAATGCCTTTTCCACAGCAACTAATTCAAATTGCAAACTATAATATTGCGCAATTGGAGCAAATGACGCCCGAATTTTTGGCGGATATAAACGACCCTACTTTTGAGGAAGTGCGGGAACATTATGAAAATAAAAAAGAACACGTGGAGCAATGGATTCAAAACTTTTTTGCAGCCGCCCAAAAACACGGCGAAATTCGTGCCGATTTAGATATTGTGTTTTTGCAACGATTTATGAAATACGCCATTGAATCTCATAAAAATAAAGAAATAAGAAAACTCTACCCCGACCCCGCCCATCTTATGCGAAAAATTTCGGATATGCTGTTTTACGGTATCTTAGGAAAAGAATAATGAATACAATATACTCTGTGAATTTCTGTGAACTCTGTACCTCTGTGCTGAAAAAAATCAACACAAAGGCACAGAGAGCACAAAGTTACACAGAGAAAATAATACTAAATGATGTTTAATTTTAAACAATTTTCAATCAGCCATTCACAAAGCACCATGAAGGTGGGCACGGATGCCGTATTGCTGGGCGCGTGGATACCTTTACCCGAAAATTGCGAAAATATTTTGGAAATCGGTTCCGGCTGCGGCGTAATTGCACTGATGCTGGCGCAAAGAACGAATGCAAAAATTACCGGAATTGATATTGACGAAAATTCGATAATAGAAGCACAAAAAAATGCAGAAAACTCGTCATGGAAAAACAACGTGCAATTTATACATCAAAATGTGCAAGATTTTGCGCAAAAAACTACTCAAAAATTTGAGGTCATCGTGAGCAACCCTCCCTTTTTTGAAAACAGTTTAAAATCGCCAAAACCAAACAACAATATTTCAAAACACAATCTTACTTTATCTTTGGAACAAATTCTTAACATTGTGCATATACTACTTTCCGAAAATGGACGTTTTAGTTTGATTTTACCGATAGAAGCAGCCGAAAAATTAGAAAAATTAGCAGCCGAAAAAAAATTATATGTAACTAAAAAAACGCAAGTCTATCCCACACCAACCAAAAAAGCTAATAGAATGTTACTTATGTTTGAAAGAGAAAAAAATGATTGTGTAGAAGAAAAATTGATAATAAGAGATGGGGGATATACGGAAAAGTACTTGGATATGGTGGAAGAGTATTTGATGATTAGATGATTAGGTGATTAGATGATGAGATGATGTCTCCCCCGCTGGCGGGGGCAGGGGGTGGAAAGAATTAAGAATTAAGAATTAAAAGAATAGATAATAGTATGGTAATGAAAAACTCTGTGATACTTTGTGCTCTCTGCGTCTCTGTGCTGATAATGCATCTTCCCGCTACAGCGCAAGACTACAATTCCGGAGACCTCATTTTTGTATCTTCCGAAAATTCGGAGTTTGAAAAAGCTATCGCAACATCTACAAAAACAGAGAACAATACGTTGAATTTTACACACGTAGGTATGATTAATGCAACCGATACGGGTGTTTTTGTAATTGAAGCCGTTCCGCAAAAAGGAGTGGTTTACACCCATTTACAAACATTTCAAGAAGAAAATAAAGACGGTATTTTGGTTGTTGCTACTTTGCTGCCTGAATACCAACAATATACTAATGATGCCATGAATAGAGCCTGTTCGCATTTGGGCAAAGGCTACGATGATGCCTTTGATTTGGAAAACGACCGCTATTATTGTAGCGAGTTGGTATATGACGCCTACGCACACGCTACTAAAAATCCCATCTTTTTTGAAACACCTAATATGACTTTCAAAAAAGAAGGAACCGACGAAATTTTACCCTATTGGCTTGATTATTTTGAAAAATTAGATATCCCCGTTCCCGAAGGCAAACCCGGTATTAACCCGAACGGACTATATAACTCTTTGAAACTTAAAAAATGATTAGATGATGTGATGATTAGATGATTGTAACGTTTGTCACTTGTAACTTGTAACTTGTAACTCATCACTTTGAACCTTAAACCAAAAAAAAACAATACATATAGATTATGAACATAATACAAATCAACAAATTAAAAAAGAACTTCGGTAATTTTGTTGCCTTAAACGGCGTTGAAATGACGGTAAAACAAGGCGAAGTTCACGCTTTTCTGGGACCTAACGGCGCCGGAAAAACCACCACTATTCGCTGTTTGCTCGGCATACTGAAAGCAAGCGGCGGTGAAGTTAAAATTTTTGGACAAGATGCATGGAAAGATGCGGTAGAACTTCACAAACGCCTTGCCTACGTTCCGGGAGATGTTAATCTTTGGGATAATCTTACGGGCGGCGAAGTTATTGATCTGTTTCTCTCGCTACGTGGCGCAAAACACGATAAAGCGAGAAGGGAGCATTTTTTGCAACTCTTTGAACTTGATCCTACTAAAAAATGCCGCACCTATTCCAAAGGTAACCGCCAGAAGGTAGCGCTTGTATCTGCATTTGCATCGGATGTAGAGTTGTATGTATTAGATGAACCAACCAGCGGACTTGACCCATTGCTCGAAAAAGTTTTTCAGGATTGTATTCAAGAACTTAAAAATAAAGGATGTAGCGTGCTGTTGTCAAGCCACATTATGAGCGAAGTGGAAAAACTTGCCGACAGTGTAAGTATCATCAAAGAAGGAAAAATTATACTCGATGGTTCAATGACAGAAATCGTTGCCAAAGGGAAAAATTTAGAGGAGCTGTTTTTGGCGCAATATGAAGGAAAGGAGTAAAAAAAGTGAAAATAGATAAAAATGAAATAATGCAACAACAACCTCATAATACAGGAGAAATAATTCTGTATCAGCCTGATAATTCGCTGAATTTGGAGGTGCGGTTAGAAAATGAAACGGTTTGGCTGAATCGTCATCAGATGGCGCTTTTGTTTGATAGAGACGTGAAGACGATAGGTAAGCACATCAATAATGCGTTAGGTGAGGAATTAGCCGAATTTTCAGTTGTCGCAAATTTTGCGACAACTGCTACGGACGGTAAAACATACCAAGTAGCATATTATAACCTTGATATGATTTTGTCTGTAGGTTACAGGGTAAAATCGGATAGTGGCATCCGATTTAGAATTTGGGCAAATCAGATTTTAAAAGAATATATTTTAAAAGGTTACGCTATCCATCAACGTTTTGAGAGAATAGAACATCGCGTAAGTGAAACCGAAAAAAAGATAGATTTTTTTGTAAAAACGTCATTACCACCTGTACAGGGTATCTTCTTTGAAGGACAAATTTTTGATGCCTATATTTTTGTATCTGATTTAATAAAATCTGCAACAAAAACTATAGTTTTGATTGATAATTATATAGATGAAACCGTTTTACTGTTATTATCAAAAAGAGAGACAAAAGTTGATGCAAAAATTTACACTAAACAGATTTCGCAACAATTACAATTAGATTTGAAAAAACATAATGCACAATATGAATCTATAAATATATATGAATCAGATAGTTTTCACGACCGATTTTTAATTGTGGATACTACTGTTTATCATTTTGGTGCATCGCTTAAAGATTTGGGGAAGAAACTGTTTGCTTTTTCTAAAATGGAAATAAAAGGGAATGAATTTTTGAAAATTACTAATATAAAATTATCAGCTAACCAATGAAATATCTAATTTTTTTACTCAAAAGAGAGCTCATCATCTCTGCCATTTGGCTTGCAGCGCTTTCAGCATTTGCATTATTACTGGCAGCCATTTATCCGGGACTGTTTCCCGATGCAGTAGCCATGCAGGGAATGGTAGCCACTATCAACACCCCAGCAATGATTGCCATGATGGGACCGGTTTACGGATTGGAGTGCATGACACCGGCAATAATGATGAGCCAAAACTGTTTGCTTTGGATCGCTATCGCTGCAATAGTGATGAATATCTTTTTTATCAATCGCTATTCGCGGGCAGATGAAGAATTGGGCAGACAGGAACTGCTTATCTCGCTTCCCGTTGGTAGATTAACAAACAGCGTATCTTTGATTTTCTTGTCATTTATTTTGAATATCATACTTGCGCTGTTGATTACCGTATTAACTATGCTTCCTCAAATTGACGGCGGAAACCTGATGGGATGTTTGGTGTATGGATTATCTGTTGGAATGCAGGGTTTTGTGTTTGCCATGTTTACCTTGCTCGCTGCTCAAATCTTCTCAACGGCAAGAGACAGCATGGGCGTAGCCTTTGCATTGATGGGTATCTCCTACATCCTTCGTGCTTATGGAGATATGAACAGCAATGTATGGTCTCATATTTCACCGATGGGTTTAGGATTAAAAGTTGAGGCGTTTTATGCCAATAATTTCATTCCGATACTCATATTATTTGTGGAAGCCGTGGTTGTGGCTGTGATTGCGATGTGGATTAATTCAAGAAGAGACATAGGCTCCGGAATCATTCCGGCACGAAAAGGAAAAGAACATGCAAGCAATTTTCTTAAAACGCCGTTAGGTTTTGCATGGCGATTGTTGCGCAACAACTTCTTTGCGTGGGGCATCGGAATTTTTGCTATTGGCGCTTCTTATGGCTCTGTAATTGGCGAACTTGACAATTTTGTAGAAGGCAACGAAGTGATTAAACAGATGTTGGAAGGAAGCGGAGGCGCAGGCACTCTCGTGGACGCATTCATCGCTTTAATTAACTGTATGATGGCTCTGTTGATTTCCATTCCGCTAATAAACAGCATTAACCGTTTGCGAAGCGAAGAAAAACGAGGCAGATTGGAACCCATCATCGCTACTTCGGTATCTAAAAAAACTGTGTTTGGCAGTTTTATACTGATGGCTGCATTAGAATCTATTTTGTTAATATTCTTTGGCGCATTGGGATTGTATGTGGCTGCAAGTTCTTCTGAATCTGTTACTTTTGGAATGCTCTTGCAAGCCGGTTTTGCTTATCTGCCGGCATTATTTACGATGTTTGCGCTGAGTGTTTTCTTGGTGGGCGCGTTTCCAAAATTAAAATCCTTAATATGGGTACTGTTTGGCTATTCGTTTTTAATGTTTTATTTCGGAAGACTTTTAGATATCCCCGCAGTAGCCTTAAAATTAGCTCCATTCGGCAATATCCCGCAACTGCCGACACAGGAGTTTACGATACTACCACTTATTGTATTAACTTTAATATCTTTTATTTTGATTGCAAGCGGAATAACACTTTTTGAAAAACGAGATATGAAACCTTAAACACCGTAGGCTGAAGCCTACGGCTAATAGAAATAATTAAACCTTGAACTTTGAACCTTAAACTTCTATAAATATGAAAAAACTTCTCCTCTTTACCCTCTCGTTCTTCGCCATTGCTTGTTTTGCGCAAACCAAAACCGATTCTATTCCCGTTACGTTGCAGCAGGCAATTGAGATTGCGCTGGGCGAAAGCCCCACGATGCGCATTGCGGATAGAACTATTGAAACGAAAAAGTATTATAAAAAAGAACAGATTGTGGGGTTGTTTCCAAGCGTTTCCGGTTCGGCATCGTACCAAAGAACATTACAAAAACAAAAAATGGTAATGGATTTTATGGGGCAAAGCATGGAAATTGAAGTGGGAACTTTTAACAATGCCGTGATGTCGGCAAATTTAACTTTGCCCATCATTGCGCCGGCGTTGTGGAATACCATAAAACTTAACTCTATGGATATTGAGTTGGCGGTGGAACAGGCACGGGCATCAAAAATTTCTCTCATTAATACTGTTAAAAAAGCGTATTATGATGTACTTAATGTGCAAGAATCGTATAAAGTTTATATAGACAGTTATAAACTTGCGGAACAAAATGCCCAAATGATTTCTGATAAATATGAACAGGGATTGGTTTCCGAGTTTGAAAAATTGCGCGCAGAAGTTCAAGTACAAAACCTTAAACCTAACCTCCATTTTCTAATTAACGCTATGGATATGAGTCAAAAAGCGCTTAAAATATTTATTGGCGTAGATGTTAATGAACCGATGATTTTTGAAGGAGAGTTAAAAGATTTTGAAGCGGAAATGCTCGCAGCAAAACTCCCGGAAATAAAAGCCTTGTCTTTAAATGAAAATAGCGATTTGAAACAAATGGATATGGCAATTCAACAGTTAGAGCGTTCTCACAAAATAGTACTCTCAAGCGCGTGCCCCATGTTGGCATTATCAGGCAATTATCAATATATGACGATGGGCAACGATATTCCCTGTAAAGATTTCAACTGGTTTCCCTATTCGGTAGTGGCTGTTTCATTGCAAGTTCCAATTACTTCATGGGCATCAACGAATTATAAACTAAAACAATTAAAAAATAACGTACAAAACCTGAACGATTCTCGCCTGAATGCAGAACGAATGTTGTGGCTCGCTGTGGCAAGTCATTTAAGCAAAATTGACAAAGCGATTGCCGATTTTGAATCGTGTAGCGAAAGTGTAAGAATGGCAACCCGTGCGTACAGCATCGTGCAAAAACAGTATGAGGTAGGCTTGGCAACATGGCTCGACCTGAACGGCGCCGAACTGGCTTTAACAAACTCGCAACTTTTATACTATCAATCTATTTACGACTACTTGGTAGCGCAATCGGAATTAGAATATGTATTGGGGAAGAATTGATGGTTTAAAAGATTTAAAAATTTAAAATTTAAAATTTAAAATTATTTTATGATTATAATAAATAATTCTGTGAATTTCTGTGCCCTCCGTGTCTCTGTGCTGCAAAAAACATTCAACACAAAGACACAAAGAACACAAAATTACACAGAAAAAACATTAACATTATCTCTTTTCCCTTAAATCTTAAATCTTAAATTTTAAATTTTAAATTTTAAATCTTTAAATCTTAAATAACAAATAACAATGAAAAAAATCCACAACGCCTACGCCGACATCGCCGAGTACCATTGCTTTGGATGCTCGCCCACCAATCCGATTGGGTTGCGGCTTAATTTTTGGGAAGAAGGAGAATGGGTTTACGCGAAATGGACACCAAGTAAATGGTATGAAGGCTACCTCAATATGTTGCACGGCGGCATTCAAGCCTCGCTGTTAGATGAGGTTGCCGATTGGGTACTCATCGTGAAATTAGGCACCAGCGGCGTTACTAAAAATTTGAACATCACTTACGTGAAACCTGTTTTTGTTAATCAAGGAGAAATTACGATTAGAGCCAAATTATTATCAAACGAAGGAAACACAGCCCTTACCTACGCCGAACTGATGGACAAAGAAGGCACGGTACGTTCTCACGCCGAAATAGAATATTTTGCCTTTCCTCAAGAAATTGCAAAAAAGAAATACAACTTTCCCAACCCTGAAGCGTTTTTTAATGAGATGATTTGACAAAAAACAGAAGATTATGCAAAACCATAGCTTCCAGCATTGAATTACGCAACTTTTTCTTGAAAGATTTTTTTGGATTTTTTGTAATGAGAATATGTAAAAAAATAAAATATTTTTGTCCCGTTTTAACCTTTAACCTTTATCCCCTTATGACCCCAATAATCGCCCCCTCCCTCCTTTCTTCCGATTTTGCAAACCTGGAAAAAGAGATTAAAATGCTCAATAAATCGCAAGCCGATTGGATACACTTGGATATTATGGACGGACATTTTGTCCCTAATATTACCTTTGGAATGCCGGTCATTCGCGCCATTAAAAAGGTATCGCAAAAACCGTTGGATGTGCATCTAATGATTGAGAAACCGGAACGCTACATCGCCGATTTTAAGGCTGCCGGCGCCGACTGCCTGTCGGTGCATTGGGAAGCCTGCCCACACCTGCACCGCACCATCCACCAAATTAAAGATTTGGATATGCTGGCAGGGGTTGCCATAAATCCGCACACACCGGTTGCTTTTCTCGAAGATATTATCAATGAAGTGGATTTTGTGGTGGTAATGTCGGTAAATCCGGGTTTTGGCGGACAGCGCTTTATTGCCAACAGCATCAAGCGCGTAAAAGAATTGCGCAAACTTATGGACAAACACAAATCGGACGCGATGATAGAGATTGACGGCGGCGTGGACTTGGAAAATGCCTCCAAACTCGTGGATGCCGGTGCAGATATTTTAGTGGCAGGAAATACGGTGTTTGGAGCGGAAAAACCGGCGGAAGCGATAAAGGAATTGAAAAGCGGTAATCGGTAAGCGGTTTGCGATATTATAGTATAGGTTGTTTTATATAATTAATTTTAAAAATGAAGATAATAATGAACAGGAACAAAATGTTTTGTTTTACAGTAATTTTTTTTACTACAATTTTTAATCTGTTTTCGCAAACTGCAGCAGAATGGAAAAAACTCGGCAATGTAGAATTTGACAGCGCCAATTACAACAAGGCAATAGAATATTATCAAAAAGCTATAGAAATAGACAGTACCTACATTGATGCTTATCATAATATAGGGCTTACATTTTATCATACGGAAGAATTTGATAAAGCCATAGTATACTTTAACAAAGTTATTGCAATTACCGACACATCTGCATCTACTTATTTTTTACTTGGAGGTCTTTATGAGCAAAAACAAGATTTTGACAAAGCCATAGAAATGGTTAAAAAAGGCATTTTTTTACAACCAAATTCTTCGGAAGAATATAATTTTTTAAGTTTTTTGTATAGCGAAAATCATAACGAAATTTATGCCATGCATTATGCAAAAAAAGCAGCGCAATTGGGAGATACATTGGCTCAACAATTTTTTATTGACAATGAAATGTCGTGGGAAAATAATTTTGCACCCCCTGATTATGAACGTATAAAATGGAACATCAAAAACAAGAAGTCAAACTTTTACTATGCTAAACTTTGGAATAGATATCAACAGGGCGACAATACAATGTCTTTGGAAGAAAAAAGACATTTATACTATGGATATGTGTTTCATAAAAATTATTCGCCATATTCAAGCGCACACAATGATAAACAGATAAATGCCATTTTAAACAATGAAGAACCAACTCAAAAAGAATGGGAAAAATTACTGTCTTTACTCAATGTTTCTCTAAGTGTAGAACCATTTAGCTGTCAGTATCTTTTTTATCAATGTATTGCATACGAAGCTTTAGGTAAAGCTATGGATGCAGCTATAAATATTAACAAAATTTGGAATATAGTAGATGCACTAAATTCAACAGGAGATGGGTTATCAAAAGAAACTGCCATACATGTTATTGCAATATCCAATGAATATGATTATCTGTTTTTGAATGAATTATCAAGAAAAAGTCAGGCTTTAGTAATTGGTGGTTTTGATGTTTTGGAATTAATGCCTAACGAAGACGGATTGGAAGAGCTGTGGTTTGATATAAATCAGCCATTTAACAGCCTAAAAAAAACTTTTAAGTAAATTTTTTCATCTCATCTAATTTAATCCTCCACCCCCTTTGTCCCCCGCCAGCGGGGGATATATCATCATCTAATCATCTCATCATCTAATCATCTCATCATCTAATCATCTAATCCTCACATCATCTTATCCTCAAATCACCTCCACCTGTTCCCCCAATATCCACCCTTTTTCCCCGTTCGGAAGCCTAATCTCCGTCCACTCGTTCAGCTGGTCGGTGATGCCTACTTTTAAACCGGAATGAATAACAAACAGGTCGGAGCCTTTTTCGGTGGGGGTGCTCTTTACGTTTACCACGTAACCCATTATAATTCCCTCAGGGTATTGCACATAGCGCGAAGTTTCTTTCTTTGAAAAAATAATAGAGAAAATGGTAAAAATTAAGGCAAGTATGGCTATAAAAATGGAAATGGAGCGTATCCAAGGAATGCGGATGAGCAAGATAAGAAGCAAACACAACACCAACAGCGCGCATAGGGCAATGCTGCAAACTGCCCATTGATTGCCGGTGAGCAGTTTCGAGCAACTGTTCCACCATTTTGCAATAAACAATTCCGGCATCACATCAATCTTATCAATTAATTTTAGTTGTATAAAATTGATATTGTGAATAATATCTTCATTGTTGGGCGATAATCTGTTTGCCCTTTCTAACCAGAGGAGCGCTCGCGCATTATCCCCGTTCTTAAAATACGCATTGCCGAGGTTGTAGTAAAGAATGGCACTTTCGTATTGCAAATCAACCACTTTGCTGTAAAGTGCTATGGCGTTTTCAAAGTTATTCGATTGATAGGCTGAATTGGCTTCCTGCATATAAAACGCCGCGCTATCTTGAATTGAATTTCCTGATAATGAAAACGATGAAATGATGAAAGCGATTAAATAAAATTGCGATTTAATAAAAGTGTTCATATTTTTAACAAAAAAATAATTTTTTATAGTAACGTTAATTTCGATAAATATTATTTTCGCCAACTTTTTAGAAAAAATAAGATGCTGCAGTTTCATCCCATTGCATTAAAAGACCAACCGCTAATCACCTCTTTTTCACAAAAATTTGATTGTCAGTTAATGAATTACAGTTTTGCGGTGCTTTTTTTGTATCGCAATGTTTGTAATTTTCAATATGCTGTTTTGGATAACTTTTTGCTGCTCAAAGCCACCCATCATAATGAGGATTATTTTATGTTTCCGATGGGCGAAGGGAATTTGCCCACTGTTTTAGACAAAATTGCAGTGGAAACATTGAATGCCGGAAAACCCTTGCGTTTTTATCAGTTTTGCGATGACCGTGCGCCATTGTTGCTGCAATGGGCAGAAGAGTTTTGCGAAGGAACAAACTATCAATTTGTTACCTCTCCGGTGAGAGAAGATTTTGAATACATTTATTCATCTAAAAAATTAGCATTGTTGGAAGGACATCTTTTAAAACCTAAAAGAAATCAAATCAATGCTTTCACCAAACAGAACATTTGGAGTTGTGCGCCCATTACCCAAGAAAATATGGAAAAAGTGCAACATTTCAACACGTTATGGGATGCCCACAAAACCACCGATGAATCCACCTCATTACTCAAAGAAAACATTGCTATAGAAGATGCATTTATGTACTTTTTTGAGTTGAAAATGGAAGGCATTGTATTGCAGGTAGAAGATAAAATTGTTGCCTTTTCCATTGGATTTCCATTAAATGAGGAAACCTTTTTAGTGCTTTTTGAAAAAGCGGACAGAAATTGCAAAGGCGCCTACACAATGGTAAACAAGTTGTTTGCCCACGAAATATCGAAAAAATACACCTACATTAACCGTGCGGAAGACGCCGGCGTGGAAGGACTGCGCAAAGCCAAACTTTCCTATTTGCCGGAATATTTAATTGAGGTGAATGAGTTGGAGGTTTATTAATGATTTTTATCTCTGACCGACAGTATTTCTCCCGCAGCCTATTGGCGCAAGTTCAAACAACGTCTTAAAGAAGAAGGAAATGAAACCGTGACAAATTGTCACGGTTTGAAAATGCAGGCACCTGATGGCAAAATGCGCTTAACGGATGTTGCTGACGTAGAGCAACTTTTCCGACTAATACGATATATTCCTTCGCAAAAAGCAGAGCCGTTTAAAATATGGTTGGCAGAAACGGGTAGGGAGCGTTTGGAAGAAATTGACGACACTAAATTGGGCATCGAACGCCTTATGGAATACTATCACCGAAAAGGATATTCAGAAAGTTGGATAAATCAACGGTTGAAATCTATAGAAATGCGGAAGGAACTTACCGACGAATGGGAAAGATGCGGCGTAAAAAAAAGAGAAGAGTTTGCAGTGCTAACCAATGTTATCACGCAAAATTGGTCAGGCATAGCTGTGGCTCAACAAATGGTAAAAACCATGAACAGCGCCATGCAAAATATGTATGTTCCGGGTGCGATGAATCCCATACAAACAACTCCGCAAACATTTTTACTACGCCATGCTTGATAACAAACAGGCAGGTCACTTTTCCGAACAGGAACTTTCACGGCTGATTTCCGAAAAGAAAATTGTAAAAGAGACTTACATTTGGAAAGTGGGCATGCCCAAAATTCCTGCTATTGGGATAAGTTTTCAATATTCACGAACCACTATAAATATAAGTTGTTGTATTGTTTTTTTGTACATATCACGTTTATTAAAAATAATAACGCGACGAAAATACACATTTTTCAAATCAATAACGAATCATTTTTACACATTTTCTTAACCATTCTTATTGATTTTTTTTACGCCAAATACCGAATATCTTTAGTCTCATCTTTTTTCTATTTTTGCAAACTTAAAATTTAACAAAAAATATTTATGGTAACTTCAAACAAAGATTTAATGACACAAGCCCGCGAGGCGCTTTCAGGGCGCTGGGGCTTGGCAGTAGGTACCCTTTTGGTGTATCTGCTTGTTATTGGTGTTTCACAATCTTGCTTTCAAATTCAGTTTCGTGCAAACACACTGCATTTCAACCCGCTCATACTTAGTGCGGGTTCCCTTGCTACGCTGTTTCTATCCGGCGCTTTAGCGTTTGGCGCTGCAACTTTTACTTTAGCCATTGCCCGAAAACAGGAGGCAGCGTTTAAAATGATTTTCTCCGGTTTCAATTATTATGGCAAAACACTGGGTTTGTTTTTACTTCAATCCATTTTTATTTTCTTGTGGATGCTGTTGCTAATCATCCCGGGTATTATTGCATCACTTTCTTACTCAATGGCTTTCTTCATTATGTCGGATGACCCCAATATTGAAATTATGGAAGCCCTTGACAAAAGTAAAAAAATGATGTACGGCTACAAATGGAAATATTTCTGTTTGGGATTACGCTTTATCGGCTGGATTATTCTGGGTATTCTTTCGCTCGGTATTGGGCTTTTATGGGTAGTGCCTTATCTTCACGTTAGTCATGCCAAATTCTACGAAGACATAAAGGCAAACTACAACGAAATAATGCAATAAAGTTGTTGTAAATATAACCACAACATCTCATCATCTAATCACCTTATCATCTCATCATCTAATCAAAAAAATCCCCCTCCAATCTTTTCCCTCGCGAAAAAGTATATATTCGCGCCCCAAATTATGGCACGTGAAAATGACCGATAAAAGAGATGATTTTGTAGTAAGACTTTCCGGCGTTGAGTTGGGAAATCACAAATATTCAATGGTTTGTGATAAAGCGTTCTTTGAATTAAACGGGATGAGTGAAATCGAAAACGGAAACATCAATGTGCAAATTGATATGGAAAAAAGTGCGAAAATGCTCGAACTGCACTTCCATTTTCACGGAAATGTTACCGTGGTTTGCGACAGATGTTTGGACTTTTTGACCATCGTATTGGATTTTACCGATTTTTTGGTGGTTAATTTTGTCTCTCAAATAGATGAATCTTTTGTAAACGATGAAAACATTTGGCAAATTCACGAAAAAGCATACGAGTTAGATCTAACACACTTTCTGTATGAAGCGATTGAACTTGCCCTCCCCACCCAACTCATTCACCCCGACGATGAAAACGGAAACCCCACCTGCAACCCCGAAATGCTAAAAAAACTTGCCGAACTCGCCCCCAAAGAAGAAGAACAAAACACCGAACCCGACCCCCGCTGGAACGCACTTAAACAATTGAGAATTGAGAATTGAGAATTAAAAATTAAAAATTAAAAGAATTTTGAACCTTAAACTTTGAACCTTAAACTTTGAACTTTAAACTTTAAACTTTAAACCTTAATATCTAATAACTAATATCTAATATCTAATTATATTATGCCGAATCCAAAAAGAAACCATTCCGCACAACGTAGAGACAAACGCAGATCGCACGATTTTATCGTGGCGCCTCATTTAACCACTTGCAGCCACTGCGGCGCCGCAATTCTTACGCATAGAATTTGCCCCGAATGTGGTTACTATAGAGGAAAACAAGCCATTGAAGTATAGTGGATCTTGTTTTTGCTACAAACAACACACACAAACTCAGCGAGGTGCGCGCAATCGCGGGCGCCCGTTTTTCTATTATCAGTCTTAAAGAACTCGGCTGTTTCGATGATATTCCGGAAACAGCCGAAACATTAACAGAGAACGCTTTACAAAAAGCAGAGTATATTCACAACAAATTTCAATGCAACTGCTTTGCCGATGATACCGGCTTGGAAATTGAGGCGCTTGGCGGCAAACCCGGCGTTTACTCGGCACGTTACGCAGGCGAACATTGCTCGTTTCAAGATAATGTACGAAAAGTGCTTCACGAATTGCAAGGTGTTGCCAATCGCAAAGCTTGTTTCAAAACGGTTATCGCACTCATCTTAACCGAAACCAAATATTTTTTTGAAGGTAAAATTGAAGGGGAAATCATTGAAACAGAAAAAGGTACCAACGGTTTTGGCTACGACCCCGTTTTCAAACCTTTTGGCTACGATAAAACGTTTGCAGAGATGACAGACGCAGAGAAGAACAGCATTAGCCACAGAGCATTAGCCACCCAACAACTTAACGATTTTCTGCAAACATGCCCTATATTGAAATAAAAGGCGCACGCGCCAACAACCTTCAAAATATAGATGTTTCCATTCCAAGAAATCAACTTGTAGTTATTACAGGGCTTTCCGGTTCCGGCAAGTCTTCGTTGGCATTCGATACGCTGTATGCGGAAGGGCAGCGGCGCTATGTGGAAAGTTTGAGCTCTTACGCGCGGCAGTTTATGGGCAAACTCTCAAAGCCTGAGGTGGAGTACATTAAAGGCATCCCACCGGCTATTGCCATTGAGCAGCGCGTAATTTCGCGAAACCCGCGCTCTACCGTGGGCACTTCCACCGAAATTTACGAATACCTGAAACTGCTCTTTGCCCGCATCGGCAAAACATTTTCGCCCATTAGTGGAAAAGAGGTAAAACAGGAGAATATTCAAGATGTTATTACTTATATTGAAAAAACACCGCCCAATTGCCGTATCTACATTTTAGCCCCGTTTAAAGTGGCGCAAGACAGAACCGCGCAGCAACAGTTGGAAATATTGAAAATGCAGGGTTTCAGCCGAATGATGCTGAATAAAGAAATGGTAGAAATTGATGATTTGTTGCATAACGTAGAGACGTTGCATGCAAAAAATAACGTAGAGACGTTGCATGCAAAAAATAACGTAGAGACGTTGCATGCAAAAAATAACGTAGAGACGTTGCATGCAAAAAATAACGTAGAGACGTTGCATGCAACGTCTCTACAATTATTAATTGACCGTTTCAAATCCGAAACCATTCAAGACCAAAAAATGCGTCTTGCCGATTCTATTCAAACTGCGTTTCAGGAGGGCAAAGGAGAAGCGATTGTGCAGGTGGAAAACGGTAAGATTACGCAACGCCATTTCAGCAATCGTTTTGAGATGGACGGTATGGCGTTTGAAGAGCCGTCGCCGTTGTTTTTCAGTTTCAACAATCCCTACGGTGCGTGTCCCGTTTGCGGCGGTACCGGCTACATTGACGGCGTTTCGCCGGAACTGACCATTCCCGACCGCTCCAAATCGCTGTTTGATGATGCGGTAGTTTGCTGGCGCGGCGAAAAACTGCAAAACTTTAAACATTACTTTATTAAACAAAGTGCCAAATACAACTTCCCCATTCATCGCCCTATTGAAGAACTTTCGGAAGAACAGTTTAGTTTGTTGTGGAATGGAAATGAAGAGGTTGTAGGCGTGCTTCCGTTTTTTAAGATATTGGAAGAAGAGGGGTATAAAGTGCAAAACCGCGTGTTGATTGCGCGTTATAGGGGGCGCACACTGTGTCCGGAATGCAAAGGCACGCGCGTTAGAAAAGACGCCAATTACGTGAAAATTCAGGGCAAATCAATTTCCGATATGGTGGAACTGCCCATTGAGGAGGTGCATCTGTTTTTTGCCGATTTTCAATACAGTTCCGAGCACGAAAAGCAGATTGCCAAGCAGTTGGTGAGTGAATTGGAAAACCGTTTGCGTTTTCTGTTGGATGTCGGATTGGGCTATTTAACACTGAATCGTTTAAGCAAAACGTTGTCGGGCGGCGAATCGCAGCGCATCAATTTGGCTACCTCATTGGGCAGCAGTTTGGTGGGTTCGCTCTACATTTTAGATGAGCCGAGCATCGGGCTGCACACACGCGATACACAAAACCTCATCCGCGTGCTGAAACGGCTGCGCGACATCGGCAATACGGTGGTGGTGGTAGAGCACGACGAAGATATTATTAGAAGCGCCGATTATATTATTGACATCGGACCGAAAGCAGGACGTTTGGGCGGCAAAGTGGTGTTCACGGGAACGCTGGAAGAACTGCTGCAAACGGAGGGGAATTTGACGGCGGGGTATATTAGGAATATGAGTTCAAATTATGAATTAGGAATTAGGAATTACGAATTACGAATTACGAATTACGATAAGGGGTTGGCGATTCCCTTGCCGAAAAGTAGGCGTAAGTGGCATAATTTTGTGGAGGTTAAGCAAGCAAGAGTGCATAATTTGAAAAATATTACCGTTAAGTTTCCTTTGGATATTTTTACGGTGGTAACAGGGGTGAGCGGTTCCGGAAAAAGTACGCTGATAAAGGAGGTGCTTTATCCTTTATTACAAAAAAAAATACAATATATTGCAGGGCACGAACTCAACGATGTTTCTAATCTTTTACTCTCTAAAGAAAGCATTACGGAGGTTATTCTAGTAGATCAAAATCCAATCGGGCGCTCTTCGCGCTCAAATCCTGCTACTTATATTAAAGTGTATGATGAAATTAGAGAACTATATGCGCAACAGCCGTTAGCAAAACAGCGCAACTATAAACCCGGATTTTTCTCTTTCAACGTGCCGGGCGGTCGCTGCGAAACGTGCGAAGGTGAAGGTGTGATCCACGTGGAAATGCAGTTTATGGCAGATGTGGATTTGGTGTGCACCGAATGCAACGGCACCCGTTTCAAAGATGAAGTGTTGGATGTGAAAATTAACAATACCT
>Ga0082212_10004743_pt1 | contig 18747 bp, 15 predicted proteins | sample TergutNt197P3_FD_71548 | JGI IMG/M metagenome (GOLD analysis project Ga0082212, IMG submission 71548) | Neocapritermes taracua P3 segment gut microbial communities from Petit-Saut dam, French Guiana - Nt197 P3 | ecosystem: Host-associated > Arthropoda: Insects > Digestive system > Gut ...
TCCCTTCGGGATTGTTTCTTCCCTTCGGGAATTTTCGCTTTTGACACGACAGCGTTTTGTCCAATTTTGATAATACTATTTTGATGCGTTTGCCCTGACCTCTGCGGGCTACTTCCGTTCATGTCCGCACGACACTTTCTGCGGGGCTACTGCCGCCGTTGCGCCAACTTGGCGTAAGCGATCTCACCGAAGGTAAATCGCGCGTTACCTCTTTTCATAGAAAACTGAATAATAAGGATATTGATTTTGACATTCAAGTACAATCCTGTCTTGATTATTGGAAACCATATGAAGAATTTCAAGAAAAAGAAACTATAAGAGTTCTTGAGGCGTATGATAAATTTGCACTTGGAGATGTAATAACTATACGTGGAAACATATAATGATGCCTGAAGATCATTTGCGATGAGCTTCTAAAATAAACTCACATGGGGATGGTACGTTCTGTTGGCAAGAGAAACCGATATTTTGTTTTACATACTCTGATATTTGTTGTACAAAACAAAAATATTTGGCAACTGCGTAAAAATCTTCCCAAAAATTTGGGTCATCGGTATCAAATTTTGACTGTCTTTTTTGAAAAAAGTGAGTTTTCTGACAGACACTATATATTTTTTGCAAAAAAAACATAATTCTGCAAAAAAAAAATTCCATTTTTTTGAAAAAATCATATACTCCAAAATAACATACTTTATTTTGCAGTTTTATTGTTTTTCCGTCCGTATTTTTTTGTCACCCCAAAAATATACATTATTTTTGTCACTTCAAAAATATACAGGTACATGCGCTCTTTTTGTCCGGAATACACAACCTCCGGTGAATAGCGAATCTTTGAATCTTTGCATCATGAATATATCCATTGTTGTCCCGTTATATAACGAATCGGAGTCGATACCCGAACTGATTGCCCGTATTGAACAGGTAATGGTCGGACATGGGTATCGTTATGAACTCATCATGGTGGATGATGGCAGTATCGACGCCTCGTGGAGCATCATCGAGCAGGCGGCAAAGAACAATCCAAATATCCATGCTATTGGTTTCCGGCGGAATTATGGCAAATCGGCCGCTCTTTTCTGCGGATTCAAAAAGGCGGCGGGCGATGTTGTGATCACGATGGACGCCGACCTGCAGGACAGTCCTGAAGAAATTCCGGAACTGTACCGCATGATCGTCGACGAAAAGTACGATCTCGTTTCGGGCTGGAAAAAGAAACGGCACGATAACCGTTTCACCAAAAATTTTCCGTCGAAGATATATAACGCCACCGTCCGCAAAGTGACCGGTATCAGACTTCACGACATGAATTGCGGCTTGAAGGCCTATCGCAACAAGGTGGTGAAAAGTATCGAAGTGTATGGCGAAATGCACCGTTACATACCGGTACTGGCTGTAAAAGCAGGATTTACGCATATATGCGAAAAGCCGGTTACACACAGTACACGGAAATACGGCGTCACCAAATTCGGGTATAATCGTTTCATGAATGGTTTTCTCGATTTGTTGAGCATCCTGTTTATTTCGCGTTTTGGCAAAAAACCCATGCACCTTTTCGGAATGCTGGGCACGTTGATGTTCCTTGCGGGTTTCCTTTCGGCGGCGTGGCTGGGCGCGCAGAAACTGTATCATGTACGCCACGGCGTCAGGGCGGGTTTGGTAACCGACAGCCCGTATTTTTACCTTGCGCTTACTGCCATGATCATGGGAACACAACTTTTTCTGTCGGGATTTCTGGGCGAACTTATTTCACGTAATTCGACTGAACGCAACACATATCAAATAGATAAAGAGTTTTAATGTATCAATAAATCAAACAAATCACAATAGTATCATGGAAATAAAAGGAAGATTAGTAAAAGTATTGCCTGCACAAACCGGACAGGGCAGGAATGGCGAATGGAAAAAACAGAGCTTTGTCATTGAACTGGAAGGAACGTATCCACGCAAAGTATGTTTTCAGGCTTGGGGCGATAAAGTAAATGTCGGATCGCTGGTGGAAGGAACCATGCTGAATGTGTATTTCGACGCAGAAAGCCGCGAATTTAACGGCAAATGGTATACCGACCTTACCACATGGAAAGTAGAAACAGCCGGAGAAAGCCAACAGGCGCCGCCGCCATCTATGCCGCCTATCGAAACATTTCCATCCGACATGGATATGCCACCCACGCAGGATGACCTTCCGTTTTGATGACGAATCATGAGAGAAGCAAGAAACAGGTTGCTTTGTTGCGATTTTAATCAGTAATTGAATATGGATTTAAACAATATAAACAGAGTTTTCATTTTTCACAATTTCTTGTGGTTTTTGCTCTTTCTGTCAGCCTGCAACAACCAGCCGCAAAGTGCGCAAAACGACATTGCTACGCCGGTATCGGTGATGGAACTGAAAAAAGGCTCCATCAGCAGGTTGATTAATACCACCGGTACGGCTCAGCCGGTGTATGGCGTGGAACTTAACTCGCTGATGAGCGGCAGTTACCGGTTGCAGGTCAATCCGCGTACCGGTCAGCCGTTCAGGTTGGGCGACAGAGTGGTGAAGGGACAATTAATCATTCATTTGGAGGACAGGGAATACGAAAACAACATCGCTATTGATTCCAAAGAGTTGAACCTTGAGATAGCCTTGCAGGAACAGAACAAACAAAAAGCGCTCTACGAAAAAGGCGGTGTGACGCTGCTCGAAATGCGCAATACCGAAGTAAAGGTCGCCAATGCCCGCCTTGAAGTGGAGAATGCCCGCCTGAATCTCGAAAAACGCGACGTCAGGGCGCCATTCGACGGAGTTATTGTCAATTTGCCGCATTACACCAACCAAGTAAAGGTGGAACAGGGCAAATCCATGGCGGGCATCATGGACTATGCGCGTATGTACATGGAGATCAATCTTCCCGAAAGCGCCATTCGTTACGTGAAGGCTGGCCAACCGGCATATATCACGCATTACACCCTTCCCGACGATACGTTGCGCGGCCTCGTCAGCGAACTGTCTCCGGCAATTAGCGCCGAAACCCGTACATTTAAAGGAAAATTGACGATACAAAACGAACAACTGCTGATTCGCCCGGGCATGTTCGTGAAAGCCGACATCGTTGTGGACAGGGCCGACAGCGCCGTGATCATACCCAAAGAAACAGTTATGTCGAACCGACAGCGGAAATATGTTTTCATTGTCGAAAAAAACACCGCCATCCTGCGTGATATTAAAACCGGCATGGAAGATGGGAACAACGTAGAAGTACTCGACGGTTTGAAAATAAATGACAATTTAGTGGTCAAAGGATTTGAGACATTGAAGGAAAACAGCAAGGTTAAAGTGCAGAAATAGCGGTTAAGCGTATTCTGTCATTTTCTCACAATTTTCACAGCGTCGGCAGTTACAAGCCCCGCCTTACATTCGTTGGTAAGCGTGATACGTATGGTATCGCTGCTGAAATAGTACGTTCCCAGCAATTCCCAACCCTGATTGGCGCGTGCTATGTTGATAGTAGCGTCTTCCACATCGTTGCCGTAAGCCACGCGAAAATGGTATTCGTCGGGATTCTGACGGATGTTTCTTCTCGTATTTTCACCTCTGTAAATATAATACATATAATAATATACGTCGTAACGACCGGATGCAGGAACAGGCACTTTCCATGTAGCAGTCTGGCTGCCGTTGCCGCTTCTGATGACGTATGCCGAACGGATATATTTGCCATAATAGCCTTCGTTGGTAGTAGCCGTCCATTGTATGGGGCGCTTCCATACAATGCCCGAATACTTAAACGATGTCGTTTCCACCCTGTCCAACCATTTGGGCAAAAGTCCCATCACGACGGGTTTGGACAGAGTGAACAGCAGCGAATCCTCGTTATCCACAATCACTTCGCCCCATACGTCGAACGAGGATTCCGGAACGACAAAATCGCCTTCCTTTGGGAGAACATTTCCTCTTTCCGGTTGTATATTCCTCACCGGCATATTGACATAAGCCGGCAGGTTTCCTGAAATCAACGTGTTGACTTGTATTCCGTGCGGTTCGCTTTCCCAAACCGACACCAATTGTTTGCTTTGGCGAGCCGGTAAAACTACGTAACGGTCTCTTCGCGGATCGGGCGAACCTCCCATGAGAATTTTGGTAAATACCATGCCGTCATTATCTGAATGGTTGCTTAACAGAACTCTCACAATAAACAATTCCTGTCCGCGGTTCATGTACCGCGTAACTTCGGGCTGTCCGATGCTGTAAACGGGAAGCGGCGTGCGTTGCGTCCATTCGGAAATGCCTTTTTTGAGGTCGGTGTTGCTGACGTCTCCCAATTTGTCGAGCAATGCCTCGAATTGCAGGTTACGAAAGGTATTGCGTTGCAACACGGCATATAGCGAATCCCTGAAAGCAGCCCGCCCTGTGTTTATTTCGGCTTCAGCAAAAAGGCGTCCGGCGCGGAGACTGATGATGTTGTCGAGCAAATCGCGATATTCTGCCATTCCCAGCAACTCCGTGAATGAATATTTTTCCATCAGCAGGTTTGCTTTCTCGTTATTGCTGATACCGTTTACCTCGCGTTCCCATCCGGTATTATCCGCCTTCCCTTGCAGGTAAAGTTCCACAACACGGTTAGCAACAGGCCATTCGGACGAAAAAATGTTGTACCGGAAATTGTAGAGTTGCGGAAACTGGAAATAAGGATTGGCTTGCTGGGTAAAATTAACCTCCCCGCGTCCGGCATCCGAATATTTTTGTTCCCCTTCCGGTCGGATAAAAATTGATATGGCGTTGTTCAAGGCGCGTATTTGGGCTTCCTTATCGGTGATTTCCTCTCCGTTCCGTTTAGCCCAGCGTTTCTGGTTTTTTACCCGTTTTGCCAAATCCATCTGATCGAGCAGCCAGCCCTTTTCGGGAAAGAATACCATGCCGGGCTGCACGACCTCCTGCGCCTGCGACCACGCATGGGGATAACAGTAAAACTGCGCCGGCGTTTCAACCACTGAAAAACTGCGAAAAGGGTAATCGAATTTGTAACGTCGCTCAAAGTCTTCTTTTACATTTCGTACCAATGCCGGAATGGTGTCGGTAATGGAATCGAACGGAGCGGTGAAATAATCGTGACCTTCGATGTACCAGATACTGTAGCGCACACTGTCGGTTTCAATGCTTTTTTGCCGGTATTTCCCGATAACGAGCGAAATGGCTTGCATGGGAGCCTCGCCCTCCTGTCCCTCTCCAAAGGAGAGTGGGGATAAGGCTGTAAGTCCGGGCAAGGGGTTCACGGTAAGCGTGAACCGGCTGAAATACGATTGCTGCCAGTCGGCGCCTGCATCGCTGTACGACGTTCCCGGACGCGGATACCAGTATGTTTCGGGCGTGAGAAGCAGGTAATCGCCGGTTTGAAAACTGTATTGCTTGTCCACATTGAGTATTCCGCTGTTCGTATGTTTTTCCTGCAACACCTCTTCAGGAATATCCAGGTAACAGAAGAGGTCGTCGACACGGCCGTTGTATTTGACGGTCAGCGAAACGGTATCGCCCTGCGCAACGTCGCGCTCAAAATTGACCAGAATGATTTGTTGTTCGCGCTCAAACCCCGAAACTCTAACCCCGGAACCCGAAACTTCTAACACCTGCAACCCGGGATTCAGGCAAAACGTAAAGACCGGCGAGGTTTGCAGCGCAACGCCCGTCATGGTCGCTTCGGCGGAAAATGAAGCCGGATGTTGCGTCACGCGGATATTGTACCGTTCGACAGCCATCTTGGGCGTATGTACGTATTTATTGTTGATTTCGACGTACATGGCGCGAATACGGCTTTTGTCCAATATGGAAGTCACGTGCCTGTATCCGGCCAGACCGCTCACACCCAGCATACACAACCCCAGCAATATCCACAGATAACTGCTTCGCGGGGAGTTGGGCAATCGTTTGAAAATTGCGATGGTGAAAAAGATAAATGCTAATCCGGCAAAGAAATAAACAGAACGATGGGTAATGATGGCCTGAAGGTTGGCAAATCCCACAATGGACGACTTCACCAACGGAAGATGATACGTCATGTAGTCGAACACGTAATAGAATTTGTCGCTGAGGTAGAAAAGCGTCAATCCGATATAGCCCAGCAGGATGATGAACGTGAGCGCCTGATTGCGCAATACGAGCATCAGGAAAATCGAAAGTCCGATGATATACGTCAGCGTTGGAATGCTGATGATGAAGAAGTAGAAAATATATGCCGCCCAGTCGACCTTTACGCCCTTCGACATGAACGTAAAAAGCAACGATACGCCCATGATGATCAGATTGAGAATGAGGAACACGCGCAGGTTGCCCCATATTTTTCCGGTCACATAAGCGGCATTGCTCAGCGGGCGAACGTAAAACACTTCGGAGGTGTCGAGTTTTCTGTCTCTTTTCAGAAAATCGGAAGCAAGGAAAATGGCAACGACCGCCTGTCCGGTATTCAGAAACAGCAGATTAAAGTAAGGAATGTTGGATGAGATGGCTTTCAGCGCCCATACGCCACTGCTATCGTCAAGCGCCAGAGCGGCCAAGTTCCAGATACCCAATATCAGTACTGCCAGAATGGTGAATATCCTGAAAAACCAACTTCGGATGAGAAGTTTACTCTCGTATTTTGAAACGGAACGAATCATAATATCATCTTGCGAAAAAAATCGCAACGAAATATTTCACAAAGTAACTCATTCCTTTCGGAAAAGAAAAATGAAAAGTTGAATCTGTAAATATTTTTCTTAATGCGGTTGCCCTGAACAAAAATAACGCACACAGGTAAATTTGTTTTTGTGTAAAATTGTATTACTTTTGTAGTGAAATTAATCAGTCAAACCAAAACCAAAAATGATGAAGCTTTTCATGGATGAAAATTTTCTGTTGCGAACGGATACGGCGCAACAGTTGTATCACAACCACGCGGCTAAGATGCCGGTTATCGACTATCACTGTCACCTCGATCCGTCGATGATAGCGGGCGACCGCAAATTCGACAATCTCGGCCAGATATGGCTCGAAGGCGACCATTACAAGTGGCGCGCCATGCGCACCAACGGCGTCGACGAGCGTTTCTGTACGGGCAAAGACACTACCGATTGGGAAAAATTTGAGAAATGGGCGGAAACCGTTCCGTACACGATGCGCAATCCGTTGTACCACTGGACGCATCTCGAATTGCGACGCGCTTTCGGCGTCAACAAAATTCTCAGTCCCGCCACAGCAGCCGAAATCTTTGCCGAATGTACCGAAAAGTTGCGTACACCGGAATACAGCGCCCGCGGACTGATGCGTAAGTTCAATGTAGTTGCGGTATGCACTACCGACGATCCGGTAGATTCGCTGGAACATCATCGTGCGCTGCATGAGGAAGGTTTTGAAATAAAAGTATTGCCAACATGGAGACCCGACAAGGCGATGGCAGTTGAAAATCCCGAAACATATCGGGCTTATGTGGAGAAACTTTCGGAAGTATCGGGAGTGAACATAGGTAAATATGCCGATTTGATTGAAGCCCTGCAAAAAAGACACGATTATTTTGCACAGGCAGGCTGCAAGTTGTCCGACCACGGTATTGAGGAGTTCTATGCCGAAAATTACGCACACTCTGAAATCAACGCAATATTTAATAAGGCGTATACGGGAAAGAAATTGACGCGTGTCCAGACGATCAAATTCAAATCGGCTTTAATGCTGGAAGGCGCGAAAATGGATCATGCAAAAGGCTGGACGCAACAATTCCACTACGGCGCTCTGCGAAATAATAATACGCGCTTGTTCAATATGTTAGGAGCCGACACGGGTTTCGACTCCATTGGCGATTTTACCATTGCCAAAAATTTATCGAAATTTCTCAACCGGTTGGATACCGACAACCGGTTGGCCAGAACCATTCTTTACAACCTGAACCCGCGCGACAACGACATGATTGCTACCATGATCGGCAACTTTCAGGACGGAAGCGTGGCCGGAAAAATGCAATTCGGATCGGGCTGGTGGTTTCTCGACCAGAAAGTCGGTATGGAGGCGCAGATAAATTCGCTGTCGTCGCTCGGTTTGCTAAGCCGGTTCGTGGGTATGCTCACCGATTCGCGCAGTTTCCTGTCGTATCCGCGTCACGAATATTTCCGCCGCATTCTGTGCAATCTGATTGGCAACGATGTGGAGAACGGCGAACTGCCCGCTTCGGAACTGCCTTTTCTGGGACAGTTGGTAGAAAATGTGTGCTATTATAACGCATTGAATTTCTTCAAATTCTGATTTTATTTTGTTGTTTGTACTCATTTTATTTACTTTTGCATCGTTTTTTTTATTTTCTATATTAATCCTCAATAAACTAAAGATATATCAATGGCTTCTACAGCAGATTTTAGAAATGGGATGTGTATCCAATACAACGATAAACCCTGTTCAATTGTATGGTTTCAGCATGTGAAACCCGGCAAGGGCGGCGCTTTTGTCAAGACCAAACTCCGTAACCTCGAAAATGGCCGTATTCTGGAAAATACGTTTAACGCCGGCGAAAAAGTAACCGAAATCCGCGTTGAGCGTCGTCCGTATCAATTCCTGTACAGGGACGATCTGGGTTATCATTTCATGCACAATGAAACTTTCGACCAAATCGATCTCCAGTCCGACCTGGTGGAAAGCCCCGACCTGATGAAGGAAGGGCAATACGTGGAAATGATGTTCCTCGCCGACGAAGAGCGCGTACTGAGTTGCGAACTTCCGCCTTTCGTGGAATTAGAAATTACCTATACCGAACCGGGGATGCGCGGCGATACCGCTTCTACCTCGTCGTTAAAGCAAGCCACGCTTGAAACGGGCGCGGTCGTTGGCGTACCGCTGTTCATCGAGCAGGGCGAAAAAATAAAAGTAGACACCCGCACGCGCGAATATTCCGAAAGGGTAAGATCGTAAAAAAACGCATATTTTTTGGAACGTACTTGGAAATCTTATTTCTTTCATGTACGTTTGTAGCGTAATTTTTTTAGTTCATAACTTAATCTTAAATGTAAACTCATGGAAAATAAAATTGAAATCGGAAAAGTTTTTAGCGAAGGTTTCGCTAATGGAATGAAAAACCTGCCATCGCTTTTGGGTGCGCTGGTTTTGTGGATTTTAACCATCTGGATCCCTTATGTGAATGTTGGCACTACTATTGCCATTTGTACGTTGCCCATACTGATGAGTAAGGGGGTTATTTTTTCGCCGTTGGATATTTTTAGCAAAAAGTATTACCGCTACATGGGCGAATTCTTTTTAACCACCGCCTTGAAAGGAATAGGAACATGGATAGCATTCATTTTCATGGTCATACCGGGTATTGTTATATCCATTGCATGGTCAATGGCTATTTATTTAGTGTTGGATAAAGGACTTAACGCCGCTGAAGCGCTCCGGGTCAGCAACAAGATAACATACGGCAACAAGTGGATGCTCTTTGCCATTAATTTGTTATTAGGTGTTGCAGTTTTGATCTGTTTTGCCATATTTAGTATAGTCCCGTTCATTAAGTGGTTGTTAATACTCTGCCTCGTTGTTGCTTATGTAGCGATATCGCTCGGCTGCTCGGCATCCATTTATGGAACGCTGTCTAAAGACGTTGAAGATCAGAATTAAAAACCTGCTATTTAAAATCCAAAGTTAGGGCGAGGTTGTCATACCTCGTCCTTTATTGTATCAAAAAATAAAATGAATTTTGTAGAAGAACTGCAATGGCGGGGTATGATTCACGACGTCATGCCGGGCACAGAGGATATGTTGCAGAAAGAAATGACGACGGCTTACGTGGGCATTGACCCCACAGCCGACTCGCTTCATATTGGCCATTTGGTAAGCGTGATGATGTTGCGCCATTTTCAGCGTTGCGGCCACAAACCTTTGTCGCTGGTGGGCGGCGCCACGGGCATGATCGGCGACCCGTCGATGAAATCGCAGGAACGCAACCTGCTGAGCGAAGAGGAGTTGCGTCATAATCAGGCGTGTATCCAGCGACAATTGTCCAAATTCCTCGACTTCGATATGAAAGCGCCCAACGTTGCCGAAATGGTGAATAATTACGACTGGATGAAGGGATTTACTTTCCTTGATTTTATCCGCGACGTGGGCAAGCACATCACCGTTAATTACATGATGAGCAAGGATTCGGTGAAGAAACGCCTGACAGGCGAAGGCGAAGGAATGTCGTTCACCGAATTTACCTACCAGCTGGTGCAGGGCTATGATTTTCTGCACCTCTACCAAACTAAAAACTGCCGCCTGCAAATGGGCGGTTCCGACCAGTGGGGCAACATCACCACCGGCGCTGAACTGATCCGCCGCGTTGAGGGTGGCGAAGCATTCGCCCTGACCTGTCCGCTCATTACCAAAGCCGACGGCGGCAAATTCGGCAAAACCGAGGCGGGCAACGTATGGCTCGACCCCAAACGCACTTCACCCTACAAGTTCTATCAGTTCTGGCTGAATGTGAGCGATATAGATGCTGAAAAATACATCAGGATTTTCACAGGACTGACGAAGGAGGAAATCGATCATATTATCGGACAGCAACACAAAGATCCGCATCTGCGCATCCTGCAAAAGACTTTAGCCAGAGAAGTAACCACGATGGTACACTCGGCCGCCGACGTTCAAACCGCCGAAGAAGCCTCGCAAATGCTGTTCGGGCAGGGCACCGCCGAGATGTTAGCTTCATTGGACGAAGACATGTTCATGAGCGTGTTTGAAGGCGTACCGCAATTTAAAGTCGAACGTTCAGCACTTGAAGCCGGTATTCTACTACTTGATTTTCTGAGCGTCCATACCACGATTTTCCCATCGAAAGGCGAAGCGCGGCGCATGATAGAAGGCGGAGGTTTGAGTATTAACAAAGAGAAAATTGCCGACCTGAACGCCCAAGTCACTGCCGCTCAACTCATCAATGGCAGGTATATGCTGGTGCAAAAAGGCAAAAAGAACTATTATGTAGTGTCTTGTTAATCATCAAAAGACGGATATCGTCTTTTGAGTTTAAACCACAAACAGCGCTAATTTTACTTTCCGTTGATTTGATTCAGGATACGCGCCACATATTTGCCAATGATATCAAACTCAAGATTGACGACGGTTCCGGGCTTGATCAGATGAAAATTGGTGCATTGATAGGTGTACGGAATAATCGCAACCTGAAACGAATCAGTCTGTGAATTGACCACCGTAAGGCTTACCCCGTTGACGGCGATAGAACCTTTTTCCACAGTCAGATTGCCTTTTGCCGGATCGTAGCGGAAAGTGAAATACCAGCTTCCATCGGCTTCTTCAACGGCGACGCATTCAGCCGTCTGGTCGACATGACCCTGCACAATATGTCCGTCCAAACGTTCGTTGAGCAACATGCTCCGCTCAAGGTTTACCCTGTCGCCTGCCTGCAATTGTCCAAGATTCGACTTGATCAGCGTTTCCCTGATAGCGGTTACGGTGTAGGCGGTATCGGTTTTACGTACAACGGTGAGGCAAACGCCATTGTGCGAAATGCTCTGGTCGATTTTGAGTTCGTTCACAAAGGAACATTCCATAGTGATGTGCAGATTATCCTGCTCTTTTTCAATGGAAACCACTTTGGCTGCTTCTTCAACAATTCCTGAAAACATATATTTTATTTTTTTTATACTTTTCCGAAAGCATTGAATCCGCCATCGACGGGGATACAGATACCGGTCACGAACGATGAAATGTCGCTCAGCAGATACAGCATGGCGCCGTTTAAATCGTCGGGTTCGCCATATTTGCCCATGGGGGTATTGCTGATGATTTTGTTACCGCGTGCCGTTGGTGCGCCTGTTTTTTCGTCGGTTAGCAGGAAACGGTTCTGGTTGGTAAGGAAGAATCCGGGAGCGATGGCGTTCACGCGAATACCGGTTTTGGCCAAGTGAACGGCTAACCATTCGGTAAAATTATTGATGGACGCTTTGGCCGCCGAATATGCCGGAATTTTTGTCAAAGGCTTGAAGGCGTTCATCGACGAAATGTTGAGCACGCCGCCCCTGCCCGCTTCGAGCATATCGGTTGTGAAGACCATCGTGGGAAGTAACGTTCCCTTAAAATTGAGGTCATACACTTTTTGGAAACCTTCCATGTTGAGGCCGTAGAAAGTTTTCTCAGGTTGCGACAAACTGCCGGATGTCATTTCTTCTATCTGTGTGGTGGCGGCGGGTGAATTTCCGCCGGCGCCATTGATGAGGAAATTGATTTTTCCGAGTTTTTCGTTGATCACTTTCTTTGCGGCTACTAACGAATCCTTGTCCAACACGCTGGCGCCAACGCCAATGGTGGTTACGCCAGATTCTTTTTCTACTTGGGCGGCTAATTGAACGGATGCTTCTTCGTTCAGGTCGACGATGGCGGTTTTCACGCCTGCCGAAGCCAATCCCCGTACAAGGCTTGCTCCGATTACTCCGGCTCCTCCCGTGAGGACGCATACTTTACCGTTCAGGTCGTCAAATGAAATCTTGTTCATTATTTTAGGTTTTATAGGGTTATTGTTTTTTGAGTTATTGTTCAAATACTTTTTTCTTGTTGAGATATATTTCCGGTTATCAGCCATCCTTCTCCCATATTGAAATAAATCGCAAAGTTAAAAAAAATCATTACTGATCGATTAAAATATGTACATTTGTCGTGCTGAATTTCATGTCAAATTAACCGTAAATATCAACATGTCAGGCGACAGTCCTATAAAAATATTTGCAGGTTCCGGTTCGCTGGAACTTGCCGAAAAGATAGCCCGAAGTTATGGCTCCGAATTGGGAAAATGTTCCATCCTCCGTTTCAGCGATGGCGAGTTTCAACCGGCCTACGAAGAATCGGTCAGGGGATCTACCGTGTTTATTGTCCAGTCGACCTTTCCTCCAACCGAGCACCTGTTTGAATTGTTGTTGATGATTGATGCCGCCAAGCGTGCATCGGCGTATAAAATTGTAGCGGTGATACCTTATTTCGGGTTTGCGCGTCAGGATCGGAAAGACCGCCCGCGTTGCGCTATCGGAGCCAAATTAGTAGCCAATCTGTTGGTTGCCGCCGGCGTCGACCGCGTGATGACCATGGATTTGCACGCCGACCCGATTCAGGGATTTTTTGACGTTCCTGTCGACCATCTGTATGCATCCACTATTTTTATCCCTTACCTGAAAAGCCTGAATCTTGAAAACCTCGTTATTGCCGCTCCCGACGTGGGCGGCACCAAGCGCGCCAATGCCTATTCGCGTTTCCTGAATACCGAGATGGCCATTGGCTATAAACTGCGCAAGAAGGCGAATGAAATAAGCGAAATGAAAGTCATTGGCGAGGTAGAGAACAAGGATGTGGTGATTGTGGATGATATGGTGGATACCGCCGGAACCATTACCTTGGCGGCCAATTTGATGAAAGAACTTGGCGCGAAGTCGATCAGAGTTGCGTGTACCCATCCGGTACTTTCAGGGCCGGCCTACGATCGTATCCGCAAATCGGCCATCGACGAGATGGTAGTTACCGATACCATCCCGCTGATCATCCCGCATCCTAAAATTAAGGTGCTTTCAGTGGCCGACACATTTGCCGATGTGATCCAGAAAGTACACGTACATCAATCCATTAGTGATAATTTTATTGCATGAGGTATTATCTTCTTTTTTTATTGGTATTATTGGTTTCCTGTAAAAACAATGTAATTCCCAAAAAGGATTTTATATTGATACTCACAGATATCTATCTGTCAAAGTCATATTTTTCTTCCGAAGGCATCCTTCATGCACGCTGGCAGGATACGATTCCCTACAATCATCATATTGTGGAGCGTTATGGATACAAATGGGCGCAGTTCGACAGCACGGTGTCGTGGTATTGTTCGCGCCCCAGGAAGTATCAGGATGTATACGAGGCTGTGATGATAAACCTAAACGAACTCGATAAAGCAGTTTCCGAAGAACTTGATCCTCCGTCGGAATTGTGGATTGGAAAGAATTATTTTTACCTGCCTGCCGATAAGGAACATGATTCAGTTCCTGCAAATGTATTACTGAAAGGCGTAGGATCATATTTGGTGAGCGCTAAAATACGGGTTTATCCGCAGGATGGTTCTCTCGATCCGCGAATAGCCCTGTATCTGTGGCGTAGCGACACTACGGCGTATGGCGTCCGCGATACGCTTTGGACAGAGCCTTTGTGGAAAGACGGCTTCATGTATGAATACCGCATGGAAAAAACCTTGCTGCCCGGCAACGAATTTACGCACATCAAAGGCAACTGGCTGCATTACGACCAGAACGATGTGGATACAACTCTCAGAAAACGAGCCGAAATCAAAGATATTTCGGTATATCATATCCCGAAAAAATTTTGAAGTTTTTCTTAGACAACAAAAGCGTGTAATTGTTTTACATGCTTAAAATTGATATTTTTATCAAATATCTTTTGTATTATCCTGAAATAGTTATAAATTTGTAGCGTTGTAGTAACCCTTAATGATTAGTTATAATACCATGATAAAGAAATGTTTATTCAGTTTATTTGTTAGTATCATCTGTATATCCTTGTTTGCTCAAAACGCTAACAATGAAGGATATACATTTTCAATAGTTAAAGAAGTAAAAGCGACTCCGGTGAAGAATCAGGCGCGTTCGGGTACCTGCTGGGCATATTCGGGTTTGTCGTTTTTCGAGAGCGAGTTGTTGCGTATGGGAAAGCCGGAATACGATCTTTCCGAAATGTGGATCGTGCGCCACACGTATCCCGCCAAAGCCGAAAAATATATGCGTTTGCACGGCAACCTGAACTTAGCGGCCGGAGGCTCGTTTGAAGACGTGCTTTGGGTAATGCGCAACTTCGGTATCGTTCCGCAGGAGGCGTATCAGGGTTTGAATTACGGTGAGGACAAAAACGTTCATGCCGAGTTGGACGCCGTCGCCAAAGCATACGCCGAAACCATACTGAAAACAGCCGAACGACAAGGGTCTACGGGGCTTACAACGGCATGGGTGGCAGGTTTTGAAGGTATTATGGACGCCTATCTCGGCAAACGTCCCGAAAAGTTCACGTACAACGGCAAAGAATATACGCCGCAAAGTTTCATGCAGTCGCTGGGGCTGAATATGGATGATTATGTGTCCATATCATCTTTCACGCATCATCCTTTTTATGAACCGTTTATTCTCGAAATACCCGACAACTGGATTTGGGGCGCATCGTACAATGTGCCGATGAACGAGATGCTTGAGATAGCCAACTATGCGCTCAACAACGGTTATTCGGCGCTTTGGGGTTCCGACGTCAGCGAGAAAGGATTTGCCTACCGCAAGGGAGTGGCCGTAGTTCCCATAACGAAAACCGAAGAAATGTCGGATACGGATAAGGCGCGCTTTATTGGCGTGTCGGACAGCGAACGCGAAAAACAGATATTGAACTTGGACAAACCGGTGACCGAAAGGGCGATCACGCAGGAGATGCGTCAGATAGCCTTTGATAACTTCCAAACGACTGACGACCACGGTATGCACATTACCGGCATTGCCAAAGACCAGAACGGCAATACTTTTTATAAGGTGAAAAATTCGTGGGGCGCCGACGACAGCAAATACGAGGGGTATCTCTATGTGTCGGAAGCGTTTTTCCTGTACAAAACCATGAATATCATGGTGCATAAAAACGCGATACCTAAGAGTATTGCGAATAAATTGAAAATTAAATGAAAGTAAATTTTTCTCAAATCAATCCATAAAATGTAATGTAATATGAAGAAAGTCTTTTTTTTGTTACTTGTCGCCATCTGTTTTCAACAAGTCACGGCGCAAAATCTGCTTTTGCAAACGCTTAAAAGCGAGGCCGACCGTAACCTTACCGAACTGAAGAAACAGCCGATTCCGGCTTACTACATCAGTTATCGCGTATACGATCAGACCGCCCACAGCATCTCTGCAAGTTTTGGCAATCTGATGCAGAGTATGCCCTATACGCAGCGACTTTATAATGCTGCAGTTCGGGTAGGTAGCCCGGAATTGGACAATACCCACGAAATCAAAGAGGGAAACGAGGCCGGATATACCGACTCTAACTCTGCCGGTTATGGAAGTCTTGGATTGGAAGACAATCCGGCGGCATGGAAATTAACCTTATGGCAAAAAACCGACGCATTGTATGTTGAAGCAACCAAACGCTTCGAGAAAGTGAAAGCCAATGTTGCCGTAAAAGTAAGTTCGGAAGACAAATCACCCGATTTTAGCATCGAAAAGCCCGAACGATACATCGAAAAACCGGTTAAATTTGCCGATATTAAGTTTGACCCCAAACCATGGGAAGAAAAACTGAAAAAATACAGCGTTGTATTCAAAGAAAATAAGGATATTATCAGTTCGTCGGTATCTTTTAGCGTGGATTTGACGCACAAATACTTTGCAGACACCGAAGGAGCGGAAATATTCGAAAACCGGCTTTGTTACTTTTTGATTTTGAATGCATCCGCAAAAGCCGATGACGGAATGGATTTACCCTTGCACAAAAGTTATTTTGCATACGATATTAAAGACTTGCCCACCGACGAACAAGTCATTGCCGAAGCTAAACGGATGAGCGAGACCCTGTCGAAATTACGCACAGCGCCGGTTGTGGACTCCTATTCGGGGCCTGTGCTGATGTCGGGACAAGCGGCAAGCGTGTTTTTTCACGAAATTTTCGGACACCGTATCGAAGGTTATCGCCTGAAAAATGAAAGCGATGCGCAAACATTCAAGAAAAAAGTGGGTGAATTGATTTTACCCGAAGATATATCGGTGATTTTTGAACCGCAACTGAAAAAGTCGCATGGGTTTTCAATGAACGGTCAATATACATTTGACGATGAAGGCGTTCGCGGACAACGGGTGGAAATTGTAAAAAACGGAAAACTTGTGGAATTTCTGATGAGCCGGTCGCCCATCGAAGGTTTTCCGAAATCGAACGGACACGGACGGGGTCAAATATTTTACAACACCGTTACCCGTCAGTCGAACACGATCATCGAAAGTACCAGCCCAAAATCCGACAAGGAGTTACGCGCCATGATGATAGAGCAGTTGAAAAAGGAAGACAAACCTTACGGCTACCTGATGGATCAGGTGTCGGGAGGTTTTACCATGACCGGACGATACATGCCCAACTCTTTTAATGTTACTCCGTTGCTGGTGTACCGCATTTATGCCGATGGACGTCCCGATGAAATGGTGCGCGGCGTTGATTTGGTGGGTACGCCGTTGGCTATGTTTTCGCAAATTGCCGCTTGCGGCGCCGTGTACGATATTTTCAACGGCACTTGCGGCGCCGCTTCGGGCGGCGTACCTGTGGCAAGCGTTTCACCTGAGCTGTATGTAAAAATGGTAGAAACGCAAAAGAAAGCAAAGTCGCAAAGTCAACCTCCTATTCTGGAGCGTCCGTAACATTAATTATAAAATTCAAATATTCATCCGACTAATCATTTTATTATCAATATCATGAACACAATAAAAAATACGTTGTTATTTATCGCTTTATTTTGGGGGTTGCAACTCCTGTCGGCCCAAACCGAAAATCCTGTTATTTCTGCCATTCAAAAGGAGGTTGACAGAAACAAGTCCGAACTTAAAATGGAAGGCATGATGTCGCCGTTTTTCATCAGTTATACTGTATTTGATATATATAATTATAGTCTTTCGGCTTCGCTCGGCGCTATTACTAACTACAGCGAATATCATCTGCGTCGCGGTGTTCCCAGAGTACTTGTTGGCGATTACCATCGCAATACCGTAAACGCATTGGGCGGACGCCCCGTCCCTCCGGCAACCACCAGTCTCATGGATGATGTACCGGGTATTCCCATTACCATTTGGAGAGGTTTGGACGATATGTACAAAAATACCGTTGAACAGTACAAAACACGTATGGCGATTTTGCAACAACAAACGCTCACCAAAGAAGAAGAAGAATTGCCCGATTTTGAACAGGTCGAACCCGTAAACATGATTTTGCAACCTGTTCCTGTAAATTTTAACAGGAATTACTGGGAAAATTTTCTGCGCAAAGCATCCGAAACGGCAAAACAGTATCCCGACATTTTAAATTCAAACGTATCATTAAATGTGCGCAATATAATGACTTATACCTACAATACCGAAGGAAGTCGTTATGCCGTTCCCATGACGTTTTATCAATTGGTAGTAACTGCCAACACCCGTGCAGGAGACGGACAGGAACTTACCCATACCATTTACACAGAAAATGCCACTTTTGAGCAAATGCCCGGCATTGACGCTTATATCAATGATTGTAAAACATTGATGGAAGACCTTTTGAAATTAAAAGACGCCCCTGTGATCGACGATGCATACTGTGGCCCTGTCCTGCTCGAAGGCAAATCGGTTGAACTTCTTTTCAGATGGCAATTTTTTCAGAACAGCAGATTATTTGCCGCTCCAAAAACGGTTCAACTGAATCCCAATCAACAGGGTGGGGGAGGAAATGATTTTGAACTCATGTTAAATAAAAAAGTGATTTCACGAAACATTACGATTAAATCCATTACAGGTCAGGAATTTTATAAAGGTCAGAAACTTAACGGATATTATCCGGTTGATTTCGAAGGTGTTGTGCCCGATAAAGAATTGGTGCTGATAGATAATGGCGTGTTGCGTCATTTGCTCAACGGAAGGAAACCCACCAAAAAAATACAGCATTCTAAAGGACATGTCCGCTATGATATTAATTCCAACAATTTCAGAGTAGTTCCGGGCAATATTTTA
>Ga0082212_10004744_pt1 | contig 18746 bp, 16 predicted proteins | sample TergutNt197P3_FD_71548 | JGI IMG/M metagenome (GOLD analysis project Ga0082212, IMG submission 71548) | Neocapritermes taracua P3 segment gut microbial communities from Petit-Saut dam, French Guiana - Nt197 P3 | ecosystem: Host-associated > Arthropoda: Insects > Digestive system > Gut ...
TTCTTTCGGAGAGGGTATGGTAGAAAGCCTTCAATGCGGACTGTCAACGGAGTGTACGCTACAGGGCTGGAGTAAATAATCTTCTTGTGCTATAATACACATGAGCGGAGGTGTGGAATGCTTGCTTTTTACTTAGCTGCCATAGAATCGCAAGAGGATCGGGACTTGTTTGCCGATCTATATAATGGGTATAGGGATTATATGTTCTATATTGCCAATAAGATATTAGAGGACGAGTATGCCGCAGAGAATATCGTCCATGATGCTTTTGTGCGAATGATTGAGAATTTAGAAAAATTCAATCTGCGAAACGGTCACAAAACGAAAGGCTTAATTGGTATAATAGTAGACGGGTTGGCGAAAAACGAGTACAAGCGGCGTAAACGCATGTCCTCGCTTGATGACGAGCCGGAAGCCGTATTATCTGACCCTAGTACTATAGACGATAGGCTTATACAAAAAGAGCAATACGCCAAACTGCTGGAGACTGTCGAGCAACTTGATTCAAACTACAAGACTGCTTTCCTCCTTAGATATGGCTACCAATTCTCGGTAAAGGAGATCGCGCAAATAACTGGGGCTACGGAGGATAATGTTAGACAAAGGCTCCACAGGGCAAAGATAAAGCTAAGGGAACTCCTTGCGGGGGAGGTGCAAACGGTATGATTACGGTACACCAAAAACTAAACGATGGCTTTTTTGACGTAATGATGAAAGTGGCCTGCGGGGAACTGATGGATAAGCAGATTGCGGGATGGGATACAGCTAATACGGGTGAGCATACGTTTTCGCCGGAGTTTGAGCGCAAGATGAAAAAACTCATGCGTGGTCAGAGCCGTATGATCAGGACAAAGAAAGCAAAAAAGGCTCTCAGCCGCGCCGCCATCGTGATTCTCGCGGTCATGGCTGTCGGGTTCACTTTTACCATGAGCGTTCAAGCGTTGCGGGTGCAGTTTTTCAGTGTAATAAGAGAGTTTGCAGAGGAGTATATTGGGTTCTCATTTAGCGATAGAAATGAGCCTCCTATTAGTGATGTGCAACGTCCATCCTATGTGCCGGAGGGATATTACGAGATTGGGATTCAGGAAATGCAAGCTGGCGTTCGTATAACCTATCGGCACGATGATGGCAGTCGAATATATCTCAAACAGGAAAACATGAGCGAAGGGTCAGAGGTGCGGATAGACGGTGAGAATATTGATACGTCGTATGTTGTCGTTTTCAACGGCATTGATTTTCAGGTCTATGAAGGCAGGAGCAAGGATGATGACAGTTACGTCATTTGGGAAACCGATAAAACCTTTTATCAGCTATTCGGTACAATTCAACCACAGGAGCTTATTGCAATGGCAAAGTCAATTATAAAATAGTTCTTAAGCAGGAAAAGCCCAACGGCTACGGTTGTTGGGCTTTTTTCTGAAAATAATATTTTGAAATTTTGTCATAGCTTGTCACAAACAGCTCGGCTAAATTGGTATATAGATAGAGTCTTGATGGACGAAGATTGTTATTGGGAGGTGATGCCTATAGTTGCAACATGATGCACTCCGGTATACCCCACTAAGAGAGGAGACTGACCATGCAAAGCTAACCGATAATGCGCTTAGATGAATTAATCACAAACGAAAGGACTGATCAATCATGACCGCCTTAAAGAACAAGGCAATTAAGTCCATAATTATCCTTTTGACGATAGCTGGTATGATATGCACACTACCATTACTAGCAATTGCACACAATTCTGATATTTTTAGCGGAAATCCTGGGTACAGCAATGTAAAAGGCATTAGCTTAGGCATAAGTCCAAGCGCGCTAAATTCTGTACTGACACTTACTCTTTACAATACAGCGTCTTCTTCATCTTATGGAGGATGGGGTTCTTCCATAACGCCTAACGCTTATGTTTCTTCCGTTATCAATTTAGGAACAACCCCTTCCGCGGCGCGGGATGTTACTGTCATAGGCGCAGCACTTGGCACTACTCTTGGTCGCACGGTTCCTTATGATATCATGGGTAACATTCTTGATGCGAATGCCAGTTTTTGGAGCCGCGTGGAAATACAAATGAATAATGATACGAACGTTTGGGGTACAAGCGTTACCGATTCTGTGAAAACTACACGCGCTAGAAAGTCATATTATCACGAGACGGGTCATGCGTTAAAGTTAGCCCATCCGGCCATGGGGAGTACGTCAACTGCTATAAGCGGCCATACTACATACGGAACAAGTACGCATGGAACAGGTTGGTATCCGGTAGCATTGATGAATCAAGGGTTTCCGGACGGCGTTGTATCAAGTGGGTTGAATACACATGCTCCAACGTTCAATCAACGGAGTACAAAGTAATCGCTTTGCGTAGGGTTTCATTTCTTGCGAGGTCAGTTTGACTCCCGTGTGATATTCACGGTCAAGCCCATACACGTTTGGGGCAACATCGTCCCATCGCATGGTTTTCGTCCACTCGCGAACCGTTTTCCAATCGGTCAACAATGCTCCGTTCCAATGCCGTTCCAGGACACACCAGCAATGTTCCACCGGGTTGTACTTGCTGTGGTACGACGGATAATAAACCAACTCAATCGGCAATTGAATTGCATCTGAAAAGTCAACAATCCGCTTGACAAACTGTGTCCGGCAACTTTCCAACTCCGGTCAGTTGTCCAAATCAATCTGCAATCGTTCGATAGGTTCCGGGAATACCGATTGGGTAATACTCAAATCCTTGTTCATGCAGATTGAAACGTTCGAACTGATTGCGACCGTCAATGATGACCGGCGTTTTCATTCTTTCTTTGATTTCGTCGAAATCCGGACTGCGGAAAGCCGACCACTCGGTCATGAGCAGCAAGGCGTCCGCATCGCTCAAGGCGTCGTATTTGTTTTTGCAGTATTCGATATTGTCGATGTCCTTGAAATAGAAGTTGCGTGCCTGTCCGGTTGCTTCCGGATCAAACGCGTTGATCCGGGCACCGCGATTCGTCAATTCCCGCACCGTGACAATGGCCGGTGCTTCCCGCATGTCGTCGGTGTTTGGCTTGAAGGCAAGTCCCCAAAGAGCGAAGGTTTTGCCTTGCAGATTTTCGCCGAATCGCATGACCGTTTTTTGATAAACAAGTTTTTTCTGTTCCTTGTTGACTTCCTCAACGGCCTGGAGCAGAACCGGGGAAACATCATGATCCTGCATTGTTTTGATCAGTGCCTGAACATCCTTGGGAAAGCAACTTCCGCCATATCCGCAGCCGGGAAATAAAAACGCACTCCCGATACGCGAATCGCTGCCGATTCCTGCACGCACCTTGCTGACGTTGGCTCCCACCTGATCGCAAAGTCTCGCGATTTCGTTCATGAAACTGATGCGTGTGGCAAGCATGGCGTTCGCGGCATACTTGGTCATTTCCGCACTGCGAACGTCCATGGTCAGAACCCGGTTGCCTTTCATCATAAACGGTTCATAAAGCGTTTCCATGATTTCCCTGGACGCTTCATGATCCGCCCCGATGATCACACGATCGGGTTTCATAAAATCGGCAATGGCGGAACCTTCCTTGAGGAATTCCGGGTTGCTCACGACATCGAATCGCAAGGATTTCGCTTTTTCTTCGCCTGCGTCGATTCGTTGTTTCAACGCCGCCTGAATTTTCGTCCGCACAAGGTCGGCTGTCCCGACCGGAACGGTTGACTTATCGACGACAATCAAATCACTCGACATCAGATTTCCGATCTGTTCGGCAACGCCAAGTACGTATTTTAAATCGGCGGAACCGTCTTCCCCCATCGGCGTTCCGACGGCGATGAAAACGATCTCGGCACCGGCAGCTTTGCCACCCGGACAGGTACTCCTGTCGGCAAGCTGGGCGGTCCGGCCGGAATCACTGTTCAGGGCTTCGGCGAGCGATGTGGTGAATTTCAGGTCACCCGCCGCATGGTTTCGCTTGACCATTTCTTCAAGTCCCGGTTCATAGATCGGAATTTCACCTTTGATGAGTTTATCGACTTTCGCGGAATCCGTGTCAACGCATGCCACACGGTTTCCCATCTCGGCAAAACATGTCCCGGAAACAAGACCGACATAACCCGTACCAACAATGACGACTCGCATGAGTCAATCCTCCAAAAATTCATTATCAGACGTTTAATACCAAATTCAGTGTGGCTGTTCACGGAGTTTCAGTTGTTTTCTTCTGTATATGTCTTCTTGGGCCTGAAAAAGTTTTTATAAATTCCACTATGGTAAATTCGATGAACCAGAGAAACCGGCAACAATCGGAACAGATATCTGAGAACGGGGTAGATATACAACAATGAAAATATGCCCTTCATTCGATATATCCCATAAGCGTATATCTTGCATTCGTTCCAGTTGCTTTCCCATCTCCGATTGTACACATTCGTTAAAAATCTGTACTTCATGGTAATATCCGGTAAACTTGCAATTTTGAATCCATGGGCAAGCACGTCAAACCATAAAGCAATGTCCTGGTTTCTTTTGTATTTTTCGTTATATCTCAAACCCGCATCAAAAACTTGTTTACGAATCATCACCGCCGGGTGAGGGAGCGGACTTGCAAAAAAAATCGTTTTTTCCACATCTGCGGGTGTTTGAGGATAATGACGAAGATTCGTCACTTGCTCGGATTCGTCGATCAATTCAATCGAACCTCCCAAGACCGCGATATCGGGATGTGATTCAAGAAATTTCACCTGTTTTTCAAATCTGTCGGGACAGGAAATATCATCGCTGTCCATTCTGGCAATGTATTGGGACTTGACCTGTTCGATCCCTTTGTTCAGCGATTTGGTCAACCCCAAGTTTTTGGAATGGACGATCAATACCAATTGCTCACCCAATTTGACTTTCCACTTGTCAATGACGTCGGAAAGCTCAATCGGTATCGTGCCATCCTGTACCAAGACGATTTCATCGGGTTTTAAGGATTGTTCGTCCCAAATGCTGTGCATGGCGCGATCGAACCATTCGGGACGATCGTTGGCATACACCGACATGAGAACTGAAATGGACATTTTGGAGTTATATCTGTCAAGTTTTCGAGTAAGGATATCAATAGTCATTTATCCATGGCGTCAATTTTCCACGGAAGCAATCGCTTGTCACGATGCAACACCCAACCTTCGTGAAATATTACGGAGAAACGTAAAGCAAAATACATGAAGATACAGTGCACTCGTATAAAACAGGTTTGAAAAAAAACGCTTGTCCTTTTGTGCAAAAACTTTTTTGCAAAACACCTGGTTCGGCAAAAAGCAAGACCAAATGGAATTTGAACGGAAATTTTTGTCATCCTCGTCAAATTGATTCCGTGCAAGCTCAAGTATGATTTTTTTCGATTCCCTGGTACTTCTTGCATAAGCTCTGAAAATACGATACATTTTCACCTTGAAATAGAGATCACGATGATTTTCATAAGCGCCGATGTCTTGCAGAGTGTTTTTTAATTCCTGATAAACATCAACGACATTGGTGAAATTGCTTTTCTTATTTGAAATGGAATTCTGACAAAATCGGTAGTAATAAAGGGCGTCATCGATAGAATCAATTTTGGTCGCCAATGCCACGCCTTTCCAGTTTTGTACGACATCGTTGGAAGCTTGCTTTCCTGTTGCAAACATAATCTGATTTCTTAATAAAAAATCAGACAACCACAATTTCTGGCAAGCTGATGTCATTTTGAAATAATCATCATTTTTTAATAACTGTGGTTGTTCCGTACCAAATAAAGCGGAAGGAGAACGACGTCTTAATCGCGGCTTGGTTTTTCCACGGTCATCCACCCGCGCGAATTCAAAAAAAAGCATTTCCGCCTGAGTTTCTTCCGCTCGCCGGAACAGTTTTTCACACAGTTGCAGGTCAATCCAGTCATCGGGATCTACAAAACAAGTATATTTGCCTTTGATGTGAGGAAACGCCGCGTTACGTGCCGAACCGCCGCCCTGGTTTTCCTGGTGGATGACCATGATTCGCGGGTCATTCATCGCGTATTCTTCAAGGATCGCAGGCGAGCCGTCCGTCGAACCGTCGTTGACGCAAATGATCTGAATCTCCCGCATCGTTTGGTTGACCACGGAATCAAGACATTCTCGCAAATATTTTTCAACGTTGTAAACGGGAAGGATGATGGTGACGTTCGGTTGCATGAATCACTAACGCCTTTCAAATTGATATTTTTGCCTTGGGCGAAAAACAATTGTTCAAATTTTTTTCATCAGTTTTCTGATTCTTCGGGAAACTATATCACGTGACCGGTAAAACAAATATTTTAGTCTTGAAACATAATTTCCGTCGAGCGAATGATAAAAATACCTGAGAAGGCGAAAAAAGTTCGAGTTTTTATGCTTATGCAAAAACAATGCTTCGTCTTCGCCGATTGAACTTTTGATTAAATCAAGGAAATGCGGTTTGAATTTTTTCACGGTTTGCCTGTAATGATAATACATCGCATTGAGTTTTTCAAGAAGAAACAATTCTTTCCATTCATCCTTGTATAGTCCTTTCTGCAACAGCATTTCTTTAATACATTCATAAATAGCAACGACATCCTTATTATTATAGGCTTGTCGATCATTCATGATCGAAGTGGGATTATTGCGATGAAAATACAACCGTTCATTAACAAGGGCAAGTTTGGGGGACAACACAAGGGCTTTCCAGTGAGCAACATTATCTTCGTAACAGAGCCCCTCGGGAAATGTAATATCGTTATCGATCATGAAACTCGTCTTCCAGAGTTTCGACCAGGCATTCATGTGCCCCAAAAGCGTTTTCTTATCCACGTCCGCCAAAGACTGATGCTGTAAGTGGTATTGTTCGAGCGGGAAAATCCTGCCGTCCGGGTTCGGCACGTAATGAAAGAAGAACAACGTCATATCCGCGTTTTCGTTTTCGGCAACGGCGTACGTTTTTTCGCAGAGTGTCAGATCAATCCAATCGTCGCTGTCAACAAATAACGTATATTTGCCTTGAATATGGGGATAAGCCGCATTGCGTGCCGAAGAAAGTCCCCCATTTTCTTTGACGGTAATTTGTACGCGGGAATCCTGCGCGGCATATTCCTCAAGGATTTGCTGCGAATTGTCCGGAGAACCGTCATTCACGCAAATGATCTGAATATCGCGCATGGTTTGGTTGACCACGGAATCCAGGCACTCACGCAGGTATTGTTCCACGTTATAGACGGGGATGACGACCGTTACTAACGGTGAAGATGACATTTTGTTCTTGATTTCTTTATTGTCCAATCAGTTTTTTGAGTCGTTTTCGCATTTTATGCGGAACCAAAAATCGCATGCGTGATCGCAATTTTGATAAAACGGAACGGCGATTCGCTTTGTTAAAAGCAGCTTTTTCTTCTTCCGTGTATTCAGGATTGTTGTCGTAAAGTTTCCCTTCAAGGAACTCTTTCATTCGTTGCGAATACCACCCTGCTTCTTCTCTGTTACGCAATTCTGCATAACTTGGAGTCATCATAGACGGTATAACACCAAGCGATAAAAAGTGGCTTGAGTTGGTACAATATAAAGCACAACACGAATTTCCAATTGGCCTGTCAAAATCAATCGACTCCTCAATGTTATCGAAAATATTTTGCTGTTTTTTAGAAGAATAACACGGTTTGAGAATTCCAGTTGACAAGTTCAATGTTCCACTCCAGGAACCCGCATAGCAAAATTCATGACGCCTCACCATGAAATTTTTCAGCGTAAATTCATATAACGGAGATTGAAATACCTCGCCAATCCTTTTGTATTGTTCTTTTGTATGACTCGTGAGCAATGTTATCGTACCACTATCTGTTGTGTCACGTGTAGCGGCAATTTGTGGATATGCCCCGACGTTCTCCAAACAGACGCGTCTTATCTCATCAACATAAGGCATATAGCCATCGTACATATTTAATTGCACAAGAAATGAACATCCTGCATTTTTAACCAATTTGACGTTTTCAAAAAAAACCTCAATGAGATTTCTTTTTTTCAATTCAATGTAGTGCAATGAAAAAGCAAAATGAAGCCTTTCACGATACTCGGCGGGTAATTCCAGGAAATCTTTGAGTCGATGCGTCAGAGTGCCGTTTGTTGTAATATTAACGAAATGTCCATTTGACAGAAGTTCTCTTACGATTTTAAATGTTTCACCGGGCAATAATGTTTCACCGGCTCCACAGATGCTTATATAACAGGTGCCTCCCAAACGTTCTTGTGTCAATGCCTTTCCAATCTGTTCAGGTGAATAATTCATCACCGGCAGTTTTTCATGTCTTCTTTCTTGTTGTATAACATAACAATACTCACATTTTAAGTTACATGAGGTCACAGGAATTAAACACTCAAAAAATCTTTTTATTTTTTCTGACATATAAACTTGAGATGACTGGTTAAGGATTAAATCTCAGTGTGTTACACTCACACACTGTACGATTTCATGTTAATGATCGATAATTTAATATTATGACAATACCTTACTAATCTCCATGAGGTTGCTCAAACTGGCGGTTTGACGGACGATTCTTTCGGAAATTGCCTGTTCGAGGATACCAGATAAACGCTTGACATCGTCGATAAAATGGACGCGGGAATTTTGTTTCATCGAATGTTCATACACACCGGACACCTTACCGTAGGAATTATCAACAAGAAATACCTCTTTTCCCATGAGCATGGAACATATCCCCACATGCAATCTGTCAGTAACAATCATATCCGCCGTGTCGATTGCGGAAAAAAACAACTTGGTATAAAAGTTACACACGTTTCCGTCCCGGGAATCCGAATGGGCACATATCGACAGGTCCAATGTCGGTTTGATGTCATCAAATCGTGTCCAATCTGTTTTGGATTCACTGTCTGTACGAAGGAACCAGGCAATTTTAATGCCATTTCGTTCCATTAAATCAGGGACAAGCCAAGATACTTTGCGATAGGCTTTAGTGAAATTAAACCGCCGGACATTGGTTGTCTTCATAAAATCATCTGTCATGAAAAATACCATGTCATGTTCGAGGTAAATCCTGGCATTAGTATTGGAAGCAAGAAGATAATCATAACTCTGTTTTTCCCGGCAAAATATTACAAATCGTTTGTCAATCACTTTCAGGAGATCGGAACAATCATGAAAGCTGGAAGGAAGAATGACAATCCGTTTGATGTGGGGTTGTTGAAAAATGGGAAGCGTACTTGCGTACCTGTGACTCCAGTTTTTGACGAATCTGCCGCCGCCGCCATAAACAAGGTTCTCGCGGGTGACTTTTCCATGGAAAACATCATACAGGAAACGGTATTTCTCAAACAATTGGTATTCCGCCTGAGCGATAACTATATCTCCCATATTTCCATAGTTGGGGATAAAAGTAAAACCGTTCAGGTCCCGCAGCATGTTCACAATGTTTTCATCATTATAACCTGAAGGCGAATAATGGGTTGTATGCAAATGTAAATCCACCGATTTTTTGTAGAAACACTCCTGCAGCTTCTCTATGAAAAAAGCCAAGAGACGCCTGGATATATGAAACAATCTTTTGAGAAAAAAACGCATGATAGTTTGGGCAGTGTTTCTTACGTGGTGTTATTTTGCGTTGGATCCGGCTTTGACAAATTTGCTCGCGACTAATTTCAATACGCTGTTTTTTATATCGTCGTGCAAAACAAATTTCCAACAAAGAGACAAGTAAACGCATGCGACCAAGAGTGAGGAAAGAACCAAGGCGGGGATATTGACCAGTGAAAAAGGAATCTGCCATTTGATGATGTGGAAAAAACAGATGACGGATAACCCCATCAACAAGGGCTTGACCTGCACACGCCAGGCATAATCCACAATAGAATAATTTAAGCGTCGTGAAAAGTATATTGCAAGATAAAAAAAGTTCCTTAATAAACGCGCTAAAGTAATTAACAAGGCCACCTCCAATAATGACCAGCCTCCATAGACGGTTCCCAGCAATGTTCCCATAGAAGCAACAACCGTAATGACAACCGCACTGAGAGCAATGGGGGCAATAGAAGCACTTCCTCCGAGTACCAAACGATAGTTCGTCGTTTGAATGCCGTTAAAAACGATTCCCATGACGGTGATTGTCACAATCATACCTATCCAAGCAAAAGATTCTCCTAACCAAGCCGTAATGATCTCGCTTCCGAAAAGAGCAAAGACAATAACAATGGAGCAACCCAGGCTGGCCGTTATTTCTCCCATTTGGATCGCCCAACGTCCCAGATTTTTCCCGCCGCTTTCAACAATGTCTTTGCTTGCAATGGGAACAAGCGGTGCGGATACTTGTATGAGTATCGTAGAGCAAAACGAACTCAAGACAATCGCCGGGGAAAATGCCGCCACCATATCGACCCCAAGCGTTTTGCCGATAATCAACATGGGCAATTGAATGGACAAACCCACAGACACCTGGCTGATGAAATTCCAAACACTGAAAGAAAACAACGGCGGCAAGAGATTCCAACGAAGCGATTTCCGGTGAAAGAATATTGCGTTGCCATGAATTCTATAGGCAAGGAAAACCAGTGAGGTCAACTGATAGAATGTTCCGGCAAATGTTGATGCGGCCAGGATCAATAACGAGGGAGAAAAGAATGAATAGCCGACAAAAAGAACAATGATACGTAAAACTTTTGCCAAGCACTGCTGCATGTTACCAACATCAAAGCGATTACCGGCCTGAATGACGGTCGTAAAAGGAATAAGAAACAAATTAGCCCAGAAGTCAAAAGCTATCGCAAGGAACAAAATGAACAAATCGCGGCGGACGTTTTCGGGGACTTGATAAATCGCAACAAACCAGGGATAAGTACATAAGAAACCGATGGCTCCAATGAATCCCAATCCACCGAGCAAAAGTTGCGCCATGCTGGAAAGCGATTTGAATTTTTCGCGATCCTTTTCCGCCACGGCGTGCGAAAAAAAACGCAAAAGTGCCGGTTGCATTCCCATGCTCAAAAAGGAAAACAAAGTGAGCGTGGAAACGGCGAGAGCCGAGATGCCGTAAAGCTCCGTACCCAGGTGCTTCAGGTTCAGCGGCAACGACAAAAAACCGACGAGGCCGGTGACAAACACCGCCAGCCAGCCGCTTCCGACGTTTTTGATAAATTGTTTTTTGATACTGGTCAAGGTAAGTAGGAAGTAGTAAGTAGGAAGTAATCGACTCCTATTCACTTCCCCTCCCGATCAATTTTTGATAAAACTCTTCAAACTCGTCCGTGACACGATTCCAGGAAAATTTTTCCATGATCCTTTGTTTGGCGGTTTGGGCCAAACTGTCGGCTTCCTCAAGATTCTCCAATATCCACCGCAACTTTTGTGCCAAATCATCCACGGATTTGTTTTCAAAATAATACCCCGTGTCAGCTACCGCTTCAATATTCTCCGGGATATTGCTCGCCAGCACGGGAATTCCGTACCCCAGTCCTTCGAGCAACGCGATACTCAAGCCTTCGAGTTCCGAGGGTTGAACGTACATTGTAGCATGATGAAACAATTCATCCAGCAAACGTCCGCTCACAAAACCTGGGAAAATAATGCGGGGATCATTACCTGCCAAGTCATACAAATGGCGTTTGAAATCCTCGTTGTCTTTCGCATCTCCGGCAATGACCAGTTTATAGTCTGCGGTGCCGCCGGCGCAACAACCCGTCAATTGCCGGAAAGCGGGAATCAAATACTGAGGCCCCTTTTCCGCGACAAGTCGTGATGCAAACAGGATATACTTTTTCGGTTCCAGGCCGAGCTTCAGTATCTCCTGCGGCTCGACGTATTCTTTGATTTCACAACCCGTCGGAATAAAATGCGGCCTGACTCCATAAAGTTTCTCATAAAAGTCACATTGCACCTGCGAAACGGCGGTGAATGCGTTCTTTGTCGCCGTTCTCACCGCGATTCTCTCCAGGAAACGAATGAACCACTGACCAAACGAGCTCCAGCGTTGTCTTTTCCAGTCGATGCCGTGCATTTGCAGGACGGCCTTCGCGCCGCTCATGCGGGACAACAGGGCAAAGGCTCCCGACGCGGCAATGTGGTGATGGACGATGTCGTATTTTTTGGAACGGAAAAACAAGGGAGCATTGCGACCCGCAATTCTGATCGCTGCGAAAAAACTGGCGGAGAGTTTTTCCGCAAACGAAAAATGCAGGGAAGGCACGCCGATCACACGCATTCCCTCAACGTTTTTTGGCAGCGCACCATAATGCCGCATGGAATAAACGGTCACGTCATGGCCGCGTTGCACCAGGCGTTTTCCAAGTTCAAACGTAAATTTTTCTATTCCACCTCCCAGTTCGATATGTTTGACCGCAAAAAAAGCTATTCTCATGGGTGTGGGGACAGGGAGATTTTTCATTTTCTTACTCTGCTCTCTGAACCCTGTCTTCTACTGTTTATCAAAACAAGTGTCCAATATCTATTAACAACAAAACATAGTCCGCCACCCGGACCAGGGGGGACATAACCCAAAGGCACGTCTACGAAAGCGTACCAATGGCACCCGGTTTGGAGTCATGAAGTGGACGGACCATGTGTCGTTGTAATCACGAGTCATTCATTTTTCGTCTTAGTGCTGCTTTTTTTGATGTGCCTTTTGACCTCAACCAAGCGTGGTTTGGCGTTCCCAATCTTATGTTCTTTATGCGGTTGACTTTGCGGTTGACTTTGCGATTGGACAGTCTTCGTGTGTTTTTTCAAGCGTATGAAATCCGCGATATACTTGATACAAAGTTCCTTAATTTCATCGGCAAAGACAAGCATGGCGTCACTGGTGAATTGGTCGTTCACATTCGATGTCAATTCCAGCGTTCCCACTTTCTGATGACCATACAATAACGGAATGACGTAGGAAATCAAAGCTTCGTTGTCACTCATGGCACCGGGGTTGTCCCAACGACCGATATAACTTTCGTGCAAAAACGGGATGTTGATGTCAATGTATGCTTTGTGACAACGGCAGTGTTCGCTCGCCAGAGACGACGTCAAATCCTGCCACAATTCGTCCCAGGGACCTTGTCCTTGATATCGGAGGTTCGCACCGATACTGCCATCCTTATCATCTTTCTTGTGCATTCGTTTTTCCCACTGATAACGAAAACGTTCCCAAAGAATCATCATCTCTTCCCTGCCGCACAGTCCGGAAAGAATTAACACAGAGGGAATCGCAATTATGACCGCCAGGGGAAACCAATCGTTTCGATATTGCATTCCAAGGCAGGCGACAACACTTCCCAAAAGGAAAAACACGCTGAACCACCCAAGTATTTTTCGATTCGATTCAAAGATCAGGAGGAAACGATGATGAATATGTGCCCGATCCGGTGAAAAAATGCCTCTCCCGGAACTCATGCGACGGTAAAAGGAAAGGCAGGTATCGAAAATCGGAATGATCGCAACCGCGACAGGGGGAAGTATGTGAATGACACGGTTCTCCACCGTGCAAGATCGGATTAATAACACGCCGGTAACCAAGCCGATCAACATACTTCCGGAGTCACCGAGGTAAACTTTGGCAGGCGGGAAATTACACAAGAGAAAGCCGAACAAGGCTCCGGCGAAAACGACGGAAATGATAAAAACGGTCGTTTGACCTGTGATAAAAGCAAATGCGCCTGCCGACAAGGTCATGAAAATTCCCGCCGTTGAAGCCACACCGTCGGCCCCGTCAAGAAAATTGACGGCATTGATGAGCCCGACGAGCCAAAAAACTCCCAACGGATAGAACATGTGCCCAAGATCAACCTGGAACCCGAAAATGGATATGGTCGTAAAATCCCCGGCAAAGACCATCACGATGGTAGCCACTGCCATTTGGGACAAAAGTTTGGTTCGGCCTTTCAACTCCCTTATGTCATCCGCCAGGCCGACACTCACCAAAATGACTGCGGAAATCAATAAAGAAAGGAGAATTTTTGACGACGTTACAGCGGTCATACTGACGCTTCCTTCGGAAAAGATACCGATTCCGGCCAAAGTGATCAACGTCATCAAAAAAACAACGACACCGCCGCCGAGGGGGATGGGTTTTTTTTGAAGTCTCCGGTTGGCGTCAGGGTGAGCAACCAGGCCAAATTTAATCGCCCAAAATGTATAGGCATCCACACACAACTTGGTCAAGAGAACACATAAGACCAGGTGAATTGTCAATACCAGGACGGTACGGCTACTTCTGATGGGTCGATGCATCAAACTCTTTGACAACTCATTCTCGTCAGTCACGGAGGATGAAGCATCATTTTTTTTGTTCAGCTTATTCCGCTGAGACAGGGCCGTATCAACTTCATAAGGAGCTTGTAAATCATTGGACGCAAGGGATGTCGTGCCCGAAGAATAGGTCACCAGATATCGACGAACGTCTTGAGGATCAGGCGAGAGAAGTGCGACCAAGATAGCGATGATCGCAATAGTGAGCAGAAGCTCAAGAAGAGCGAGTTTTCGCAAACTGCCCATCCCCCCCATTTTAACACAAGTTAAAAATTTAGATAATCTATCCATGTATTTACATCTGCACTTTCCATAAATGGGGCGTACCGACGCGACAAAAGCCTCGCAGAGGATACAATATTACCGAAAATAGAATGTTTTTTTGTTCCATCGAATGACGCAACGATAAGTGGGGAATTGCGGGTCGCAATGCTCCCTTGGTGATGAAAAGGTTTTCAAGCCGTTGTTGGCGTATTATTTTCGACTATGTGTCATATTCTAATACGCGCGAGTGAGTAATCAAGATAATATTGCCCGTCAGTATTAAATTTTTTTATAATATTAATCGACTTATGTTTGGTTGTTTCCCGGAAAGTGCAGATTGTATTTTACCTAACCCTAAAATTCAAGAGACTTTCTGTCATAATATCAAAAACGTTCGTGTTATCAAAAAAAATTCTTTCTGGCTGTTGCCGTACAAGATCATCATTGTATTTTGCCCCCTCGGAGATTTATCATGTCACGCGACTTTTCCATCAGAACCATGTTTCACACCACGCCGTGCGACGCGTTCAAAGCGTTTTTTGCCGCGATCGGCATCGAAGTCCCAGCCAACCACTGGAATTATCGCAGGATGCAAGATGTCATTTTCATGGACACGTTTTTCAAATCCTTACCCGTCGAACAACGCCAAACGACCAACGCGATACTGCGCGACATTCATCGTTTGGCCTGCTCGGAAGGCATGGACGCGATCAACGAGGCCATTGAGATTTTACACCATGAACCACTTGTCCTCGGTGAAATGTGAAATTTGTCAAAGTGATGCAATCAAATTTTCCTTGCAACCTTTCGCAACAATGCCTGCCTCTTGACACAACTGCAACAAGGGAGCAAGTAAGGTGAGCTGAGCAACGTCAAGCGGCAAACGCCAGGAACCGCCGCGAAAGTCAAGCGGATGATTGTCGGCTTGATGTTTAAAAACCCGTTTGAGTTGCCGCATCAAGGAGCTTAATTCGCCGATTCGCGGCTTGGTGATTTTTAGCGGCGAATAGATGACCTTTCTGATTTTGTGCAGCTCGCAGAATGACACCAGATTTTTCAAGTCCTCATGCGCTTGGAGGTCACACAGTTCAAAATCGCTCATCGTCTTGCCGTTACGAAGCGGATTTCTCGGAAACAACGGATCAATGCGCAGCGCAACAGAAACTCCGGCTTGTTGCAATTGCGCAATGGCTTCAAGACGGCTACAGACGCTTGGTGCGCCGGGTTCCAGCATTTCACGCGATTTGTCATTCCAAAAGGCAAGCGAAACCTCCAACCAAAGCGGTGTTAAATTTTTGTTCTGAAAATACTTGTAGCGTGGATGTGACGGTTGTAAACGACTCAGCTCAAGCAAGGTGTCCAAATAAGGAGATTGCAACAGCATCGCCGGATTTTTCGTCAGTATGGTAATCGTGGAAAAACGGTGGCGGTATTGCAACAGCTTTTCAAGTGTGAAGAGCGAATTCTGAAATTGCTCTTCAATCGGCCCGAAAGCATCCGTGCTGTTGGACACATGAACCGGTGTGCAGGCAACATCGTATTTTTCGAGATCATCAAGGTCTTTCAACAATTGCCGTCGGAAATGATCTTTGCATTTTGCATGAGAGTCTGTGATTTTTGCCGCAGAATAACCTTGAACGTAACAATAACGACAAGCGTGCTCGCAACCGGTATAGACGTTGATGCAATAACGCACACCAGACGGAAAAACCGTTTGATCGGCAAAAGGACAATACCATTTGACGACACGGGGACGCGTGACGGTGAGCGTTTTTTTCGCGGAGTTATGCGGCAAAAAATAGAGTGTTGCCCTGAGTTGTTCCTCTTCAGTAAGTCGTTCAAAAGCGGGAGCATACTTGCGGTCAAGACGTTCCAGCAACGATCTTGCAAGGGACATGTCCATGCCGTCGAAATTATTGTCAAATAGAGTTTTATTCATTACCAATACATATTGAAACAACCATGAAATATCATACTCCTGTGCCGAACCATTGGATGTAACTCGGGATGACAATGCTACAAATAAACCAGAGGAAAACAATAACCGATGGAAGCGATAAAACGATTCCCAATATGGCAAGAACATATTCACGATTCTTGATAGCGAAAAATGCCGCCGACCACCCACTAATAGTGAGCAGAAAAATTAAAGCGGGAGGCGTACCGGCGTTGTGTGTTGCAATGTAAATATCATTTCCGAAGAAAAGGGCAAGACCGTTCATAATTCCACAAATCAACGCAACCTTACCGAGACCTTCGGAAGGAGTGTGTATTTCCTGTTGATGTTTCTCTTCCGAATTGTTCATCTTAAATTTTCATTCTGAAAAGCCAATGGTAAACAATGATGTTACGACAGCCATTATAACATTTTCATATTTTCATTCAAGTGATATTTTTGGCCACCTGAACTCGGCATTGTCGATCTCAAAACCTGCGACAACCTCACATGGTTTGAGACTGGTTGCGGGTCGCAATGCTCCCTTCCCACGCGACGGTTCGGATACCAATATCAATATCAATTCGCGTTTTACCAAAACGTTCTCGACCAAGTGATCGGCAAAATTGTCCCGGTCTATGTGATCGCCGTCGAAAAACAAGAACCCTATCGTTGCGGAGTCTGGCAAGTCAATAGCGAGTAGGAAGTAAGCAGTCGGCAGTTATAAGTCGGAAGTAAGCAGTTGATTGCTGACAACTTCCTACTTCCTACTGCCGACTCATCTCTGCGTTTTCCACCACCTTCACCCCACCATGCTGTTTCGCCGGGACCGTATGATCCACGAGCACCTTTTCGCCTCGCGTAACCTGATCGCTTTCGTTGCTAACGCTGACCGTTCCGTCTTTGCTGCCGCGAAGCAATGCACGAACGTCGCGTTCCACTTCATGTTCCGTCGGCTCGTCCATCATTCTACGCCGTCTGCGCCAGAACAATTGCAACAGTTGAAATACCTGAATGGCTTCCGGTAGTTTCCGACGAGCGGAATCCCGAGCCGTTGCATAGTACGAGCCGGCAATGCGGAACGCATCATCGCCCGCAATCAAAAGCATATCGCCAACGATACGCGTCGCATAGCGGAACCAAACAAGCAAATTGCGAAGGACATCGATCTCCGCAACCCGTTCGCGCAAGCGCGCCTCGTCCTCAAAGACCCCGGGCCAAAACTGCGGATATTCCCCGGCAACTTCGAGGACTTTCTCGATGAAACCGTAACGACGCACGCCCGAACCGAGAAGTCGCCTGCGATCCGTCGTGTCCAGCACGGTGTTTTCGAGTTGCGGAATGAGCGCAGCCATGTTTTGAAACCCGGTTTGCAGTTCGGCCAGCCACGTTTGCAGATCGCCGACGATCCCGTCACCCATTCCCCCCGGCCCGTCATTGAGCGTTTTGATCGATTGCACATTGGAAAACCCTGAGTTGCCATGCGCACCGACGCCGGTTGCCATGACGCGAATGTAATAGGTCGTATTCGCATTCAGTCCGTCGATATTCCACGAAGTTGCAGTCGCATCCGCATTCAACGAGACAGGATTCGTAAAGAGCGAATCATTCGCCACCTCAATGATGTAGCCGGACGCATTGGTGACTTTATCCCAATCAACAACAATGGTACTGCTACTCACCGACATAATCACAAGAGTCGGCGCAGGAAGCGGATTCGGACCAACCTTTGGTTGCGAGTTGCGAGTAGCGGGTTGCGAGTAATCAGTAGGAAGTTTTAAGTCGGCAGTCGGCAGTTGATAGTCGGCAGTTGACGGAATCTTCCAACTTCCTACTTCCGACTGCATACTTCCTACTTCCGACTGCATACTTCCTACTGCCGGCTTCTGACTTCCAATTGTTCCGCCGGCACTCCGGCCAGACAATCCTGCCCTATACCCTCTGACCTCTGCGTTTAACTCGGCGTTCTGCGCTTGCAACAGCGCAATCTGCGATTCGAGAAATGCAAACTGTGCATTCATTGTTGCGTTTGTGCCACCAGCGTAATCACCCGTGGCATCAATTGTTGCGTTCTGAATTTGTTGTTGCGCTGGTTGCAACCGACGTTCTGTGTTCTGTACTTTGCGCTTAATACTGGCTTTTTTCTTTGTTGGCATTGTTTGGCCTTTCGTGTAAGGTAATAGGGGATAGGGGAAGTTATTTTCCCGTAGGGAATTGATGTTGGTAGTAGCGAGTTGCGAGCGGTGATTCTTAGTCCCAACGGGACGTCATATCTATAACCCCCAGCGTAAGCTGGGGGTAAACGGCCACCCAAAAATCTCTTTAGCCCTGAAAGGG
>Ga0082212_10004745_pt1 | contig 18743 bp, 12 predicted proteins | sample TergutNt197P3_FD_71548 | JGI IMG/M metagenome (GOLD analysis project Ga0082212, IMG submission 71548) | Neocapritermes taracua P3 segment gut microbial communities from Petit-Saut dam, French Guiana - Nt197 P3 | ecosystem: Host-associated > Arthropoda: Insects > Digestive system > Gut ...
CACTTTGTTTCAAATCCTCCAGAATTGTCAATGCTTTCAAGGAATCGCCCCCTATATCGAAAAAATTATCGTTAAGGCCGATTTCCTCCAGGTTCAGAACGGATTTCCAAGCCTGTATAATTAGAAGTTCCTTATCCTCCAGACTATACATTAGACCACCACCCTATTCTCTATGAAGTTGCATACTTCCGCTAGATGTTCGTCTAGGTAGAAATGGCCACCATTGAATATCTCTGCCTCAAATCGGTTAAAAGTATGGTTTTTCCAGTCCCCCACTTGTTTGTGACTTAAGATATTGAAGTCATCCGCGCCGTTCAGCGCGAAAAGTGGGCAGCGCAGCGGTGAATGTGTGCTATTGTAGATATAATTTCTATGCAACTCAAAATCCTTACGCACTATGGGTAGATAGTAATCCATAAGTTCCTTGTTCTCCAAAAACACAGGGTTTACTGTGCCATAGTTGCGGATAAATGCAATAAACTCCTCATCGGGCATATCCTGTATGGCTTGCATCTTGGAATGTTCTGGTGCGACAGATGAAGAAACAAATAGCGCTTGAGGCGTGAGTCCGTGATATCTCTCAAGATACACCGCTACCTCATAGGCGATGATTGCACCCGTGCAATGACCAAATAGTGAAAAAGGCTTTTGGAATTGTGTCAAGCACTCCTCTGCCATGGATTCCGCCAAGGCTTGTAGGCTCTCGGGCATCAACTCTCCAACGCGTTTCTCGCGCATTGGGTACTCCACGGGGTAGGTATTGATATTAGGCGAAAAGATACGAGCCCATCTTGCAAAATACAATGAGCTTCCCCCTGCGTGTGGAAAACAAAACAAACTTACTTGCGCACCTGTGTTATCGGAATAATGGTTAACCCATTTATTTTTTGTCAAGTGTTGATCCTCCTTGTAAAGGGATTCCAAACTCCATGCAATGGATAAATTTTTGATTTACGTTTAAGCGAAAATAAGGAGCGATTTTTGAAAAATTCATATCTCCAATTGAGCAACTTCCAAGACCACAAATTGTTGAATAGGCATTCAAGGCATGCATAGCTGCACCGGCGTCCAAAAGCCCAAGCATGTACGCCAACCCACCATATTTTGGCATGCTTGCAACTGCATTAAAGAAAAAGAAGATGCTGAACGCAGAACAGTTGTAGATGTCGCGATTGTCAAAATAATGTGCATCCTTAATATCATTACAAGCCAAGTTAATAGGTTTTAGAACATTCTCGTAAGGAACGTAAGCGTATATGCCCTCCTCAAGTGAAACAACTCGATCGGGTTTAATATATAAGTAAAAATCGATGGGGTATAACCCACCTGCACTGGAATAGCAATATTTTTGCGAACCATCAACCTTGTATTCACGCAGAATTGCAAGCAAAGAGGAAAATCTTTCGAACGAAATAACCATTTTTTTATCGAACACTCGGGTGGAGCACCTTTTCAATTCTTCAACAACTGGGATATGTGCCAGTCTTATTGCTATGTCCGTATCAACCACTTTTCTGCGCAGTGCTTTTTCCAGCAGTTCTCTATGTATTTTTTCATCGTAAACCGAGCTGCCTAAATATTCGTTATACTCTGTAAATAACTTGGTCTGGGATGAGAAAAGTCCAAAAGCATCCTCAATAGAGTGAACCAAAATCTGTTTTGCTAAAAGCTCATTAATGAAACTGCGTAGAAAGATTGCATCAATACCTGGGAATACTTTAAGCATTTCACGCAAAGTGAAGCCATTGCAAGCAGTATAGTAGAAGTTCGGGAACATCTCAACAATCTTACTGCCATAAGCATGGCCGTCAATAAGGATTTCTGTGCCACAAACCTCCCAATTCTTAGATGGTGCCCAGTAAACTTTGCTCATATAACCCTATCCTTCCTGCATTAGAGGTTAGTATTGCGTAACATGTAACTCTTAGCAGCATATCCACCTACTATTTTTTAATTTAATTTGGTGGTAAACTATAGATCAACACCTCTGAACTTTTTTGTGTTAATTAAATCATGCCGAAAGCTTGGTGTTTGCTCAAATTCTATTGATACCCTAATGCAATCTACGGGAAGCTAGTAATGACCTCTTTACCATCAGTGTTATCTTTCTTTTCACGAATCAGATCATACAGTTCTCGGATAGTTGTTGCTGTAAACATCTCTGTCAGACCTAGATCAATTTGGAATGCCTCCCTGATCTCTGAAACAGCTCTGACCGCAAGAAGCGAATTACCGCCCATCACAAAGAAGTCCGAATCAATATCAACCGCCGTACCTAAAATCTCACTGTAAACTTCAACCAAGCGGCGCTCCACTTCATCTCTTGGAGCAGAGGAACTCCGATCCACCATTGAACTGCTTTCGCCAGGATCGGGTAAAGCTTTTCTATCAATTTTGCCATTTGGCATAATTGGCATTTGCTCTAAACGAATAAAGGCTTTTGGCAGCATGTAACCAGGAAGGTTGGCAAGAAGCATTTCAATAAACTCTCGCTCTGAAATTTCGCGCTTTGCAACGTAATAGGCCAAAATTCCCTGTTTGTTATCTGTAAGTTTCGTTACACAGCTAATCACTCCATCTATTTGACGCAGAATCGCCGTGATCCCATCCAGTTCGATGCGTTTACCTAATATCTTAACCTGGAAGTCCTCCCTGCCCATAAAGTAAATCTCTCCCGAGGAACTATATTTGCCTAAATCCCCAGTCTTATACAAGCGCTCACCAGTCCTTGGGTTTTTGATGAATGCCTCCAGTGAGGCCATGTGGTTTCCCAGATAGCCCGTAGTGACGCCAACACCAGCGCAATACATCATACCAATAACACCTACTGGAACCTCCTCTAGGTTCTCATTCAACAAATAGTATTTTGTATTTGGAATGGGCTTACCATAAGGAATAACACCCGCTCTCACATCTTCTGGCCTGACCTCATGGTAGATGTTCCAAAGAGTGGTTTCAGCTGGACCTCCTACATTGACTAATCGGACATCCGGTAAAGTAGTGAGGATGGTATTCGCAAGCTTTACATGAAGATAATCGCCACCAGAAATTACCAACCTTAACGATTTGAGCGACTCAGGCACCCGCTTGCCCATGTGCTGAAAAAACATGTCTTGCATTGCGGGAACAGAATTCCAAATGGTGACTGGCCCGCGCTCAATTAGCGCCTCCCAATGTGAAGGATCCCTCGCACCTTCCTCAGTTGGTAAAGCTATTGAGCCACCTGCGTAGATCATGCCGAACAAATCAAACATGGACATGTCATGTGCGAGGTTCGTAAGGCCGATCGCCCTGTCATCAGCACTGACCAAAAATTTATCCACTGTGAATAGAATTGCATTAAGCAGTCCCGCTTGACTGATAGGAGCAGCTTTTGGGATTCCTGTCGAACCTGAAGTGTAAATGATTGCAATTGGGGCATATTCTTTAACCGGAATGGGAAGTGATATGTCGATTTCTTTCGAATCTGAAAGAAATGGTGTTATCGTAATTACATCATAACTTGCAAATATTTTAGCCTTTTCCTCAGTTGTGATGAGAATATCACCTTGGACGTTATTCAGACATTTCAATGTCAAGGCTGTAGGGTACGAAAACTCAATAGGCATGTATGTTGCTCCCAAGGAAACCACGGAGAGTACACTAACAATCTGTTCTATACCCTTGCCCAAATGCACCCCAACAATGTCGTTGTTCTTAACACCTATATCACGAAGTTTTGCAGCCATATTGCGGACATATCCTCTAACGTCTTTGTAGGTGTAGATATTGTCCAACGTTATGATGAGAGGTTGTTCTTCGTAGAGTAAAAAGCTATTCCAAATGATTTCCGGGAAACTTTGAAAAATAAATTCTTGATGGGTAGCGTTTGCTTGATTGATTAATATCTGCTCGTTTTCCGGTAATGGCAGTTCAAGAATCTCGTCCCAAAAGTCTTCGTAATAGGCAGCCTTACGCAGAATATCCTTTTGCAGCTCAACCATAGCCTCAAGCATCTGCCTATCCATCAGCCCTTCAACATAATTCCAGTTAAATTCAAGCGCATCGTTATACAGAATCGTATTTATGTCGATCCAGATCTGCGAAGTATGATTTTCTTGGTAGCATACACGCAGAAGTTCTTTCTGTGTTTGAGGGACTTCCGCCATCATGCCGAACACAATTGGGACTAAGGCATCAGTATACGAACTGTTTCTCTTATAAATTTCACGCAGAACCTCCATCCCTGAAAAACTATTGTGATCCTTGAGTTCCCAAAGCTGCTCTTGGTTTCGGATTACAACTTCGAGAAATGGCTCTTTCTTATTTTCGATTGTAAATAGCAGGAAAGAAGAACAAATTCCGATAATTTTATCCACATCCGCATGAAACCCCGGACGATCAAACTCTGGGATATTCAGCATGAACCTGCTCTTATAGTTCCATCGGCTGATTACAGCGGCAAAGGAAGTGAAAAGCACTGCAAAACCGGATACACCATATTGTTTCGCCTGCTCTTCTAGCGCCCGCCATTCTTCTATAGTTAATGCGCACTTTACCTGTCCGCCGCGTGCTTGGCCCAGTTCATGCAAGGGTTTAAGCAGGGGCAAGGTAGCACTGGCTGGTAGATTCTCCATCTTCTCCAACCAAAATGCACGATCACGTTGATACTTTTTCGTTTTCTTCTGTATAGACTTGTATTCCACATAATCCTTATAGGTTACTCCAAGAGGAGGTAATACGATAGACTCGTCACCATACAGCAATTCCAGTTCAGCATGGAAAACTTCATAACTCCATCCATCAATAATTAAGCCATCCACATAGATATGGATGATAGCATGATCATGTGCCACAAGTGTCGCCCGAATTGAAAGGAGGGGTGGCTTAGTCAAATCTAGTTTTTGGCTTAGCATCTCCTCACGAACCTGCAATAGATATCTCTCCTGTTCCTCTATCGATGAAGCACTTACGTTGGCAAGCGGCAAATCCCAATCCACTTCGCGCAAGAATTGCTGGGTACCATCCGAGTAAATAGCACAGCGCAACATATCGTGGCGGTCAAGCAACATTTTTACGACGCGACACATCTTATTGTGATTGTAGGCTTTGCACTCCATTTCCACATATCCATTTGTAATAACTCCTGCGTACCCAGCATGACTATCCCTACCCACAAAGTACGATTCCTGCAATTCGCTTAATGGAAATGTTTCCCATTTAGCACTAGGATCAACAGTGAAGGAAATTGCTTCCTCATCGAGCTCATCTTGATCATTCTCACCAATAAGAGTCGACACTTCCTCGATAGTGGATGCTTGCACAAATTTTTGGAATGGAATATCAATTCCGATCTCGGCCTTTATCTGTGATAGCAGGCGAACCATAGAGACAGAATCCCCACCTAGCGCAAAAAAGTTGCTACTTACGGGTGGATTCCTTATATCTAGTACCTGCTCCCAAATTTGTGCAAGCCTTTTCTGAACATCAGAGAGCGGTTCAATTGCTGATTCATCCTTGCCCAAATCATTTGGCAATGGTAGCATAGCCTTATTTAATTTTCCATTAGCGGTGAGGGGGATGGCGTCAATTCGAATGTAGTACTGCGGAATCATATAGTAGGGCAGATTTTGTTCCAGATGCGTCAAAAGTTCTTTTTTGGAAAGCTCGACCTCATCAATATAGTAGGCGCACAATATGTCTCTACCGTCTGACATCTTTTGCGTAGCAACAACAGCATCCGTAATGCCACTTTTTTCGCAAAGAACCGACTCAATATCCCCAAGCTCAATCCTGTGCCCACCGATTTTGACTTGGGAATCCTTTCTGCCCAAAAATTCCATTACCCCAGTGGTCAGCATCTTGCCGTAATCTCCTGTCTTATAGATTCTGCCCCAGTCTAAGGTATGTATATAGGACTCTTTCGTCTTTTCTAAATTATTATAATAACTCTTCGCTACACCACGCCCACCAATATAGATTTCTCCCATTACATCAATTGGGCATTGGCGAAGGTTTTCGCCCAGGATGAGCATCTTTTGATTTGAAAGTGGATGACCATATGGCACACTTGGGCAATTATGGTTGCTATCATTGATTTCATAAAAAATTGACCAGATGGAACCCTCTGTTGCTCCACCCAAGCTAACTGGCTTGCAATCTGGTAATAATCTTTTGATACGCATAGGCAGCGTCACAGGAATCCAATCTCCACTCATAAGGCAAAGTCTTATAGAAGAAATACTATCTACCTTTTCTATATCCGCCCTCTCAATCTGATCAACAAACATCTTCATCACGGCGGGGACGCTATTCCATATGGTAATACCCCATTCACGTATGATCCTAGCGATGTTTGGTACGTCACGGATATCAGGCACTATGACCAATTCCGCTCCAGCAAAGAGAGAGCCAAAGATATCATAGACTGAAAGATCAAAACAAAAGGAAGATAAGCCAATTAGCACATCTTGTTGAGAGATGGCCCATCGTTCGTTTACATCAAGGATTGTGTTGCACACTGCGTCATGGGTAACCTCCACACCTTTGGGTGTACCTGTGCTACCAGAAGTGTAGATGATATAAGCCGTATCAAAAGGATCTACAAACGGCATTTCCCAGCTATTTGCATCCACTGCACCGTCAGTATCCATGTCAGGTGCTGCCAACATTAAGGCGCAATTGCTGTTTGATAAGATATATCTCCGACGAGCTTCAGGGTAGTCCGGGTCGACCGGGACATAAGCCGCCCCGCTTTTGATTACACCGATAATGTTTGCTACAGTTTGCACCTTTCTCTCAGCCAGTACCCCTACGAAACAGCCTTTTCCTATGCCTTTTCGCGACAAAAACCGTGCAATACTGTCTGATAGGCGGTCTAGTTCAGCAAAGCTAAGTGCATCTGAGGAATCACGAACGGCAATCTTTTCACCCAAACTCTTTAGTGGGTTACATACAAGGTTTTGGAGTGTAGTTTGAGGGATATCCTTTTCTGTTGCGTTATAATTTTCCAGCAAAGCTTTATCCTCGGATAGCACTTCCAGTGCTTTACACCATTGTTTGCCCGATTCGTCTATACTGCTCAGTAAGGCCGAAAACTGCGCAAACATTTTTTCAACCACATAACCCTCCAAATATGCCGTCGCATAGTCCCATGTAGCAAATAGCTCACCTTCGACCTCCATAACTTGGCAGTCTAGTGTAACCTGCGGCGTCTGACTGAGTCCGTATTTAAGTTCTCCGACCCGAGTAAGTGCATCAAAATTACCGTCAGAAAAGAGCATGCTTGTAAAAACTATAGGCATGATGCTAGTGCCGTCCCCATGGCTCTTAGCTAATTCTTTTATAATATCCAATCCGTCGAAAGCACTGTGCAGGTAGGATCGCATTGCAGATTTATGCACATTAGCTGCACAAAACCAGAAGGATTCTTCCTCTACGTTGCTCAGGTCAAGGGGGAGAAGTAGAATTTTCGTAAAATCACCTATAACGCGCTCAATACCCTTTACCTTATGAGGTCGATCCGTTATGGGCATATTGATTGTAAAACAATTCTGACCACACCATTGCCTTAGCACAAGTACGTATGCAGTGTTTAGCACATCTGTCTGAGTTAGACCTTTTTGTTTCGCTATTGCCTTGATCCGTTCCCACGCAGTTTCACTCATGGTGTATGAAAGTCTCTTTGTCACGTTTGTTTTTGCATCCTTGGAGAGCTTAACGGGGATGTTAGGTGATGGTGGAATATCCCCTATTCGTTCTAGCCAATATTTCTTATCTCTTTCAAAACGTTTATTTTCAGGCTTGGAGAACTTCTCAATGTATTCCTGAAAACTCGTTAACAGAGGTGTGGGACCCTGTCTCTTTTCATAGCATTGCATAATCTCATTCATCATCACCGCAAGACTATAGCCGTCAGCAATCAACATATCACACGCACAAAAAAGATATATTTTTCCGTGACTGAGTTTTGTTGCCTCGAAATGGAACAGTGGCCACTTATCGTGTAAAAACGATTGACAGGACAGTTTCTCACGTCTCCCAAGAATGTAAGAAGATTGCTCCTCCTCGCTCCATCCATTTAAGTCTACACAGGCCATAGCATAGTCTGACACCTCATCAATTATGGTTTGCCCACTTGTACCTTTTATGACCGCACGCAGCATGGGCTGTGCGCGTACTACCTGATTAATCGCCACGTTAAAGTGTACAGGGTCCACATCACTGACAAATTCATAGTATACGTGTGTGGAAACTCCGCCCATCTCAAAGCCAGCGCTCTGCCCCAAGAGATACGCTAGTTGCACCTTGCTTAGAGGGAATGAATCTTGCATAAATTTAAAACCTCCCTGCAAAAATCCCGAAAGTTCTATTGACGGATACTTATACGGGCGCAAAAAGTTCCTTCATCATCAACTGTTCCTGGCAATTCTTGCGGAATAGACCTGGAATTTCCCCAACTTTTTTATAGTTAAAATTAGTGTACATGCGGATGGCCATCTCATTGGAAGATTCCACTGTCAAGAAAGATTTTGTTCTAAGTCTAACAGAACCATCATTGTGCAATGCCTGTTGTTCATAAAAAGCGAGTAGCACCTTCCCGTAGCCTCTACCTTGCAAATTGTGTCTTACAACGATCTGGTGTAAGTACGGATACATGAAAAACGCTCCTTTGAGTTGGAACCAGACATAGCCTACGCATTTTTCACCGTAATTAGCAAAATAAAAGGAATTCTCTTCGATACCCTTTGCGATTTGGCTTTGCGCAACAGCCTCAGTTGGGTAATACTTCTTTCCCAAGTTTGTAGTGAAGAGTACCTCAACGCAACTATCGATATCCTCTGCTTGCGCAGGGGATATTCTGATTGTCATGCTTTGTCAACTCCGTTCCTTGCAGGGTCAACACACCCTTTTTTGCTCCAAAATGGCGTTATGTACAATAGTTGTTACATCCAAAATGTTGATAGGCTCGCCTAGAAAAAATTCTTCACTCAGCGTCACATCATATTTATCTTGAAGGTAAACAAAACTTTCTGCAATGATCATACTGTTTGCACCTAGATTTTCGATAATCAGTGAATCATCAGTGATGTCATCGATATCCAAATCTAGGTATTCTGCGAAGAAGGTTTTTATATCTATCTTCAAATCTGTTTTTGATATGAGGTTTATGTCCTGAAATTTTTGTACAAGCTGCAGGATAGGTATCGATCTAAACCCTTCTTCTCCAGTAACGATTTGCTCACACAGATATGATTTGCGAACCTTCATACTGGTCGTCAGTGGCAACGGAAAGGAGGAATAAACTACAGAAGCCACTCGCTGGTTCAGTGGCAGTTGCTGGTTTAGCTTTATAATTTGATTTTGAGTACCATCCACATCTAGCCCATCCGGCAGGACAGCAACAAGAACAGGCTGCTCATCTATACCGAGTACTGTGTAATGAATCCCCACCTCGGCCAAGGAGGCGAAATGCCTTTCAATTTGTTCGGGATAAATATTCTCACCGGAGGCGTTGATAATGATATCCTTAATCCTTCCGCGAACGAAAGCATCTCCTTCTGTGATCTCAACGATGTCGCCGGTTTCAATATATTCGTTTTCCCTAAGTAGCTCTTGTCTGCTTTGAAGTGTTGCCGAGTAGAGTCCATCACCGGAAACCAGCAATTCGCCATAACCTTCTTCGTTTATGGCACCGTCTTCTCCTCTGACCATCATCTTATAGAAGGCATTTTTTGCGTTGCCTACAGATCCATTTGCCCTGCTATCTGGTGTTGTGCTCATATTCATAGTCAAAATGCCAGTCTCCGTCATACCAAAGCCTTCGGCGAAGCAGATATTACATTCATTGTATGTGCGAATCATCTCAATATCCGCCTTAGCGCCGCCGCAGATGCCAAAGCGCAGCTTGTCTCCAAATAATTCGCGAACTATTTCCTCGTTTACGGCCTTGTATTTTCCCTTAATCAACCGCAGTGTCGATTCCCAAACTAGTGGCACTGAAAAGGCGGCTTGTACCCCTGTTTTCTTAATTGTAGCCGAGAAGCTAGAGAGTGCTTCCTGTTTTGCCAAGACGATATCAGCACCTACCGTAGAGTATGCAAACAGAACTCCCAGAGCGAAGGTGTGATGGAATGGTAGAAACAGAGAAACCTTATTGTTATCTGGGTTGAAGAGCATGTCAAGCATGGAAGTCCGAGTCGCTACTGTAATAAGAGTACGAATCTGCGAAATGAACTGCTTCCCTTGGAAGACAAATACCTTTGGGTCGCCTGTGGTACCTGACGTACAAAGAGCAATCTTGTCCGCAAATAGGTGGGAGGAGTTTTTCGCTTTGATGTTTGGTATGGCAATTAATTCCTTAAAGTCTATTGATATGGTTTCAAAGCTGACTGGGTTTGTAGTAACGATACCACGTGCTCCAGCTTGCGTCATTACATAGCTGCAAAAATCGGCGGGGGCTTTATTGTCAATTAGCAGTACGTTATAGCCGAGCTTTAGAATTGCCATCATGGTGCTATACCAGTGAGGGTGATTGAAAGCCTTGAGCCCAACCCAAGAACCTGCTTCAATCCCTATAAATTTTTCTTCAAGGTAAGCTGTGATTGCAGTGATCTTTTGGAAAATATCAGTGTAGCTGTAGGTTTGAGTCTCCTCATCTACATATTCAAAGAATGGTTGCTCGTTAAATGCGCTTTCAAGGTAGTAATAGTATGCTTCTATTGTATTAATCCGAGAGAAAGCTTCAGCTATTTTTTGGACGATGTCTAATGCTGTAATCATATCAAAATTAACTCCTTTCACTGTACCTAAGGCACAAATATTGTTGAAACTGCTATTTTTTGCGGCGTAGTTTAGTACACTTCAAATCAGATAGTGTTCTCCCGGCATTAGCGTCAAGATCATCATCTACTTACTATCAGTGCGCAGGTGTCTAGATCTATCATGCAATATTAGGTGTAAAAAAAGTGCAGGAATCAACCCAGATAATAGAGGTATATATTTGTGCTTTTTTGACGTTGCTTCACACTAACCTCCTAACCGTTCCACTAGGTTTTTTATGGAATCCGCCGTATTGAATTCTTCAATACTCACGGACTCAAGCGGGATTTCGATATTAAATCGCTCCTCAATGCGGGAAAGTGACTCAATCACGTCGAAAGACTCAATAAAGCCAGACGAGATAAGTGGGGTGTGTTCTGTAATCTCTATATCTTCCAGCTCTACTATGTTCTCCTTAAGAAGGCGGATAATCTCTATCGTTTTTTTGTCCATCTTCTTATCCTCCAAAAATATTTAAATTATGTCCTGCAAACAAAGTCCGAGAACCGCGAGAGGATCCTCTAAATCATCATCAATGATCTGTGTGCATATGTTGAGTGCGTTTTCTCTTGTCATTTCACCTTCGCGTACAAGTTGGCTAAGTTCCGTTTCGTGCTGGGTATAGCCAAACTGGCGAGTAGCCATATATTGAGCCACGAAATTGAAGGTGCAATTCGTAGATTTTTTAGGCCAGCTATGTTCTGGCAGCCGGAAACCATATTTTTCTGTGATCTCTGCTATAATCTTATCTTCGTCGTATTCAAAGTATTTAAATACAGCCAGTTTAGCGATTTGGCTGTAATGCTTAGCGAAGAATACACGCGAATCGCGCACAAGTTCCGCGTACTTGCTATAGGGAGAATCCTCAAGGAGTGCTGCCGCATTCTCGTCGGATTCCTTATATATCCAGAAAAGCTCAGACTGCGCTATATAGTTCTGACCTTTTGTGTAACCACCCAGTACTAAAGGAATACCATACTTGCTGCTAATATCGCTAACTAGAAAATCAAGCAACGCGTGACACACACGACAATAGTAAATGCTCCTTTTCGATTGGAGGAGAATTTTAAATATCTCCTTTACATCGTGACATTTAAACTGGATCATATCAACGCTAAGAGCATCGGTAATTCTCTTGATGTTCTGTGCCATCTCGGGGACTGTGTAGCCATTATCAATGAAGATCGCAAGTGGTTTTAGGTTAAGTACGTTCACAGCAATATCAAGAGCCTTCATACTGTCCTTGCCACCAGAGATGGATACAGCACAATCATACCTGCCCGTGCCCTTAAGTTTATCCACTTTCTTTTGAAAAATCTGTAATCTTTGCTTAGTGGAAAAATCACTGAATGCTGCGTTTTCAAAACGCATCTGCTCCGACTCCATGCAAATATTGCAGACTCCGTTCTCATCCAACGTTATGTGCGGTGTCGTTTCTGGCATAATACACTTTTTGCAGCGCTTGATAGGTTTCATATTCATCCTCCTCGTAAATTAGATTAGAATTGAACAGCCATCACGCAAATATTGAAGCCTACGGCTCCTCCGACGAGAAGAACGCGACTGCCATCTCTGATTCTCTCTTTCTGTATTGCGTCGTAAACAGCTAATGGGATGTTGCTTGAGGCAACATTCCCCCATTTTTCGAGTACGTTACTTGTCTTTTCGGCAGGGACACCGAATTTTTGCCTGGATTTTTCGACGATCCATTTCGCCACCTGGCTGGATGCCATAAAATCAATATCTTCAACACTCCAACCCACCTCATCAAGCAGCTTTACGATAAAGGCATCTCCCATTGATACATGCATGTCAATCAATGGCTTTGTTGTCCCTGGGATGTACATTTTTTCTGGATCCCTTGGATACGCTGTACCACCCCCCCACATAACATTATTGTTCCAAAGCTCTGGAATGGTACGGAAGAAGGTTTTCAAAATCCCCTTCCCACTTTTTTCGCCTTGTAAGACAAAAGCGCCTCCACCGTCACCTACAGAGAGTGTTACTGGACTTCCAACCAGAAGATCCTTCTTGCTTTCATACTTAAAGCGTATCCAGCGGGAAGTTGCTTCACCGGAAACGACCAGCACAGTATGGGCCTTACCCGTTTTGATTAGGCTGTCGGCAACATCCATGCCAGAAAGAAAACCATTGCAACCGTTTTTTACATCAAAGGCATAACCATTACGAATATTTATCTTATCAGCAACAACATTGGCGGTGGCTGGTTCAGCAAAATCTTGGGTGACGGAACAGAAAAGCAATGCATCAATATCGTCGGAGCTCACACCTGCGTTTTCCATTGCCTCAGAGGCAGCTTTAGCAGCTAAATCAGAGGATATTTCCTCATCACCGACGTAGTGTCGTGTTTTACAGCCGGTTATCATCTGTACAATTCCGTGCCGGACACCATGCTCCTCGTAACCAGCCATTGTTTCCACTTCTTCACTACTAAAGCAGTTATGCGGTAAATAAATTCCAACTCCCTTTATCACTGTGTTCATACTTATCTCTCCTTAAAGCACAACATATCGCGAGATTTCGTTTATGGTTTGTTCATCCCAATTGGATGGATCAATTCCCTTTTGCGAGAGTAATGAGTAGGTTAATCGGTCTATCCCAAAGGCAAAACAAGTGCTATGACAGAACGCACTGCTGTCCGCATTGCGGATATTGTATTTCTTCGTGAAATGTGTGCGGTGGAAATTTGCAGAACTACATGCAATATAGTCCTCGTTGTGAGGTATACGCAACTTGAACTCTATTTTCGAAGAGCCTAATAGTTGAAAGAGCTTTAGCTTTTTATAGTTACTTGCAAAAAATGAATCATTTGCGGTTTCTATAACACAGTTTAGTGAGAAAAGATCAATCCACTCCGTCCAGAGTTTTCTTGCAGAATTAATGCAATGAACTACATCATCTGGAGCACCGATAAAAACATATTCTTTCATAAAAAACTCGTTCAGTCGCGACAATTCCTTAACATTCTTTCCCTCATTGCGGTAGCATTTGCCGGAAACAAAAAAAGCATCCGACTCCTTTGTGTCCAAGCATCTATTCTCTAGTATCTGGTAAACTGGAGCACAAGCTGCTGTGCGAAGGATATTCTCAGGTCGTTTGGTCTCATTGAGGAGGTGAGGCTCATTCAATCCACTGCGCGCAAATGCACTGAGTATCTCAACATCGTTTTTCATTGTGGTTGCAAACATTATATGATGAGGGAATGTGTCAAAATAGCCGCCCTTATGATAGCCTTCCACTGGGAACAGGGCAGGAACATACAGAGTCCTTTCTGCTGTTTGTCGGAAGTGTTCGCGGGCAAACGCATCAATCTTTAAAATAAAATAGCTGAATACCTTGAGAAACAACCCAGAATAGGCATATGCTCCTGGTGAGATTTCGATGACATCTCCTCTGCCTATTAACAATTCAAATACGTTGTTCGCATTAAGATTCTCAGTATTTGAGTGATCCTCAATCAATGTGGTTTGAAGTTCACTATCTCTGCCAAAGAATTGTGTTTTGATCATGTTTTTAAGCAAATTAGCTTTCTCCAAAACTGCTTCTTCATGTTTAGGATCAACAGAAAGTACAACACCGTTTTCACCTATACTGACACTAACGATATATTCGGAAAGATAAGCGGACATCTCAATGAAAAAGGCTCGGTCTGTCTCGTTGAGATCATCCAAACAGTACATTAGTCGCTTTAAATCCATATTAACCTCTATCTTTTCGCAAGGTTGCGATATAAATTAGGAAAATGGGTATCCGCTTTACTCAAGTAATAATATCTGATATACTATCTTTATACCGAAAAGGATGGTGTAGAGTATGAGTAAATCAGACGGAGATTATCCTGAGAAATTTGAAGACTTTATTGAGTGGTTCGGAACAGAGGAAGATTGCGTTAATTATATCGCTAAACTTAAGTGGCCTGAAGGGTTTAGGTGTCCAAAATGCCATTCAGATAAAGCATGGCCTACTGCAAGAGGACTTATGCACTGTTCCAATTGCGGACACCAAACCTCCGTAACAGCGGGAACGGTATTTCAAGGTACCCGAAAATCTTTAAGGCTATGGTTTCATGTCATGTGGTGGGTGGTGTCGCAGAAAACGGGTTGTAGTGCGCTAACGCTAAAGAATGTTATGGGTTTTAGCAATTACGAAACCGCGTGGACTTGGTTGCAAAAATTACGTCGTGTAATGGTTCGTCCAGGGCGCGAGATGTTGTCGGGTATGATTGAGGTTGACGAAACATACCTTGGGGCAGAGGAGGAAGGAATACCAGGTAGAGGGTCTGTCAAAAAAGTCCTGATAGTTGTAGCAGTTGAAGAGCAAGGTGGTCGAATGGGACGCGTCAGGTTTAAATGCATTGAAAACGCATCTGCTGAGCAACTTCTTCCATTTATTGAAGACAACGTAGAGATAGGTAGTACAGTGATAACAGATGGGTGGAGTGGTTACAATAAAGTTTCTGCAAAAGGTTATAACCATATTATCCATAAAATAAGTTCTAGCGGCCAGACCGCAGATGAATTACTTCCCAATGTACACATAATCATCTCGCTTGTGAAGCGGTGGTTGTTAGGGACGCATCAAGGTGCGGCAAGCGAAAAACACCTGCAATACTATTTAGATGAATATTCTTTTCGCTTCAACCGTAGGTTATCTACCCATAGAGGCAAATTATTTTATCGACTTATGCAATTGTCTGTCTTACAAAAAGCTCAAACAATGGACGAAATTACAGGAAAAATCGATCACGACAAGCTCCAGGCACTTGAGTAAAGCGGATACCCATTATTAGGAATTAGAATGGTGTAATTTGCCTCACATAGTAAAATAAGACTAAATGGTTTGGAAAGATAATTATATTTTCGAAGGCAATAATATGTATGGTTCAGCTGCCAAACCCCTTCTTATGTGATTATACGACATATTATTGAACAATTTGCATGAAAGGGATTTTGACTCCCTAATCGTGTATATATGCGACTATCGAAAAAGGTTGGTATTATGCCGTATCACCGATGAAAAATTGAGTTGTTTTGAGCTGCCAGATGGCAAAGTATATTGTTTGCGTTGGGTATGATAAAAAACAATATCATCAATAAGTAATTTTGTTCGCCTCGGAAGAAATTAAATACTTAATATGTTCTTTTTTCAGTGAGGCAAAAATTATTATTAGAGGTACTGAATTCGTTATGCGTAAGGGTACGTATAATTTGTGAGAATATAGAGATTCCTTATTATTAAGTAAAAGTGGATTGATTAATTTTTACTAGCTATGTAAACTTTTAAGTGGGAGTCCGTCATTCTGCGCAATAAAGATATCTTTGCCTTTAAAAGCCTTTGCTATGTTCAGGGTGGTAACTAGAGTCCTATTGATTGGCATAGTTATCGAAATACCCTTGTATCAACACTATCGGTGTACCCTTGTCGCCGCTACCGCTGGTAAGGTCGCATAGCGAGCCCAGCAGATCTGTGATACGGCGCGGTGTGGTCCCCTGTGCATCCATCTCTCCGGTCAGATCTTTATCTTTGTCGCATATGTATTGACGTATAGCTGCCTGCAATTCTTCGCCGTATAAATCTGCGAAATTATTGTCGGCCAGGTATTTCAGTTTCACTTCATGAGGTGTGCCGTTTAGCCCAGGCGTATATGCAGGCGACACCACCGGGTCAGCCAATTCCCATATTTGCCCCACAGGGTCTTTAAAAGCACCGTCTCCGTATACCATTACCTCAACTTTGCATCCGGTATGATGCAATAATTCTTGCTGTACCTTCTCAACAAAATTTTGACAATTATTAGGAAACAGCTTCACTGTATTCTCCGTGGCCATGTTGGCACCCAAAAGCCCATAAGTGCTGTTGTAACCACTACCGTATACTGGTTTATTCAGTATATCTGCAAGCAAGTATACCTGTGCAGCCCCTGCTTCAATAAGCAATTGTTTGCTTCGTTCGCGACTGTGGATATCGCAACACAGCACCTGCTTAGCATAAGGAAGGATGGCTCGTGGATCATTGGCAAAAATAATCTCCACCTTAGCACCTGCATCACGGATAAGTTCCTCATAATAGGCGACATAATCTATGCCAGTAAAAATATGTTTTGTCTTGCCAAATAATTCGCGGTAAAGTGCCAGTGTCAGCACATCATGCTGTGGATCCAAGCCAGTCGCATTCAGCGCTTCCCAGCTTATTAGCTGATTGCCAACTTCATCGGCGGGGTATTTCAGTAGTAACACTATTTTTTGCGCGCCCAGTGCGATGCCACGCAAGCATACAGAAAAGCGGTTGCGGCTTAAGATGGGAAAAACCACGCCGACGGTTGTACCGCCCAGCTTGGCTAACACATCAGCAGATATCTGTTCTGTAGTGGCATAATTTCCTTGAGCGCGCGCTATTACCGCTTCTGTTACAGCTACCACATCACGGTCACACAGACGAAACCCTTCCGCCCGTGTCGCTTCAAGAAGCATATCCACCACAATACGAACCAAATCGTCACCCTGACATATGATCGGTGCGCGTATACCACGTACCACTGTGCCTAGATGCCGCCCCATATACTCTCCGCCTTTTCTGTCAATAACTAAATGATATTTACCGCTTTTTTTAGTTCGTCCACTTTATCAACTCTTTCCCATGTTACAAGCAAATCCTCTCTGCCCATATGACCGTAAGCTGCAAGTTTTTGATATATAGGACGTTTCAAATCCAAATTACGAATAATTGCCGCAGGACGCAGATCAAATACTTCTCTGACAGCTTTTGTTAAAAATATATCTGAGACAACGCCCGTCCCAAAAGTACTAACAAAAACGGAAATAGGATGAGCTACGCCTATAGCATAAGCAATCTGAATTTCACATTTTTTTGCAAGCCCTGCCGCTACAATATTTTTTGCTATATGCCGTGCAGCATAGGCAGCAGAGCGGTCAACTTTAGTTGGATCTTTTCCTGAAAAAGCCCCTCCTCCGTGTCTTGCATAGCCGCCATATGTATCAGCAATTATTTTTCGACCAGTCAACCCGCTGTCGGCAGCAGGACCCCCTAAAACAAACCTACCCGTTGGATTAACGTAATATTTAATCTCATTGCTAATAAGGTGTTGAGGTATTGTTTTTAGGATTACCTCTTTGATAATATCAGCTCTTATCTCTTCTATGGAAGTATTTTCAGCATGTTGCGTGGACACGATCACTGTATCAGCACAAATTGGTGTTCCATCAGCACTATACTTTATAGTTACTTGAGTTTTTCCATCAGGTCGAAGATATGGAAGTACCCCATCTTTACGAATTTCTGTCAGCTTCAATGCTAGTTTATGCGCCAAAGAAATTGGAAGAGGCATAAATTCGGGGGTTTCATCACATGCATATCCAAACATCATTCCTTGGTCACCTGCGCCAATAATATCGTCTAAATCTTTACTATTTCCATGTTGAACATCATAGGATTCATTGACTCCCATTGCTATATCCGAAGATTGTTCATCAATTGAGGTAAGGATAGCACAAGTCCTACCATCAAAGCCGCATGAAGCATTATTATACCCTATGTCACATAATAATTTGCGAACAATCTTTGGAATGTCCACGTAACTTTTAGTAGATATTTCGCCCATCACGGTAACTACTCCTGTGGTTGCAGTTGTTTCACAAGCCACATGTGCATTGGGATCTTGTGCAATAATTGCGTCAAGCACAGCATCTGAAATTTGATCGCACACTTTATCAGGATGTCCCTCTGTTACAGATTCTGATGTAAAAAGATATTTAGACATGCTTTAAGTCTCCCTTGTGTAAACGCAAACTTCCTGAATAACGGTAAACACGAAAAAAATATTGTAATATTTTTGCCTGTTTACTGTTTTTTAGTGACCATCTATTTCACTTTGTTTTTACTGCCTTTCGGACGTCCCCGACCTC
>Ga0082212_10004746_pt1 | contig 18742 bp, 14 predicted proteins | sample TergutNt197P3_FD_71548 | JGI IMG/M metagenome (GOLD analysis project Ga0082212, IMG submission 71548) | Neocapritermes taracua P3 segment gut microbial communities from Petit-Saut dam, French Guiana - Nt197 P3 | ecosystem: Host-associated > Arthropoda: Insects > Digestive system > Gut ...
GGCGCACTGGAACGTCGTTTTCAAAAGGTTATGGTTGATCCGACTACTCCGGAAGAAACCTTGCAAATTTTAAAAAATATCAAACCTAAATACGAAGATCATCACAATGTGACATACACTCCCGAAGCTCTGGAAGCATGTGTCAAATTGACAGAAAGATATATCAGTGACCGTAATTTCCCGGATAAAGCCATTGATGCTTTGGATGAATCAGGTTCACGCGTACATATTTCCAATATTATAGTTCCTAAAAGTATTGAAGAATTAGAAGTCAATATTGAAGATACCAAGCAATCAAAATTACAGGCAGTTAAGTCACAAAATTTTGAATTGGCGGCAAGTTTCAGGGATAAAGAACGTCAACTGATACTTCAATTAGAAGCAGCTAAATCTAAATGGGAAGCCGACTTACAAGAAAACAGGGAAATTGTCGATGAAGAAAAAGTAGCTGAGGTAGTTGCCATGATGTCCGGAGTTCCTGTACAACGGATAGCTAAAGCTGAAAACCAAAAATTGCTTGAAATGAAAGAGCAATTGAAAGCTAAAGTCATCGGACAAGATGAAGCTGTCGATAAAATTGTAAAAGCTATTCAGCGCAACAGAATTGGTTTGAAAGACCCAAACAAACCCATAGGAACATTCATGTTTTTAGGTCCTACCGGTGTGGGTAAGACTCACTTAGCCAAAATGTTGGCAGAATATCTGTTCGACTCGTCAGATTCTTTGATTAGAATTGACATGAGCGAATATATGGAGAAATTCACGGTTTCCCGTCTGATCGGAGCGCCTCCGGGATATGTAGGTTATGAAGAAGGCGGACAGCTGACCGAAAAAGTACGGCGTAGACCCTACTCCGTTGTATTGTTAGACGAAATCGAGAAAGCACATCCTGATGTATTTAACTTGTTGCTTCAAGTATTGGATGAAGGCCGCCTGACCGATAGTTTAGGAAGAAGAATCGACTTTAAAAACACTTTGTTGATTATGACTTCCAATATCGGAACCCGCCAATTAAAAGATTTCGGAACAGGCATTGGCTTTGCTGCATCAACTAATGCAACCGACGATAAAGAATTTTCTCGTGGAGTCATTCAAAAAGCATTAAACAGGGCTTTTGCTCCTGAATTTTTGAATCGCGTGGATGATATTGTAATGTTCGACCAATTGGATAAAGAAGCGATATACAAAATTATTGATATTGAGTTGAAAAACCTGTATAAAAGAATTGAACCGCTTGGCTACAAGTTGGAAGTAAACGAAGAAGCCAAATCATTTATTGCCGACAAAGGCTACGATGTGCAATTCGGCGCACGACCATTGAAACGAGCCATACAAAAATATCTCGAAGACCCAATGGCTGAAACGCTTATAAAAGCCAGCGTTGAAAAAGGCGAAATAATTAACGTGGGCTTCGATGCAGATAAATCGGAGATAACAATTGAAATTCAAAATGTGAAAAAAGAAGCCGCAGTTCAGGCAGAAAATTCACAGGGGTAGCAACCTGAATGTTTAATTTAATCAATTTTCAGCCGGCTCGCCAAAGAGGTCAAATTCAGATGTTTGGGTTATTTTGATTTGGTAAAAATTGCCTAATTTAAGATTATGCTTTGCGTGGATAAGTATCTCTTGGTCAACTTCGGGAGTGTCGTATTCCGTTCTGCCTACAAAATAATCGCCTTCCCTCCTATCTATTATGGTTTTCAATGTTTTACCTGTGTAACCTCTGTTTAAAGTTTCGGAAATATCCTGCTGTATTTCCATTAATTCGGCAACGCGCAACTCTTTTTCTTCTTCCGAAATTTCGTCTTTATACGATTTTCCCGAGTAGGTTCCCTCCTCGTGCGAATATTTGAAAACGCCAAGCCTGTCGAATTTAAAACTTTTGATAAACTCTTTGAGTTCAGTAAATTCTGTTTCGGTTTCGCCCGGATGTCCGGCAATCAGCGTTGTACGGATAACTGCATCGGGAATTTCACTTCTCAGTTTGTTCAAAACATTTTCGGTTTCATATCGGTTGTGCGAGCGGCGCATCAGTCCAAGCATCTTATTGGAAATATGCTGAATAGGAATATCAATGTATTTGCACACTTTGGGATTATTGCGTATTATATTTATCAACTCTTCGGGAAAATTTGCAGGATAGAGATAGTTCAACCGTATCCATTCAATTTTATCGATTTTAGTTAATTCTTCAATAAGTTCGGGAAGTTTCGGTTTTTTGTAAATATCAAGACCATAATAACTTAAATCTTGAGCAATAAGTATCAGTTCTTTTACTCCGTTTTCGGCAAGTTTTGATGCTTCGTCAATCAGATTTTCAATTGGTTGCGAAACATATTTTCCTCTTATGCCCGGTATGGCGCAAAAAGAGCATATACGATCGCAGCCTTCGGCAATTTTCAAATATGCGTAATGCAAGGGACCTGTTAAAGTTCTGTCGGTCAATAACAAACTGTTTTGTTTTATTCCGAGTTCCGCCAATATGTCGTCCATACTGTTTACACCAAAATATTTATTGACTTCGGGAATTTCTTTTTTCAGTGCGTCCGCATATTTTTCAGATAGACAGCCCATTACATAAAGGCTCTCTATCCTGCCCGACTTTTGCTCTTCAACATATTGCAATATCACATCAATGCTTTCCTCGCGAGCATCGTTTATAAAACCGCAAGTGTTTATTATAACTATGTCTGCATCAGAGGAATTGTGGGTTATTTCAAGACCGCCCGCTCCTATTTGCTTTAAAAGTTTTTCAGAATCAACTGTATTCTTCGAGCAGCCAAGCGTAATTATGTTGATTTTTTTAGCGTTTGCCATCAATCAGTTACGAGTTTGAACTAAACAGCGAATCGACAAAATTAAACCTGTCGAAAATCAGCAAATCGTCAAGTTTTTCGCCAACGCCGATATATTTTACAGGAATATTAAACTGGTCGGATATGCCGATAACAACGCCGCCTTTTGCCGTTCCATCGAGTTTTGTGATTGCCAGCGATGTTATGTCGGTTGCTGCGGTAAAATGTTTTGCCTGTTCAAAAGCATTCTGTCCGGTAGAGCCGTCGAGCACAAGCAGAACCTCATTTGGTGCGGTCGGGCTGACTTTTTCCATTACCCTTTTTATCTTCGAAAGTTCCGCCATAAGATTTACCTTATTATGAAGCCTGCCCGCAGTGTCTATGATAGCAACATCGATGTCGGAAACCGTTGCCGAACGCAGCGTATCGTATGCCACAGATGCAGGGTCGGAACCCATTTGCTGTTTAACCAATTGAACGCCAACCCTGTCAGCCCATATTTGCAACTGGTCAATTGCTGCGGCTCTGAAAGTATCGGCAGCACCTATCATCACTTTTTTTCCTGCCATCTTGTATTGATGCGCCAACTTTGCAATGGTCGTGGTTTTTCCAACTCCATTTACGCCAACTACCATTATCACATACGGTTTGCTTTGAAGCGGCGAACTGAAATCGATATTTTCTTTGTTACTGTCGTTATCAAGCAGCGAGGCAATTTCTTCTTTTAATATCGTATTCAACTCACTTGTGTTAAGATACTTATCTTTTGAAACACGTTGTTCAATTCTTTCAATAATTTTAAGTGTAGTGGTTACGCCTACATCTGAAGAAACGAGGACTTCTTCAAGATTATCAAGAACTTCATCGTCAATTTTCGATTTTCCTCCAATAGCCCTCGTAAGTTTTACAAAAACGCTTTCTTTCGTCTTTTTAAGACCATCATCAAGCCTGTCCTTTTTTTCTTTTCCAAATAATCCAAATAAAGCCATTTTCGTTGATACTTAATTAAATAAAAAAGGCTCCCCTCCGCAAAGAAGAAAGCCTCAAATATGAAAAACTTTAAAAAAAACTTCTTTACTTCTTTGTGAAGAAATCCTGTACGTGATCGTTATGAATTATATCTTCTTTAAAAACATAAGACCCTGTTTGTTCCGACTTTACCATTTTAATACATTTTGTAAACGATTTGCCGGCTCCTGTTTTAAGTGTTGCAACAACTTTCTTTGCCATTGTTAAAAGTATTACTTAATTTCTCTGTGAACTGTGCATTTTTTAAGAATAGGGTTATACTTTTTCCTTTCCAAACGGTCGGGAGTATTTTTCCTGTTCTTGGTTGTTATATATCTTGATGTGCCCGGCATTCCGCTTTCTTTGTGCTCGGTGCATTCCAAAATAACCTGTATCCTGTTGCCTTTAGCCTTTTTTGCCATTTCTAAATAAATCTTTAATAGTTAGTTATATAACCTTTTTCTTTTGCCTCTTTAAGCGTTTTTACGATACCATTTTTATTAATAAGGCGAATTCCTGCCGCCGATATTTTGAGTGAAACCCATCTATCTTCGTCGGCTAAATAATATTTCTTGACAAAAAGATTTGGTAAAAATTTTCTTTTTGTTCTTCTTTTTGAATGAGAAACGTTATTCCCTACAATAGCCTTTTTACCTGTTACTTGACAAACTTTTGACATTGATGTTTATTTTATTTTCTTTAACTCGTTTCCCCTTTTTTAAGGAAGCGCAAAGAACGTAATTATTATTGAACAATGCAAATGTTTGACATATTTTTTTAATATTTTTTTAACCTGCCTTTAAGACCTATGGTATTGCATTCAAAAATTTAAACAAACGTTGGGATTTTTATTTGCTTTTTTAAACTTATTCGTATGATTGTCAATTTACTCCATTACTCCGTTGTAAACGGTTTTCTGCATAGTGCCCAAATAATCATCTTGAGAATATTCCCAATACATGGCGCCAAGCAATCCTCTTGCTTTTAAAAATTCGCATTTAAGGACGATAGAACGAGGATTTTCATACGTATATACAAATTCTCCGGCAGAATTGGTCAAATAAGGTACTTTAGCCACATCGTCCCATTGTTCCCTAAATTCACTCTGATCCCTAACCTGCCAGAAACGGGGAAATTGACCTGTTCCTTTTCCATAAAATGGTATTCCCAAAACCAATTTGTGGGGAGGTATTCCGGCAGCTATGTGCGCATTTACAGACTCTTCACAAGAAAATCTGGTGCGTTCAGACGGATAAAGCGCTGCATGATGGTAATTTGGAGGATTACCCATATCGTATGTCATAATATTGACAAAGTTAATATAAGGTTCTACTGCCTTAAAATCAACATATTGAGCAGTCATTACCGAAGCGAATGTTAACAATTTATCATTACCTAGAATTTCTCGAATTTCGCGCATTAGAATTGTAAAATTATCAATGTCATCGGGAGAGGCAGATATTCTTCCTCCTGCTGTTTGGGAAGGATACTCCCAATCGAGGTCAATACCGTCAAGATTGAACTGTTCCACCACACGCTTACAATCGGCAACAAACGACTTGCGATAGTTCGGGTCAGCTGCCATTTCGCTGAAACGTCCGCTTCCCCAACCACCAATGGAAAGAACTACTTTCAAATCGGGTTTTTGCTTTTTTAGATTGGAAATATCCATCAGGCGTTCTTCACTGCTGATGCGTATGCCGTCAAAAGAGTCATTTACATGACCAAAAGCGTAATTGAAATGTGTTACATAAGTAGGATCGGGAATCGGTCCCCTAAATACATAAGCAATTACCACAGGTTTTTGACCTCCGGGGGCATATTGCTTAGTAGCATTTGACGAACATGCAGTGACCAAAAAAGTCAGTGCAATAAGAAATAAATGTGTTTTTTTCATAGATTTAATTTTATTATTTTATAGATTTTCGGTTAAATTTTATGGCATAAAGATACGAAAATAATATAACAACATGTACGAGTTGTAAAATTATTTTTTGCCAAGAATCTGTTTTCTCAGTAAATTCAACGCAGCTGCCGAAAATCGCTCAATGTTACTTTGCCTGTCGGTTCCGAATATTAATTTCTCGGCAACAATGCCGTTATGTGATGATACCGCCAACCACACAAGTCCAACAGGCTTAGCCTCTGAACCGCCGCCGGGACCTGCAATACCCGAAGTCGCAATACAATAATCGGTTTCAAATATTTTTCTTGCATTTTTTGCCATTTCCGACACAACCTCCTGACTTACCGCACCATATTTTGAAATTAATTCTTCGGGCACACCCAAAATATTCGACTTTGCAGAATTGGAATATGCAATAACAGAGCCTTTGAAATAATCGGAACAACCCGGAATACTCGTAATGAGGCTCGCTATTTTGCCTCCCGTACAACTTTCGGCAGAACATACCGTTTGTTGTTTGAATTTAAATAAATTACCAATACTTATCTCAAGTGTATCTTCATCTTCGCCATAGATAAACTGGGGAATTATCTTATACAGTTCATCTACTTTATCTTGTATCGTTTTTTGAAGCCGATTGCCGTCATTGCCCGTACCTGTTAATCTTAACTTTATCGTTCCAAACGATGGCAGATATGCCAATTTTATGTTTTCAGGAAGTCCATTTTCAAAATCGGTAAGTATCTCGGCAAGTTTGGCTTCAAATGTTCCATAAGTCATTATGTTCTTATGAATTATGGTCTGCGATATAAAGCAACGCTTCAACTCGGGAAGTACATATTTTGTCATAATATGTTGCATCTCGTAAGGCACTCCGGGCATCGAGACATATATTGCTCTGTCTTTCTCAAACCACATACCCGGCGCAGTGCCCTTGTCGTTTGAAAGAACCCTGCACAATTCGGGAACTTCCGCCTGCTTGTGATTATTTTCGTTCATCGGCATATTACGCCTGCTTAACATTGTCTCTATTGTTTTCAGAATCTCCTTATTTACAACAAGTTTAGTATTGAAAAACTCGCAAAGCGTTGGTTTGGTAATGTCATCGCCGGTGGGTCCCAAACCACCTGTAATTAACACAACATCGGCTTTTCCCGATACTTCGCCAAGCACCGACAGTATATCCTCCCTCCTGTCGTGAACCGAAACTGCCCGACACACATCAAAACCTAATTTACTCAACTCTGCGCCAATCCATGCCGAATTAGTGTCAATGGTTTGTCCTATCAGCAACTCATCGCCGATTGTAATAATTATTGCTTTCATCTTAAAACATAAATAAAAATAAGTTACAAATTTATATTATGAGTTACAAAATATAGATTATTTCCATACAATTAACTAATTTTAACAAATCTGTAAATTTTTATTATGTAATTTTACACTTTTCTTTTTTTAAAGATAACCTAATTTAAACTTAAATTATATGAAAAAACATGAGAAAAAAAGTGGTGTAGCCTGGTTTTATAATTTCAAGAACTGGCTAAAAGCAAAAAAAATACCAAACAGCTTGTCTTTGATAATATTAGGCATAGCTTCAACTGTTTGGTTTTTGTTCAGAGTTATTCCAAAACCTTCGAGAGCGACATATCCGTGCGTACAACTTGTAGCGCCTATAATGTCGGGTTTTGTTGTGTATTTAATTTCTCTTAGCGGTATAGCGCTTGTTGTTAAACGGTTAAAGAATCGTTCTTTCCGTTTTTCTTTATCAACCGTTGGCTTAGTATCATTGTTGTTATTTTTTGTTTTGGTAAATATAACAAGTGATACATCTGTAACTTCAGCTCAAGATGTTTTGGAAGGTCCGCAAGATGGTCCAAATCAGCCGTTTGGTGCAGCTCGCGGAGTTGTGCCCGGAGTTGTTGTATGGGCTTGGAATCCTGATGCTACTAATGAAAATTGTAAAAATGAAATTACAAATGGCGACTGGTATTTTACACCGCAAAATACTAATGGGGTAGTTGTCGGTAAAATGGTAGCAGATATGGTAAAAAAAGTTGGGGGTTCTGAAAATTCTTCAGAATCATGGGATGCTATTTTCAAAGATTTTAACAAAAGGAAATTGGGAACAAGCAAAGGATATACAGACGGAGAAAAAATTATCATAAAAATTAATCAAGGAACATCATCGTGGTCGCTTTCAGCGGAAGATAAGGAAAAAGGTTATGAAGTGCCATACGAAGCAATAGAGGGACAAAGAGCAAGATACAGTGGTCCTACCGAAACGGCTCCTTATGTTGTTCTCGAACTGCTCAGACAGCTTGTAAATGAGGCTGGTGTAAAACAGGAAAACATTTACGTTGGCGATCCTATGAAAAGTACTTTCAAACATAATTATGATGTATGGTATGCAGAGTTTCCTAATGTTAACTATACAGATGGCTCTTCAGATCGATTTGGGAGGTTTGTGGTAACTCCAACGGAAACAGAATTACTTTTTTATTCTGATAAAAGGCTACAAGATAAATTAGTTGATGTTATAGTAAATGCCGATTATATGATAAATGTAGCCAGTTTGAAGCCTCATGGATCAGCAGGAATGAGCATAATGGCAAAAAATCATTTTGGTTCTCATGCCAGAAGAGGCGCAAGCCATCTTCATTATTCTGTTGTTGCTCCATCTTGGGAATCAAGTCCAAGACAGGTTGGCAATCCGTCAAATGGAGGTTATAAAAAATATCGGGTTTTTGTTGACCTTTTAGGAAGTAAATACTTGGGCGAAAACACAATGCTTAATGTTGTTGACGGATTATTCGGAGGCGGAGCTGATGAAACAAAAGGTCCTGTTAAATATTTCATGCCTCCATTTAACGGCAATTGGAGTAATTCAATATTCATGTCGCAGGATCAGGTTGCCATTGAGTCGGTTTGCTATGATTTTTTACGTACCGAATGGAATGGAACATACAAGCACGATGCCGCTAATGCCGTATTTGAATTTGGTCCCAATATGTATGGAGTGGACGATCACCTGCATCAAGCTGCCGACAGCAAAAACTGGCCTGACGGAATTATTTACGATCCTGACAACAGTGGAAAGCCTATCTCCAGCCTTGGTGTTCATGAGCATTGGAATAATTCTGTTGATAAACAATATTCCGGAAACTTGGGCAATAAAAACGGTATTACTTTAATATCAATACCCGAAAATCTTGTTAAGACAGTAAACTAAAACAGAAAAGTCCTCATTTGTGGATACTTTTTAAAAAACTCTTCTTTGGATATTTTTTCAAAGAAGAGTTTTTATTTTTTCAGAATAAGCAGTTTTCAGTCTTCTTTTATCATAAGTTGAAATCCTGCTCCGTGTATGTTTTTTATGGTTAACTGCGGGTCATTGGCAAGGTATCGCCTCAGTTTTGTAACATAAACGTCCATGCTGCGGGCAGTAAAATAATTGTCGGAAGTCCATATTTTTTTCAGCGCCAACTCCCGGCTAATAAGTTCGTTTGGATTTGATGCAAGTAATTCGAGTAATTCAGCCTCTTTGGGCGACAGTTTTGTTTCAACATCATTTATTGTAAGTGTTCGCAGTTTGGCGTTAAAAACAAACTGACCAATGTTGTAAATATCTTTTGTTTCGGTTTGAAAACTACGGCGGGCAAGAATTGCTTTTATCTTTACCAAAAGAATATCGGTGTCGAACGGCTTTGTGATATAATCATCGCCGCCAATTCCGTAACCTTTCAAAACGTCTTCTTTCAGTTTTTTGGCTGTAAGAAAAACAATCGGCACATCGGGATTTACAAGCCGTATTTCGCCGGCAATGGTAAAACCATCGACGTGAGGCAACATGACATCTAATATGCAAATATTAAACGTTCCTTTTTTAAAATGGTCGAAGGCGTATTTACCATCATCAACCCAATCTACTTGATAATCATTAATTTCAAGAAACGATTTGAGAACCGAGCCAAAACTAAGGTCGTCTTCAACAAGTAATATTTTTACAGGATTTGTGTTCATAGCAGTTTTAGTTATTTATTGGTAAAAATATTTCGAAACAACTTCCCCTTCCGGGTTCGCTTGTTACATTAATTATTCCTTTATGAGCTTCGACAATTGTGCGGACATAGTGCAGTCCAAGCCCAAATCCTTTCACGTTGTGAATGTTTCCGGACGATTGCCTGTAAAACCGCTCAAATATTTTGCCCTGAACGGTTTTTGTCATTCCTATTCCGTTGTCTTCAACAGAAAAAACAAATCCGTTATCAACATTTTTTGTTGTAATTTTGATTTCGGGATTTGCCTGAGAATATTTTACGGCATTGTCGAGAAGGTTATTCACGAGATTTGATAAATGTTCATCATCGCCGTTAATAAAGTGATTTTCTGCGCCGTAAGATTTAATAATTCGTCCGTTTTTTCGTTGCACCTGTATTTCCATTGTTTCAAGAACGTGGTCAATAATGGTGTGCATCGAAATATTTTCAAAATTAAATTGAATTTCTTTTTTGTCGAGAGAGGCTATTTGAAGTATTGTTTCAACTTTTTTATTCATTCGGCTGTTCTCTTTTTTTATCATGCTAATAAATTGAAGCACTTTTGCTTCATCGTTTATAACTTTCGAATTTGAGATTGTGTCGGCGGCTAACGATATGGTGGCAATGGGGGTTTTAAATTCGTGCGTCATGTTGTTCAGAAAATCCGATTTCATTTCCGATACCTTTTTTTGCCTGATGATAAAATAGAGGCTCAACCCAAATGTTGCAACTATGAAAAGCAAAAAGGCAATCGAACCGCCAAGCAGCCATAACACTTGTTGCAACACATAGTTAGAGCGTGCAGGAAAAATAACCGACAGAATAATATCCTGCCCTATTATATTGCTCGGAAACAGCCTGACCATATAACTGTTTTTGAAAAAATCGAGTTTATCGTTTTTATTAAACGGGTTGTCTAACTCCTCTCCGTTTTTAATAATTGCAAACTCATACGGGGTTTCTATTCCGGCGTATGCAAAGGTTTGTTTAAGAGCATCTTCAACAACTTCATTATTTATATCTATGGTTTTTTCCCATTCGTAAATTTCCATAATAAGTTGGTCGCTAAGATTATGAAACTCGCCTGCGTGTGATTTAAACCAATTGAGAAAATCGTTTTGTCTCGCCAAAATAGGACGGGCATCGGGGTTTCGTTCATTACCTCTTATTGCTGCGTTGCCCATGTTAATTTGATTTCTTGAAGCAATAAAAAGTATTGCAGAGTCGGTTGCAACATCTTTGTCGCTGGTAAAAATATACGATCTGCTATAACTATACGTGTACTCATTATTTTCTGAAAAACCAGAATACTGTTGATTTGCAACACTTACTCTCTGTCCATTGTTGTTAATTCTTTGTATGCTTCTAAAATTTACCGTTTCAACCGAATAACCAGATCCGGAATAGAGTCCGGCAGGATTATAATTATTTAAAAAATTTGTTCGCTGCGAAGAGGTAATAAGTTCTGCGGCGTTATTTAAACTTGCAATAGCCATATTATCAAAATTTTCATTTTGTATTTCAACGGCGCTTCTTATCCATATTGCCTGCACAAAAATAATGCCTGCCAAAGACAATGCCATCATAATTATCAATAATAAAAACCTCGATTTGCTCATATTGCAAAATTACACTAAGATATTAATTATTAGTTATTGTTTAACTTTTTTTTAACTCTTAATTAACCTGACTTTAACCTGATAACGAATTAACAAATATTTTCCACACGTCGTTTTCGGGAAGATGAGCCGTTATAACAACAGGTTCATTTTTAACGGGGTGCATAAATTCGAGTTTACGAGCCAGCAGACTTATACCGCCATCTTCATTCGAACGGTTATAACCATATTTAAGATCTCCTTTCACAGGACAACCGAGTTTTGCAAGTTGCGCACGGATTTGATGATGGCGTCCGGTATGAAGTTCTACTTCAAGAAGATAATATCGCTCCGACCTGCCTATAATATTGTATGATAAACTTGCTTCTTTTGAACCTTTTACCTCAGTATCATACGCATAACTTTTGTTTTGCTTTTCGTTTTTTTTAAGATAATGCGTTACTGTGGCTTTTTCGGCAGGAGGATTTTCTTTTACAATGGCATAATATATCTTTTTAACTTTTCGGTCTCTGAACATTTCATTCATGCGCGCGAGGGCTTTTGATGTTCGGGCAAACAGCAACACCCCGCTTACAGGTCGGTCGAGGCGATGAATGCAGCCCAAAAATACTTCGCCGGGTTTGTTATATTTTTTGGCAATATATTTTTTTACTTCATGTTCGAGAGGTGTATCGCCTGTTTTGTCGGCTTGCGCCAAGTCCGATACCTTTTTGTAAACCGCAATCAAGTGGTTATCTTCGTAAAGTATTTCAACCATAAGATGCTAATACTGTTCGTTTTCGTTCGGAAAATCGTTCGATCTTACATCTGATATATAAGACTGTACGGCGCCTTTAATTTCAGTGTGAAGATTATGATACCTGCGCAGGAAACGCGGCGAAAAATCCTGATTAAGCCCCAGCATATCGTGCAACACAAGCACCTGTCCGTCAACATAGCCCCCCGCTCCTATTCCAATCAACGGAATTTTAAGGTTTTCGGTAACTTCCTTCGCCAACATTGCCGGTATTTTTTCGAGAACTATTGCAAAACATCCTGTTTTTTCGAGCAACTTAGCATCTTCAATAAGTCGTTTTGCTTCGTCCTCTTCTTTTGCGCGTACTGTGAAAGTTCCGAACTTGTATATCGACTGTGGCGTTAATCCCAAATGTCCCATTACAGGTATTCCTGCAGATAATATTCTTTCTACCGATTCTACAATTTCTTTTCCTCCTTCGAGTTTAACGGCATGAGCGCCTGTCTCTTTCATAATTCTTATTGATGATGCCAGCGCTTCTTTCGAGTCGCCTTGATAAGTTCCGAAAGGCAAATCGACAACTACCAACGCTCTTTTAACGGCGCGAACCACCGATGCCGCATGATAAATCATATTGTCGAGCGTAATGGGAAGCGTTGTTTCAAAACCCGCCATAACATTCGAAGCCGAATCGCCCACGAGAATTACATCAATTTCGGCATCGTCGAGTATCCTTGCCATTGAGAAATCGTATGCGGTAAGCATCGCTATTTTCTCTCCTTTCAACTTCATCTTATATAAGACGTTAGTTGTTACCCTTCTTACAGATTTATGTATAGACATAATTATTATTTAAAAACGCACAAAGGTATTTTATTTTTAAATATATTAGTACTGTTATTTCAAGAATATTATTATATACTACCCTTAGTGTATTTAGAAAACGAATAAAAAAGTTGCTCATTATCAAATGTTTAATTGTTAACCAAATAATCAAAAACACCTTTTTTGTCAACGTTGAAGGTATCTATGCTGTTTTTGTGCAAAAAAAGAGGCTAAAAAAATAAAAAAAGACCAAAAAAGATGAAAAAAATATCATTAATTATTTGTTTTTTATAAAATAATTTTGTAGATTTGCGAAATCAGATATAACATAAATTTATTCAGGTATAACATAAAATTATCCAGATTATGGCAGATAAAAATACATTCAACATCCAAGATGCGATAACGAGCGAATTAAAACTTTCTCGATATAGCACTGATGAAAAAACGTTAATTACGAATTTCATTAGCAAAGAAGAATTAACTGTCAATAAGCAGTATGAAATACTTTTCGAGATAAAAAACAAGGATAGAATTATCGATCTAAGTAGATTCATAGACAGATTCAGAGGAGACAAGGCTGATCCGTATATGCCTTATCCGTTGCCCACTCCGCCGGTAACAATAGCCAACCAACTTCAACAAACACAGTTGGATTTGTATATAAAATTGGTAGCTATCGCTAAGAACGCTCCCAATTACTCTGTAACCTACGAAATGTTGAAGAAAAGGGTTCAAAACAAGAAATTAAAAATTAGCCAACGAATTTTAAGAGAAGAACTGTTGGTCGCTCAGGAATATTTTGAAGATTTAAATGCGCAGACGAAAACTAGATATTCAATTGCGCAGACGGAACTTAACAATGTAAATACGCAGGAGAAACCTGTTTCAAAATGGCATACCGAATGCCGTTTTGAAGTTTTTGAAGGATGGTTCAGCCTCGAAATAATAAAAAATTTATTAGAATTATTTCAAAAACAACAGGAAGTAAGTTCATCGCTTATTCCTATCAAGGGAATAAGCAAAATTATGCAGGCAAAATTAAGAAGCCTTGCCATATATGATGTTGCCGGATTGTTGACAAAAGGGAAAACACAGGAAAAAAGGAATGATTTGGCAGTCAAATTGGATGTGGACGTAAAATTGGTAAACGTCTGGGTAAAGCAAGCAGACCTGTGGCGGATAGAGGGTATGACAACCGATATGGCTTATTTGTTGGTGCAAATCGGAATACGCAATGCGGAAGATTTATCCAAAGTAGATCCCGATAAAGCCTATCCTATTTTGGAGCGGCTTATCTTGGCTCAACCCGATTTTTATATAATAGAAAAAGTACGGTTTGAAGAACTGATTGTAAATGCCAGAGAAGAAGCAAATGCAACGCATTCATGCCTTGACAAAGTAAAATTCAACAATTTGCTTACTGCAGAAATTAGAAAGCAAACCCCTTTGACCGATACACTTATAAAAAAACTTATTAGCCAATCACAAACTTCCTCTACTGCAATTAGTATTGAAACATGGGAAGAAGCGCCCGAATATCTTTTCGGAGATGGTTATATCCCGCTTGTTCTCAAAACAAGTGGAAGTATTATACGCGACGGCTTGGCATTTTTAGATAATATACCTTTGGTGCTTCCTTTGCCCTACGCCATTAGCGGAAAGGTTGTCAGCGATCCTAAGGATAATACGATGAAATACCAAAACGGCTACCCTAACCTGTTGGTAGAGATAAGCGGTATCTCCAGTTCTGTTACCGATAAATCGGAAAAAGAGAAAATGCCATCAGCCTATACTGACGGTAATGGAAATTTCCGTGTTATTTTGCCTGAAAAACTGAATTTGCAAGAAGGAATTACCATTACGGTATCAAACGGCGGCTTATATAAACAGACGTTTTTAAAGAGCGCTTCCGATATTATTGATGCAGTACCCGAACAAAAAATTCTCAATAAATACTATGAATTGCAGGCAATAGCCTATGAAATAGCGTATAAAGAAACAAGAAACACTCGCTTGAGTATGCTGAAAAGCGACAAATATCTTGTTGATAAAGAAAAAGACAGACTGGAGGCTGAAATCGATTACCTTGAAGGAATAATCAAGATTCTTAACGAAAAAGAAATTCAAGATGTACAGAATAGAGAAAATCTCGAAAAGAATAAATCCGATCTCAGAGACAAAATTATGGAAATGGCAAATCTGATAGAGGAAAAGTCAAGGATAGACAGAGAGATAGATAGTTTGGCTAAAATTATTAAGGAAGAGAAAGAGAAAGAAGAAGAGAGAAAGAAAGAAAATAAACCAAGCGAATTAGAAGAAGAATATAACAACATAAAATACAATGCCGTTGATGGCATCATCACAAAATCTAAACCTCACAGCACCGATTTGGAAGTTATTTTGCGCAATCTTGTATCCAGCGAAAACAAGTATGAAGCAAAATTATATAATGAAGAGACGAAAGAGGGAACGCTCATTATAATAAAAGATATATTTGAAGGAGACAGAACAGGCTTGGCAAAAGCCTTGCCGAGCGTAAAATTGATGGGCAACGATGAAAATGCAGTACATCTCCCCACCGATATGGCTCCTTCGCGTGTCTTCAACTATAGTATGTTGCAGCGTTTGATAGAACCTGAACTGGGTCCTGTTGTAAAAGTGCGAAAAAAATTGAATACACCGGTTGATGTAATGGGATTTAAGAAAGAACTTTATACCGCTCCCGACAAGTATCCGCAAATGTCGTCCTTAGGCATCGGTTACGCACTCAATATGCATCAGGCATGGGTGCCGAACGGTTTTGCTTTGGGGTCGCTGCTATATTCCTTAGTGCTGGCTCCCGGAGAAGAACAGCGGCTTGTGGTAAGGGAAAGTTCACAGAGTTATACGGTAGCTGACGATGATATGGCAATTGACACAGACAGCCAATCGTATGCTTTATCGCAAATGGACGATACCACTGCAGCCTACAATTATGCCATGAATCAATCATCAAGGGCAAATTCTAATTATGACTATAATGCAGAGACGAGTAGCAGTGGAAAATCTAAAGCAGGATTATCCTTATTTAGTTTGGGAGCAAAGGCTTCATCAAACTCCAAGAGCACATCAAGAGGAAGCGGTTCGTCATCTGCCAGCCAGTCCAATGCACATAACGAGGCTTCATCTGCCGCACAGAGATTCCAACACAGCATCAAAAGCGCTGCCGATAGAATATCACAATCCAAACGCATAAGTATGCGTACGGCAACCGCCGAAGAGAGCAATTCGGTGGCAACCAAAATAATTGCAAACCACAACCATTCCCATGCCATGACCATACAGTATTGGGAAGTAATGCGCCGTTTCCGTCTCGAAACTTGCATTGACGGCGTAGAGTTGGTGCTGTTTGTACCACTGAAATTAATCAAATTTATTCCCGATGGAAACTATACGCCTGATTTGACAAGTTTTAACAGAGGTAAGTTTATCACGCGTTATGATGTATTATTGAAATACGCCGACCTGTTGCAGTATGATTTGCCGTATAAATACCGTACAGGTTTAAACTTGATAAAGAAATATGCAGCATACCCCGATTGGAAAATGGAAAAAATCAGTACAGGCACAAGAGAGATAAATATAACATTTCAATGCGACTTGCTGACATTTGATGATTTAACCGCATCCTTAACCTTGAAAAACAGAAAAGGTGTGATTGCAGGTACGGCACAATATACTCGAAGAGCAGTGTCTGCAAATTGTGAAACAAGACAAAACTTATGTAAGGAAATCCGCGATATAAGAAATGGGAAACAAAAATATGTTACGACAATTAAATCCTTAATTCCATTTAAGACAGTTAGTGAACAGATACCCACTCCAACTGTTACCTGTTCCTTTATTGTACCCTATACCTTTACAGATGACGATCTTTCGCACGTTACTCTAAACTATTCATGCGAAGGACTTGAATATACGCTATGTCAAAACGAAGACAACTTGTCTGAATCTCAAAAGAAGGCTTTGGCGAAGATGCACGATAAAGAAATGGATTTGGCGAAAGATAACAACGGCAGTGCAGGAGACAGAGCTGACATTGCACACTACAAGTCGCAATTGCCTGAGGCATTTCGCACGCCTATGGTAACTCTTTCTTCCAGAGAAATAATTAATCTCGGAGCGCCGCTTATTTCAGATCTGAAAGTTAACAACAACAGCAATTTGAATGCAATGCTTTCCAGCAGCAGCCTTAATTCGTCGGTTGTAATAAGTCTTTCAAACAGTACGCCTGTTCTCCGCTATGCCGAATTGCAGACAATGGAAGCAACAATGCATCATATCGCATCTGAAACCTTGCGTTATTCTCAGGCAATTTGGAGATCGCTCAGTAATGATGAAATGGCAATGATGCTTGAGCAATATACCATTGATATGGATTTTAGCGATATTAAAAATATGGACGAGGAAGATAATACCGAAGCAACAGGAGATAACCAGCCTGTTAAAAAGAATACTTTGTTATCCTCTATTAATAAAAATATTACTTCCTTATCTTTTATTAGTAATAAAATTACTGCGCCATCCAATACAAGCAATATTGATATTCCTTTGCTCAATTGCGTCAATATTGGAAAAATACTTGGATTTTACGGCAATTGTGTTTTACTGCCATTTACCTATCCGCAGGAACTGGCAAGAAAATTGGGAAAAACATCGGCAGAAGTGCAAGATGCACTCTACCGTTATCATACCAACTGTTTCAGAGTACCGACAACAACAGTTTCCTTGCCCACAGACGGCATGATAGGCGAGGCAGTGCTTGGCGAAACCAATGTGAGCGAATTGATAGACCTTACACGCTTCTGGAACTGGCAGGATTCGCCCATTGACAAAATGGAAATTACTCCCGACTACCTTAATAATGCTGACTATCTTGCGAACAAAGCGCCGGGAGAAATTAACGCATTGAACCTGCAAGGCGCTACTGCGGCAACGCCTGTTACTGCTGCCGATTTGGCTGCGGCTTTGCTTGCCAAACAATCGCCGGCATTTGAGAATATCACCGGACTTGACCAGTTGAAAGAAGTTTTGAACGAAGGAACAAAGAGCGCCGCCGCAGGCAGAGATAAAGTATTGGAAGAACAGACTAAATTATCTGCAAAAGTATTGGATTCGGCAGTAGAAGCGGCAAAAGTGGCAAGCGGATCGTCAAACGAATCGAAAAAACTGGATGTCGATTCCTCACTCGAATCGAAAAAACTGGAAGTCGAATCGAAAAAACTGGATCTCGAAATGGAAAAACTGGAACTCGAAAAGGAAAAGAAGAAGGAAGAGGAGAAGAAGAAGGAAGAAGAAAAATAATTATAATATAATAAATTAGAATAGTATAAAATAAAAAATACAATAATTATGGCAGAAGAAAAAGATTATATAGCAACGTTGACAGAGAGGTTGCTGGAACAGGAAACCTCTCAAGAGGTGCGAGATATCAAACTGGAGATTCTTAAAAGAGTTGCCAGAGAAAGTGATATAAAACCTGCTCGCATCCCTGCGCCTATGAACATTACTGAAATCGGAGGTTATTTTAACCTCATGATGAAACTTAAACAGGAGGATATGCTTCGACAGACGCTTACCTCGATTTTAGGTTTACCGGTGCAAACGCCGATAGAGTAAACTATGGTTGACATTATGTGAAAAGAGAAAAAAGCATGGTAAAGGGAGGTTTGCTTGTCAAATCTTTTGAGCCGTGCAACTCTTAGCGCTGTCTTCAGTCTTAAAAGAAAAAAGCGATTGGGAAAAATGGAAAACTTAGACAAGTGGGAAAA
>Ga0082212_10004747_pt1 | contig 18739 bp, 18 predicted proteins | sample TergutNt197P3_FD_71548 | JGI IMG/M metagenome (GOLD analysis project Ga0082212, IMG submission 71548) | Neocapritermes taracua P3 segment gut microbial communities from Petit-Saut dam, French Guiana - Nt197 P3 | ecosystem: Host-associated > Arthropoda: Insects > Digestive system > Gut ...
CATTATATTACAAAACCAGCCGGTTGACTAGCCCTGCTGGTTAAATTTATAATAAACTGAACGGAGGTTCTAAAGATGAAAAAGTATAAAGTAGGTATTATCGGAGCCACCGGGATGGTTGGGCAGCGATTCGTATCTCTGATCGATAAACACCCGTGGTTTGATTTGGCGGTTGTCGCCGCCAGCAGGCGGTCCGCCGGGAAAAAATATGAGGAAGCTGTAGCCGGGCGCTGGTTTATGCCGTCTGCCATTCCGGAATCGGCGAAGAGCCTGACAGTTTTGTCGGCGCAGGATGATATCGGTTCCATAGCCGGCATGGTCGATTTCGTTTTCTCGGCAGTCGATATGGAAAAAGACGAAATCAGAGCGCTTGAAGAAGCTTATGCAAAGGCGGAGTGTCCGGTAATATCAAATAACAGCGCTCACCGCTGGACTCCGGACGTTCCTATGATTATTCCCGAAATCAATCCCGAACACGCTTCGGTAATAGATTGGCAACGAAAACGTTTGGGGACGGAGCGCGGTTTCATTGCTGTCAAGTCCAACTGCTCGATTCAGAGCTATGTGCCCGCGCTTCATCCCCTTAAGGATATCTATGGCCTGGAGCGAGCGCTTGTGTGCACATATCAAGCCATCTCGGGAGCCGGGAAGACTTTTGACATGTGGCCGGAAATGGTCGATAATGTGATACCATACATAGGCGGCGAGGAGGAAAAGTCCGAACAGGAACCGCTAAAGGTATGGGGAAAAATGCAAAACGGCGAAATCGTTCCGGTCGTTTCGCCCGAGATCACTTCGCAGTGCATACGGGTATCCGCTGCAGACGGGCATTTGGCCGCGGTATTCATGTCGTTGCGGAACAAGGCGGGAATCGACGAAATAAAGCAGGTGTGGCGCGAATTCAAAGGCCGGCCACAGGAATTGGGGCTTCCCTCCGCTCCAAAACAGTTCCTTCACTATTTTGAAGAAGAAAACCGCCCTCAGGTAAAACTGGACCGTATGCTGGAAAATGGCATGGCTGTATCTATCGGCCGTTTGAGGCCGGACGCGCAGTACGGTTTCAAGTTTGTCGCTCTCAGCCATAACACCTTGCGCGGAGCCGCCGGCGGCGCGGTCTTGCTCGCGGAGCTGCTCTGCGCCGACGAATATATCTGATCGAATTAGCGATACGTTTTCTAATATCTTGGAGGTAAGCTATGAAAATCCCGGTTTTTGAAGGTTCATCGACAGCTATCGTCACTCCTTTCCGCGATGGCAAAGTCGATTACAAAAAGCTTGGCGAATTGATCGATTTTCAAATCGCCGGCGGAACGGCAGCAATAACGATATGCGGCACTACCGGCGAGAGTTCCACGCAGTCTCTGGAGGAGCACACCGCAACCGTTGATTTCTGCGTCAAATATGTAAACAGCCGCGTTAAAGTAATCGCCGGCACGGGCAGCAACGATACGCAAGCGGCGCTCTTTTTGTCACAGGAAGCGGAGAAGTCAGGCGCGGACGCGCTGCTTCTGGTCACGCCTTATTACAATAAAACATCCCAGCGCGGTTTGATCAAGCATTTCAACTTCATTGCAGACAGGGTGAACACCCCTATCATCGTTTACAATGTTCCCTCGCGCACGGGCATGTCTTTCACTGCCGAAACATATTTCGAGTTGTCGAAACACCCGAATGTCAACGGCGTAAAAGAGGCTTCCGGCAGTTTCGCGCTCATCGCCGCGACTTTGGCGACTTGCGGCGACGAATTCCATGTTTGGAGCGGCAATGACGAAGATACTGTCCCTATGATGTCGATCGGCGCAAAGGGCGTTATATCGGTCATCTCCAATATCGTGCCCGCTGCGGTGTCCGAAATGACAAAATTCTGCCTTGATGGAGATTTCAAGCGCGCCGCGGAGATACAGTTGAAATATCTTGATCTTATCGGCAAACTATTTGTCGAAGTCAATCCAATGCCGGTAAAAGCGGCTATGAATCTGATGGGCATGGAAGTAGGCGAACCTCGCATGCCGCTGTGCAGCCTGGCCCCGGAAAATCTGGAAAAGCTCAAGGTTTCGATGGCAGCGGCAGGGCTCATCTAGGGTGGCGGGCCCGGATCCCGGCGTGGTCCGATTCCCGGCGCACTATGCAGTGATGAAAGAGAAAGCTTTATGTTAAGTATTATTGTTTCCGGTTGCAACGGCTATATGGGAAAGGTTATTTCGGATATCGCGAAAGGCGATCCGGATATCACTGTCGTCGCCGGTTTCGACGTAAACATAGAAAATCCCGGTGATTATCCCGTGTATGCCGACCCGGCGGAGTATACCGGCGCAGCAGACGCAGTAATTGATTTTTCAAATCCTTCGGCGCTGGACGGCTTGATAGCATTTGGTCTGTCAAGAAAGACTCCGCTTGTGCTTTGTACTACCGGTTATTCTCCCGGGCAAAACGATTTGATAAGCAAGACGTCGGAGGCAATCCCTGTATTCCGCTCCGGCAATATGTCGCTTGGAGTCAATTTGCTGGTCGACTTGGTCAAGCGCGCGTGCTTAACCCTTGGCAGTGAGTTCGATGTGGAAATAGTCGAGCGGCACCACAGGCGAAAGGTCGACGCGCCAAGCGGGACTGCCTTAATGCTGGCTGACGCCGCAGCACAGGCCATGGATAGCGATCCGGATTACGTGTTTTCGCGGCAAAGCAGGAATGAGCCGAGGGGGGGGAATGAAATCGGTATTTCTTCCGTTCGAGGCGGCACGATCGTCGGACAGCATGACGTGATTTTTGCCGGGCCTCAAGAGGTTATCGAGCTGCGGCATAGCGCTTTTTCGCGCGATGTATTTGCCGTTGGGGCAATCAGGGCCGCCAAGTTCATAGCAAATGTCAGCGCGCCGGGCCTCTATGATATGAGCTGTGTTTTGGCATAACAGCTGTTTTGCTCCGTTAATGTTCACGGGTAGACGGCTACCCCCTGACCTGCAACTGTCACATATCCCTAATGTCGAAAATATAATTTCCACTGTTGCTTTTGGTAGAAAACAGTGTTAAAATCATCGAGCGGAGGTATTAAAATATGGATACTAACAACAAGGAATTCATTGATGTTGAAGACGCCTTAAAGCGTGTTGGCGGGAACGAGGGCCTCTACAAGCGCCTTTTGGGCCGGTTCATAGACGGCGACCACTTTGGCGCGCTCGAAAGCGCCATTCAGAGCGGCGATACTGAAGAATCCGCCCATCTGGCCCATACTCTGAAAGGGGTCAGCGCCAATCTGTCTCTGGCCAAAGTCACGGCTCTGTCGGCAGAGTTGGAGCAGGCGATAAAAAACGGCAATGACTATGCAGCGCTATTGAGCGATTTGAAACAAGCTTATGAAACGACTCTCAAGAAAATCTCGGAAATCTCCGGTTGATGATTGTCTGACTGTTAAGGAAGTGCCCCATGAGAAATGATGACGGCGATATTATTCTGATTGTTGATGATATCGAAATAAACCGTATGATTTTGCGTGATATGCTGGAGGATGATTACAGGATCATCGAAGCCGGCAGCGGCGATGAAGCTCTAAATGTCCTCTTTGAGGATAAGATTCTTCCGACTGTCGTATTGCTTGATATCATTATGCCCGGCATTGACGGTTTTCAGGTGCTCGAGCAGATAAAGCTCAACGAAACGACACAGAATATTCCGGTCTTGTTCATTACCGCGGCCAATTCGGATGAGACCGAGTCGCGCGGGCTCAAGTCCGGCGCCGCCGACTATATAACCAAACCGTTCAATCACGACATCGTCAGGGCGAGGGTCGAAAACCATATAAACCTGGCGCGATACCGGCACAAGTTGGAACAGCTTGTCGCAAAGAAAGCCGCAGAGGTCACAAAAACATACGAGCAGACCCTCGAGGTGCTTGCCACAATAATCGAATATCGCAATCTCGAGTCGGGCGCGCACATCCGCAGAACTACCTTGCTCACCGAGACGCTTGTGGCAAAAATGACGGAAACCGAGAAGTTCAAGCCCATCTTGCAGGCGGAGAACATCAATTCTCTTGTCAAAGCTTCCGCGCTGCATGACATAGGCAAAATCGGCATCCCCGACGGCATTCTTCTTAAACCGGGAAAACTGACGCCCGACGAATTCGACGTCATTAAAACCCACACCACGGTCGGAAGGGAAATAATAGACAGCATTTCATCAACGCTGCCCGACAATGATATGTATCTGAAGTATGCCAGAGACATCTGCCATCACCATCACGAACGTTGGGACGGCAAAGGGTACCCCGTAGGCTTGAAAGAGGATCAAATTCCTCTGGCGGCAAGGATAGTTTCTGTCGTCGACGTTTATGACGCCCTTGTCAGCCCGCGCTGCTATAAAGGGTCATACTCTCATGAGGTTTCACTTGAAATAATCACCGAGGGGCGCGGGACGCAATTCGACCCGGATTTAGTCGATATGCTCCCCGAAGTATCACCGTTATTCCAGAAGATCGCAGAGACTTACAGGGACGCCGAGCTTTCCCCCGGATAGGGCGTCGGGATCAGCATTGCAGTGTGGCGGGATTCGAACCTTTCTTGGTTTCGTATCCCGCCACATTTCTTTATTTGTTGAGCTCTTTTTCTACTATTCCTATCAGTGCCCCTATCTCAGGTTTCGATAGCTGGGCGTCAGCTCCGACCTCTTCGCACTTTTTTCGCATATTTTCATCGATCAAAGACGAGAATACAATTACCGGTATATCCCGCAAGACTTTGTCTGTCTTTATGAGTTTTGTAAGCCTATGCCCGTCCATCCTCGGCATTTCGATATCGGTTATCAAGCAACCGGCTTTGGAGCGTATGTCGCCGACGTCGGTTTCTTTGATTTCGTTCAGGTAATCCCATGCCTCCTCGCCATTATTCATGACAGTGAGATTATAATAACCCGCGGTATTGAGCGCTTCGGTCAGCATCTTTCTCAACAGCGCAGAATCCTCGGCAACGACTATAGGGATACTGGCGCGGTCTCTCCCGGAATATTCTTTCACTTCGTTAAGGTCGATTCCTGTATCCGGGCTTATATCATATGTGATCTTCTCAAAATCCAGAATAGAAATAATCCGGTCGTTCACCTTGGCAATGCCGGTGACTACGCCCTCCTCCCCGCCGTAAATGATACTGTCGGGTTTTTCTATTGCCTGCCATGAAATGCGGAATATGCTTTCTACCGCATGCACGTGAAACGCGATATTCATCATATTGAAATTCGTTATGATAAGAATATCCTTTTCGGGGGCTTCCGATGGCCCAAGGCCCAGATACATTGCCAAATCGAGAATAGTATATACTTCGCTGCGCGGCTGGAACACACCTTCGACGCATGGATGCGAGAGAGGCATCCGCTGCACCTCCTGGATCTGCATGAGCTCTGTTATTTTTGCAACATTGATCCCATAACTGTTGCCCGATATGATAAACTCAAGTATTTCAAGCTCATTTGTCCCTGTTTCCAAAAGAATATTGGTATCCGCTATTCCCACGCTATTCACATCCTGTTCATTTAGATTTCGTTATTTCGGGTTTCCAATATATAGAAAAGTGTGTTCGATCTTCCGGGCTTTTGCAGCAGTCTGTTATCCATTTACTATGTCGGTGATCCTGACTCCGTAGTTTTCATCGATCACAACGACCTCCCCCCGAGCTATCAGCTTTCCGTTGACCACAATTTCTACCGGATCGCCTGCTATCTTATCAAGCACGACTATTGTTCCGGCGCTGAACTCAAGGATCTCGCTTATCTCTTTTTTTGTCTTGCCCAGTTCAACAGTGACTTGCAGGGGAATATTATATACAAGATCCATCCCTTTTGTCTCGCCAGCAGGACCCGGTCCGTCAAACGGCTGGAACTGCATAGGGTGCACGTCAACAAGACGCCCCTGGGCAACCGAGGGAGGCGGGTACGGCGGCGGGTATGGCACCTGCTGGTATGGTTGCGGATATGGCGCCTGCTGGTACGCATCCTGTGGATATGGCTGCGGATATGGCGAGGGCGCTGGCTGCAACGGCGGCTGCATGGGCGCAGGCTGCGGCGCCGGAGCTGGCGGCGGCGCCGGTTCTGGCGCTGGAGTCGGCGCTGGTGGCGCCGGTGCAGCGGGCGGAGACGGCGAAGGTTGCGGAGCGGCGCTCTCTTTGCTTTCCCCGGACGAACTGCCCATATTTATATCCAAAAAATGTCTTGCAAACTCGCGGCTGACTTCATAAGGGCTGAGTTGTATAAGCTCGCTCTTCAGAAGGCCTTCGATCTCCATATCGAAGCTGATTTTTGTTACCAGGTCTGTGTCTCCGAGCACAGTTGACACGTCAAAGCCCACATCAACCTGAGTGCTCTTCGGAGGCGAAATGTTTATCTGCATATGGAGAAGCTTCGACAGCGATGTAGACGACGCTCCCATCATTTGATTCATAACCTCGCTCATCGCGCTCAGGTGCATTTCGTTGAGTTCGATAGGCTCGGTGACCTTGCCGTCGCCGCCCATCAAGATATCTGTGATAATCGCGGTATCTTCGACCCTCAGCACAAGCAGATTTGTGCCGGAAATGCCTTCTACATATTCAATAGTCGCTACAACAAAAGGAACATTATACACGGTAAGCACGTCTTTCGCCTCATAAACCTTGACGCGCGGGGTCGTAATGCTGACCCTTCTGTCAAGAAGCGAATACATTGTCGTTGCTACGGCACCCATGCTGATGTTGCCGATCTCGCCGAGAATATCTATTTCCTCAGCCGTCAGCATTCCCTCTTTACTGACTATCTCTACCGGCCCGCCAGCCGAAGCGGATGCGGAAGGCGCAGCCTCATCAACACCTGAAACAATACCGTCCGCCGGAGGCCCATCCGCTGCTGCGTCGAGCATTGATGCTATATCCTCGGGAGACAGAATATCAACTGTTTCCTCCTCCGCAGAGGTTTGCTCCCCGTCGGCGGCGTCAGTTTGGGAGGCGGCGTCTGCCGTCGCGTCAAGCATTGCGGCGATATCTTCCGGAGACATTATATCGACCGTCGCATCACTATCCCCGCCATCCGATGGATCTACGGTAAGCATGGAGTTGATTTCATCTTGTGAAAGATTCATTAAGGCTTTCCTCCTTGATTATATCGACGATCTGCATTGCGTAACTGTGACCCACTGTGCCAACTGTCGCGTGGAATTTTGGTATATGCTGGATCTTGATCGTCAGCGGGTGGTCGACTGCGTGGTCAAGCCTGATCACGTCGCCGATTTGAAGGTTAACTATATCTTGTACAGTTGCCGGCGTCTGCTCAAAATAGGCAGTTATCGGTATCGGGGTCTGAAGCAGCTTCTCGCGAAGCAACGCCGCCCTTTCTTCGCCTCTGCCGTCATCGCGGGCGCCGCCGGAGAACCACAAGCGCGTATTGAGCTGCTGCGACACAGGTTCAATCGCGGTATGCGGTATGCATATGCTCATAAGCCCCGTCTCTTCGCCCATTGTGATATTCAGTATTATCACGGCGACCGGCTCGTTCGGGGCAGTGATTTGCGCGAACTGAGGGCTGGTTTCTATACGTTCTATTTGTGTGGAAAGCTCAATGACTTTGTCCCACGCCTCGTCGAATACATGAACCGCTTGTCTGAGCACCCGCTCGATCAGCGCAAGCTCGATTTCAGTGAACTGTTTTGAGTTTTCGCCCGCCGAAGTGCCTCCAAACAGCCGGCTGATCAGCATATAAGCAAATTCCGGCGACATCTGGAAAAGCAGCGATCCAAATAACGGCGGCACATCCATTATCGACAGGACTACCGGCGCGGGCAAAGAATTGTTAAACTCGCTGTATGAGCATTCCTCAATAGATAGTATCTCACATTCGCACGTAGAGCGCAAGAGGCTCGAGAGCCTGTTTGAGAATAGCTGGCTAAACGACTCAAAAACCACGTGAAACGTTCTCATTTGCTCTTTCGGAAACCTGTTTGCCGTCCTGAAATCGTATTCCTTGATCTTCATGGTGGCAGACCCTTCAGAAGAGTCGGCGTCCTGAGCGGCGTCGCCCGCCATAAGCGTATTTAAAAGTTCGTCTATTTCAGCTTGTGATAATATCTCAGACAAACTAAACTCTCCCCTTTGCTTCGCGATCTGTCAATGCTGCGATCTGTGCAGCCAAACTCCGAGTTGCGCCACTGCGCCACGTTATTATATTTTACACAGAATCATTAAACAGGACTTGAGCGGAATTGTCAATACTTATTAGAACTCCGTTGCCTGTTTAATCCTTATTTTTTCTTCGCGGATCTTCTCAACGACTTCAATCGCGCTTTCCATAGTCGCGATTTTTCTGCCTGTGTTGAGCGATATTATCGTATCGGGGGTCTCCTCGATGAACTCTATCATGTCTTCATTTATATAGAATTGGGTAACTTTGTTTATCCTTGTCAAAAGTATCATTGTAGAGTCCATTCCTTTCGAATATTCCCGAAGCGGATTATGAATTGCGGCGAAATATGAGGAAAAGGAACAGGTAAATGATGGCGGATGGCGCTAATTGGCATTTTCCCTATTCCCTATTCCTTATTCTCAATTATCTGTTTTTCAAGTCTTGGTTTCAAAGCCCGGTCAAGAGCTGATCAAATCCCGGCATGGTTTAGCTTAACTGTTTGCAGCCCCTAATCCTACCTCTTGAGGTTGACAAGCTCTTCAAGCAGTGTGTCGGACACCGTTATGACTCTGGAGTTTGCCTGAAATCCCCTCTGCGTCACGATCATGTCGGTAAACTCAGCGGCAAGGTCGACATTGCTCATCTCAAGGCCTCCGCCCATGATCTCGCCGGAGCCGTCTTGCAGCGGCGCTGTGATGACCGCGCTGCCGGACGATTTCGTTTCAGCGTAGAAGCTGTTGCCTTGCTTCATGAGGCCGCCATCGTTCGAGAACATCGCCACAGCGAGCCTCGCGACTGTCTGGTATTCGCCGTTGAGCAGCACTGAAACCGAGCCGTCCTGCCCTACCGAGAAGCCAATAAGCTGGCCCGGGAATACAGTGCCGGGGGGAACGGCAGCGATTGGCGTACCCGTCTCGTCGCGGAGAAAAGTAGCTTCATCGATTTTCAGCCGAATCCGCGAGAGCATGTTCGGATCGATAGGCTCGATAGAGTCCTCGTCAAACCAGAACTTATCCGGGCGGGCAGGGTCATCGGTCGGATCCCCCTCTTCAAATATGATATCGGCAGTGTAGCCGAGCACATATCTCCCGTCGCTCGTCGTGAGGTATCCCTCATCATCAAGCTTGAAGTTGCCGGCGCGCGTGTAAAGCAAATCGTAGTAGTCCCTTCCTTCAATGGCATAAACCTCGTCGTCGGCTATTCTATCCAACGCATAAGCCACGCCCGCGTCATTGATGACGCCTGTGACGAAGAACCCGTCGCCGTTGATCATCATATCGAACGGGACGCCCGTGCTCTGGAACGCGGAGCGGGTATGCAGCACGTCGATAGACGAGAGCCTAATGCCCAGACCTATCTGGATCGGGTTCGTGCCGCCGATGCCGGCGTTGATATTGTTTGCCATGCCTCCGCTCATAGTCTGGCTGAATATGTCCTGAAATACTGTGCGGCTGGTCTTATAACCTACTGTGTTTACATTGGCTATGTTGTTGCCAATGACGTCCATTCTTGTCTGGTGGTTTTTCAGGCCTGAGATCCCTGAATATAGTGAACGCATCATATTGCGATTCCTCCTGTCATTATATAGCTTTTTATTTTTATGGCAACTGCTTTTGCGTCTATGACGCCACAAAAGACCATTGTTCCTCTTCCGCAATCCAGTTCCAGCGTCCGAGTTCAAGCCCCTCATCATCCGTGACGGCAAAGCCTGTGGCAATCCATTTTTGTCCATCCTCATCCCAGAACCAACGGCCGATGCCTACGCCATCAGGGCTGTCCATTTCAATCCAGTCCTCGCCGTCGGCCACAAGATTGGGTCGGTCAAGTTCCGGGCGCACAGCCAGTTCCGGCGGCAGAGAGTTTCCCGGCGTGCCTGTTTCCCTGATGTCGAAAATGCTGGCAACCGGAACAAACACCCCGTTTTCCGAACCGTTGTCGATACGCGCGTACATTACGCCCCTGTCGACAGTAATCCGCGTTACTATGCCTTCTACGACCGTTTCGCCAACCTGCGCCATAACGGTGCGTCCGATAAGGTTATTTGAGGTTGTCATAAGCGACTCGGGGGTAATCAGAACGGTCTGGTCAAAGACGTCGGTTATCGAGGATACCGGCACCACATATTCGCCGATCTGCGCGTAAGCAATGCCGTTCCTGGTGAATATACAGTCAACAATACCCGGGATATCCGAGAGTACATTGTCTATGTATGCGCTAGCCACTACATATTTCCCGACAAGGCTGTATGACTGGTAGCTTGCCATCGCGCTGAGGGTTTCGTTCATATTCTGCATTTGCTCAAGCGATGAAAACTGGGCAAGCTGCGCCGCGAATTCCGAATCGCTTTGCGGATTCAGCGGGTCCTGGTAGCGCAGCTGCGCGGAGAGAAGCATGAGAAAATCGTGTTTCCCCATCGTTCCTCCGACATTGCGGCCGCTAAAGCTATCCTGCCGCGCCTGCTCCGCTTGCAGCGCCTGTTGTATCGCGGTCTGGTTTGTCAGGTTTGTAAGTGTGTCAATCACTGACATTTGTTATTCTCCCTTCTAAGCGGCGCCTTGGATAAAAGCCAAAACACCTATCTTTTAGCACAGGCGCTCCGTAAAACGCCGGGTAACGGGCGCACGACAAATGCCCTGCCCCAATCGTCAAGCGCGGTATTCGACCGAACTGACTTCAGTGTCAAGGTAATAATCAAGCATATCATATGGCAGCGGTATATAATAAGTCGCGCCTTCCGCGGGGTCTCCTCCCCGGTATACCCGCCGCTGACTATCCGGCTGTGCCTGTCCCTCCCGGGAATCCTTAAAAGCGCCGTTATTGACGCCTGTATAAGCTACCTCGACCTCGGTTACTGCGATGCCTTTGTTCTGAAGCGTTTCGACCAGCGAGTTGATTTGCCCGTTGATCATGTTCCTGACGTCGCTGTTTTGCGCGTTTATCCTGAGCGACAATCCTGCGGCGTCCATCACGATTTCGAGCGTGACATTGCCAAGAAACTCAGGCTTCAACTGTATGGTCATCGCGCTCCTGTTTTCGTTTTGCATCGTCTCGAAGCGTGAAACCATTTCGTCAAATAGATTTTCCGTTTTGACCGGCGAATCCGGAATCGCCTGTCTCATCTGCTGATCCGCCCGGAATTGTTCGGGCTTAAGTCCTTGCGCAAGCGGCGCCGGCATGTCGTTAATCTGTTCTTTAACGCCTTGTGCCGCGCTCCGCGCAGCATCTTCCTTATTGGAATATGCCTTTTCCTTTTGTGCTGCCAAGGGCCTTATGTCGTTTTCATTCTCCAAAGGGCACAGATCGCTTTTTTCCGAAGGTTCTGAATCGTTTCTCTCATTACCTTGCTGTTGCTGCGGTCTTATTTCCGGCGTCCGTGCCATTGTTTCCCCTGTAGCGCCCGCGTCATTTGCACTGTTTATCTCCACCGTTTCCACTTTTGCGGCGTTGCCTGCATTAGCGGATGGCACCGGCGTCCCATTTGCAATCGCGTGGATTTCTGCTGTTATTGCCTCTGTCGCGTTTATTTCGGCCGATCTAGCCGCTATATCCTGCGTTTCCGGCTCCGGCCTTGTCTCTGTCGCCGCCGGCATGAATTCCGCTTCATTCGCAATAGCATTCGCTGCCGGCTCCGGTTTCGCGTCTATATCCGCAACGTTTTGCACAGCAATATCAGGGGTAGTTGTTTCCTTGTTTCCATCGAGAATAATAACGACTATGTTTGGATTTTCGATAACTCCGGTAATAGCGCTCTCGCCCTCGTCTATATCTTCGTCCGGTTTTTTCAGTAACATAGACTCTGAGTCTTCCTTATCTATTCTTCCTCTATGTTTACCGCCTTGCGAAAATACCGGGTACTCCGTTACCTTTTGTGATTGTTCCAATATCCTTTCAAATGAGGGTATTGCATTCATTACAGCCAGCGTCTTTTGTCTAACGCCCACTCCGGAGTCTGCCCTTGTTGTGTTTTGGGCCAGCATCTCCATGGATATCTGCATTATTTCACCTCCTGTATCGATTATCGGCATTACTACCCCGAAAGATTAGTAAAACCAATAAAAAAGGAGGGCGGAAACAAGAAAAAAGCAATAGGCAGATTACTGTAGGAGCGGCAAAGCCGCCCTCTCATGCCTATTGCTCATTTGCTAATTAATTCTTTAATCTTTCATTTTCTGTTTTTTACGCGTAATCGAGAAGAATCTCCGTTATTCTCGCCGCCATCTCCGGGTGCATAGCCGCCAATATCGCCCCGGCCCTCCGTTCCGTCATATAGAACAGGATAACAGCCGAATCGTCAAGCGAGTATATTTCCGCCATTATTTGCGCTGCCGCTTCAGGCTCCATTGCCGCGTATGCCCTGCTCAGGGACTGCATGGCGGCAATCTCTTCTTCCGTCAGCACCCGCCGAAAAATCGGCGTGTCCGAACTCTCCGTTTGGCTGATGTTCTGTTCCCGCCTGTCAAGCGCGTCGCTTCGCCTGTTGAGCTGCTGATCCCTCGTTTCTGCAGCCGCTTCGCGTTCCTCAATATCAGAAGCGCGCGCCTTGATTTCCTTTTCGAATTCATCAAGCTCCGCCTGGCGCTCGTCGCTGCTGTTTCTGAGCGTTTCCTCGATCGACGAAAACTCCGGATCCAGCCAAATAATCGTATTTATAAGCGGGTCTTTCAGGACCCCACCTGCCCAGTCGCGCGCTCCAAAAAGATTCATGATGACCATTACGAGACACAAGGCGATAAGGACGACGATGGCACAGATAATGATAATCGGCAATTTTGAGCTCTTTTTCTTATCGCCATTTGCTTTTTTTGGCGTTTCCTTTTGCTTGCTGACAGGAGGAGCCGCCGGTTTTTTCACTTTTGCCTTGCTTTTTTCTGGTTTTTCTTCTGTCAGATCGGTAATATCGTCATTTTTGTTATCCGCCATTGTCTCACCCCTGTCCGGCTGCTAGCCTATTTCTTCGTTGACCACATTAAACGACACGAGGTCGCCTATTTCCTTGTCTTCCTCTGCCTGTATCTCCTTGAGGTATGCCGCGTACTGCTCGTCGCGCAGCTTTTTATATGTTTTTATCTCCCTCATCGTCAATATTAGCCTCTCTTGGCATTGGGCGACTATCTCTTCTGCCTTTTCGATCCTCAGGCGCAATTCTTTCAGGGCGTCCCGCAGATAGCGAAAATACGCGTCGTGTTCGCTCAGCTCCGTTCCTACATCCGTATTTTCGCGCAGCGCGCGTTCAAGAGATCGTTCGTTGTCCGCATACGCCCGCTCCAGTCTCCGCTCTTCTTCGCGGAGCTCCCGAAGCGCTTGTTGAGCTTTGCTCAATTCAATTTTTTGCTGCTTTTCGACTATTCCTTTGTAGTTGAACAAGGACTGGAGGGTAAATACGAATTTTCTCATTTAGCTATTCCTGTCATCATTTCCAGTGTTTCTTCAAATGAATAGTGTTCCGGCACTCCTTGTTTCAAAAAACTCTGAATCGCGGCATGAAGCTGTATCGCCCTGTCTATCTCAGGGTTTGCGCCCTGTTTGTACGCGCCGATATTTATTAAGTCTTCCGCTTCGCGGTAGACTGCAATCATGTTTTTGAATACGCCGAACAATTCCAAATGCTCAGGAGACACAATGTCAGGCATGACGCGGCTCACGCTTCCCAATATGTCTATCGGCGGATAATGATTACTGTTCGCTATTGCCCTTGAAAGAACTATATGGCCGTCCAGGATGCCACGCACGGTGTCGGAGATCGGCTCGTTCAAATCGTCACCTTCGACAAGCACTGTATAGAGTCCTGTGATCGATCCTTTATCAGACATTCCCGAGCGTTCAAGCAGTTTTGGCAGTAATGTGTATACTGACGGCGGGTATCCCCTCGAAACAGGCGGCTCGCCCGCAGCCATCCCTATCTCCCTCTGAGCCATAGCAAAACGCGTCAGCGAATCCATAAGCAAAAGCACTTTGCAGCCGCAATCACGGAAGTACTCCGCTATTGCCGTCCCGGTCAACGCGCATTTCAGGCGCAGCAATGCGGGCTGGTCAGACGTAGCTACTACAAGCACCGATTTTTTCAGGCCATCCTCGCCGAGATCGCGTTCCACAAAATCCTTGACTTCACGGCCTCTTTCGCCTACGAGAACGATTACGTTGACGTCAGCGACAGCGTATCGCGCTATCATGCCAAGCAACGTGCTTTTTCCGACTCCGGAACCCGAGAATATGCCGAGTCTCTGTCCGCGTCCGATAGTCAGCATGCTGTCGATTGCCTTTATCCCGAGAGGAAGCACTTCGTGGATGCGTTCGCGAGCCAACGGGTTTGGCGGCGCGCTTTCCGCCGGATACCACGCATCCGGTTCCGGTTCCGGCAAATCGTCAAACGGGTTGCCAAGAGCGTCAAGGATCCGGCCCGTGAGCTGCTTTCCTACGGGCACTTTAAGCGACGTACCCGTATATACGACATAACTGCCGAGCCCAATGCCCTCTAGGCTGCCAAACGGCATAAGGAGGGTTTGTCCGTCACGGAAACCTATAATTTCGGACTGGACGCACCGTGTCCCGTCCAGCGTATGCATGTTGCAAATATCCCCAATCTTGGAAGAGGGGCCGGTCGCCTCCACGGCAAGGCCTACTATTTTTGAAACCCTGCCGGCACGTTCAAGCGTGTCTGTCTTTTCCAATGCGCGATGATACTTTTTGAAATCAATAGACGTCATCTTATCCTCATGAATTTCCGCTGCCTTCGTTCGCCCCGCTGAGCGCAAGCTCTATATATTTCATCTGCGTCCCGAACCCGGCGTTGATCGTCGCATCCTCCGTGTCAATTACGCAATCGCCGGCCGAGAGCGATACGTCCCTGAGTATTGACGCATTGACTTTGACGCCCCGGTCCAGCTCAAAAAGAGCGCTGCCGGATGAGAAAAACCGCTCATATTCATCCTGCCCTACGCGAATCACTATTTTTCCGTCAGGATTTATCTGCCGCAGCGCGTTTCTTACAAGAGCCTCAAAAGCCCCTGTCCCGACTTCGTCGGGGCTGACGATCTTCCTGACTATCTCCATTGATAGATCGACGATTTCTTCCTCAAGTCCTTCGAATGCGCGTTTTCTTTCATCGTATAGTTCGCTGATAACGTTTTTCAGTTTCTCGTTATCCTCGTTTATAGCGGCTTTCAGCCGCTCGTCAAAAGAATGTCTGCCTTCCTCCGCGCCCTTTTCGAAGCCATCCTGCCTGGCGCAGTGGTTTAGCTCCTCAACCTCGTCCCGCGCGCCCATGATAATATTCGCCGCTTCGCTGCGCGCTGCTTCGATTATCTTGTCCGCCTCTTCTTTCGCTTTTATTTCCGCTTCGCTAAGTATGTCCCGCGCTTTTGCCATGGCTTGGGTCTGAGCTATCTCAGCCATAAAAGCCGCCGCATCCGGGCGTTCTCCCGAAGCGTCGGCCTTGATGCCTTCTTTGTCAACCTGCGCTGTCCTTGCGGCTGAAACGTTGACAAGATTCCTGTCTATCCTAAACAATCATATCATCCCCTTCTCCGCGGGATACTACGATCTCGCCATCATCCTCGAGTCTGCGAATAACATTGACGATCCTCTGCTGAGCGTCTTCAACATCGCGAACCCTCACAGGCCCCATAACCTCCATGTCGTCCTTTATCATTTCCTGCAAACGTTTTGATATGTTGGTGAATATAGTCCTCGTGACGTCTTCTGTCGCCATCTTGAGCGCAATTGCGAGATCCGAGTTGTTGATTTCGCGCAGCACGCGCTGGACAGTCACATTGTTGAGTTTTGCAATATCCTCGAATACGAACAACCGTTTTCTGATTTCGTCGGCAAGTTCGCTGTCGTTTATATCCAGGCTTTCCAGTATGTTTTTCTCCGAAGCGCGGTCCAGGGCATTGATGATGTCCACTATTGTGTCTATACCGCCAACAATGATGTTTTCCGTGAACCCCATCGATGTTATTTTGCGTTCAAGTATGCGTTCGGCTTCCTTGACATACTCCGGCGATGTGCTGCCCATATTCGATATGCGGCTGATTATCTCAGTCTGCCTGTCCGGAGGAAGCGAAGCTATGATCTGCGCCGATTGCTTCGGTTCAATATACGACAGCACAAGGGCTATGATTTGCGGATGCTCATTATGGATTACGTTCAGTATTTGATTGGAATCGACTCTTCTAATAAAGTCGAACGGCCGCACCTGAAGCGACGACGATAGTTTCCTTATCATTTCCGCCGCCTTTTCGGGGCCGATCGCCTGTTCGAGTATTTCGCGAGCGTAGTCTATTCCGCCTTCTGTTATAAACTTCTGCGTCAGGCACATCTCATAAAACTCTGTTATGATAGTTTCCCTGACTTCAGCGTCGACTCTTCTGGTCGTCGTAATGCTGAGGGTCAAATCGCTGATTTCATCCTCAGACAAGTACTTATACAGCTCCGCGGAATACTCTTTTCCGAGGCTGATCAATAGAATCGCCGCTTTTTCTTTTGGGGATATGTCGTTTTGTGCCATCCGATCACCTTGCCCCTATTCGTCTGTCAGCCAATTGCGCAGCAATTGGGCCACAACGCCGGGGTCTTTGTCGATGAATCTTTCTATCTGTTCCAGTGTGGACGATTTCGCGTTAAGCTCTATGTCTTCTACATCTTCGGCTTCGTCCTGCGCATAGTCGTCGTCAGCGATATAGTCTATACCGCCGTACTCGCCTTCAACAGGCACAAGTTCCGGTTCCTGCGGCCTTGACCCCCTTGCGATCATTCCTATGAGCGAAAAGAACGCTATGCCGAGCGCTAGTATTACCGCCCACTTTATTATCAACTGGACAAACTCCTGCTGTTTCTGCTGCTCTTCGTTTGCTGCCCAATCGTCATACATCTGTTGCATGGAATCGTCGATGATGTCCATGAAAGGTACATATTGGACTGAAATATTGTCTACGGGGATTCCCATACCCTTGGAAATGACGTCAGTGATCTCCTCAGAATAATCTGACGGTATTGCACTCTCGTTAACGAAAACGCCGAAATTCATCGTCCTGATTCCGCCCTGCTCCCTGTTGATCAGGGTGATCGTTTGGTTCAGCTCATAGTTTCTTTCTTTTACCGCCCTTTCGTACACTTCTCCGTCGTCAAGCGTACCGTACGGGTATTCGACCGAACCCATGCCGTTTGGGTCTGTTCCCGGAATCCCCCCCGCTAGATCCCCGTTTCTTGCGGCTTCCCAAAGGTCGGAGGCAGTGCGGGCAAGACCGTCCATCTCGCCGATTATCGGAGGTTCAAACTCTATCCGCTCTACGTTCTCTGTGTCGTAATTAAGGACGACTCTCGCCACTACTTCTATGTTGCTCATTCCGAAAATCGGCGTCAAAACCCGTAACCCCTGCTCCTGCAACTGCTGGCTGAGCATATTCTGAAGCGTTATACGGGTACTTAGTTCCATCTCGAAATCATTGCTGTCGTCGCCTATCCTGTATGTATTAAGATTGGAGTCTGAAACCGTGATGCTGTCATATTCTAAGCCCGGTATGGAATCTTTGGCTATATCCGCTATGGTTTGCGCCTCCGCATTTGTCAGCGTCGCGCCTCCCCTGACCTCCAGCATTACTACGCAAGTCGGCTTATTTGTGTTTGTTTGCCTGGCGAAAGCCGAAGTCTGCCCCATATTAACGATAACGTTGCAGTTCTGAACCCTGCCGGTCTGCATTATGAGCCCTCTGATATCCTGCGCCCTTTGGTATTCGTAGAGTTTCCTCGCGTGGCTGTCCGTAACGTTGAAACTGGCTGCCATGCCCATTATTTCCAAATTCATCCCGCCCGGCCCAATCACGCCATCCGCAGAAAGCACGGCGCCGAGTTCTCCGACTCGGTCTTCCGGGACAAGCACCCGGGTTCCTCCTTCGATTTTTGCCGGCACCCCCATATCAACGAGCGCGTTGTACACCGTGCCCGCTTCCGCCTGGGACGACGCATTGTAGAGCATCACATAATTCGTTCTGCTCAATAGGGTAGCCGCGACAATCGCGAGAGCTATGACCGCTAAGGTGAGAACGAGCAGCGTAACTCTGTTTCTCCTCGACAGCCTTGCAAAAAACTCCCTTAATTGCGCCAGGATTCTATCCAGCATTGCTCTCATATTTTGTTCCTTGTGTTATAAGCATTGTTGAAAAGTTTAAACGGTTATAGTGATATTAGCACTTTTTTTGTTTTTATGCAACAGTTTTATATTATTCCCAAAAACCACTATAAAGGATAGGTTACGGGTCAGGGGGTAGCCGGAATTGTACTCTTTCTTGCATGAGGAAGTCGCTTGGTCGGCTTCAAGCCTTAAAATGTTCTATCCCTACCCCGGGATGTGCTCCTGCCAAGCGGATGAACCGTCCCCCTGCTCTCGTCCCCCTGCTCTTCTTGCATGAGCAAGTCGCTTGGTCGGCTTCAAGTCTTAAAAATGTTCTATCCCTACCCCGGGATGTGCTCCCGGCAAGCGGATGAACCGTCCCCCTGCTCCGTCCCCCTGCTCTATCCCTACCCCGGGATGTGCTCCTGCCGACCTCAGCTTCCGCTCACGCTGCGCAATAGCACAATTCCGGCTACCCCCTGACCTGTAGCAAGGGCAGTT
>Ga0082212_10004748_pt1 | contig 18738 bp, 16 predicted proteins | sample TergutNt197P3_FD_71548 | JGI IMG/M metagenome (GOLD analysis project Ga0082212, IMG submission 71548) | Neocapritermes taracua P3 segment gut microbial communities from Petit-Saut dam, French Guiana - Nt197 P3 | ecosystem: Host-associated > Arthropoda: Insects > Digestive system > Gut ...
CCCAGCTTTCATTACGCATTATGTCTACCGCCGATGATGCAAGTGATGAAAGAAGTCGGCGGCATTGAATTTCCCGAAACGCTGGCAACGATAGCGGGAGTGGAGAAGAAGGACAAAGCGGAGACGGGAGCGTAAGATTACTCTTGTTTTTCGTTGAGTTTTCCACTATATTGGTGTCATGTCAACCATTCAGATCACACTATCGGAGCCGTTGCAGCGATTTGTCGTCAGGCAGGTTGCCGAACTTGGTCTTGACCAACCGGATCAGTACATCGAGCAACTGCTCGAAGAAGAACGCCGCAAAAAGCGAGACGAGTATTACATGGAAAAATGCAGGGAAGCGATTGATGCCAACCGCTGGACGCAAGTAACCGAGGAAAATAGACAAGAATTTTGGGACGGAATCTGTCAAAAGGCAAAGCAACTTCGTGATGCACGTTCCTTGGAGTCTGCAAAATGATTCTTGTTTCCAATTTTTCTGAAAACGCAGAATGGGATATTGCTGATATTGCCTCCTACTTCGACGAACGAAGTGATGGCGTTTCCGAGCGGTTTCATCAGGCTGTTAACGAAACAATCAAAATGTTGTGCCGGAGTCCTAATCTGGGAGAGCGATTTCGTGCCGATCTGACAGGACAGATTCGTTTCCGTACCATTTCGGGTTTCAGCAATTATCTGATCTTCTATCGCCAAGTGGATACCGTGTTGGAAATCATCCGCGTCCTTCACGGTGCGAGAGATTACGAGGATTTGTTCGACTGACTTGACAGCCGCTCCGCTTTTCGCTAAAATGAACGGTGAAAGGAGTCAACAAAATGACCGACAAAGCCGAACGCCGAAAGTTTTTGAAAGTTGCTCTCGCCGCATTGGCAACCACTGCCGGAGTGAGCGGTTGTCGTAGAGAGACGATGGCGATGTGTTATTCTTCAGCAGCACCTTCTCGTCCTGAACCCCTTCCCGATCCTGAATCGTCTGAATCCGCCGACGAACAGCCGGACAAACGTGCCGAATTGACGGAACAACTCAAGAAACTCGGCGAAGAAGAACCGCCAAAAAGTGTCAAAGACATCGGGGCAATGTGTTATGTCTGGTAGCCCCACCGCCCCGTGATTAGATGTTTTGAGGCGCATCGGTTGCCTGCGGTGCATACGAAAAAAACATTCCGTTAGGAATGTTTCTTTCGGTAGAAATAAACGCAAACTAAAATCTGGCATTCCATTAGGAATGCCTCTCTTGGTGTTTTACCGAGAGTCGCATCCCTAACGGGATGCGAGATGGTTTGGTGAAATGCACGTTCTACCGAGAGATTCATCCCTAACGGGATGAGGAAGTGTATTCCTGCGGAATGCATGTTGCGATACAAAAAAACACAAACTTCGACACAACTAATTATCAACACAATGTCCACCCCACCACCCTTTCCTCCGACGGCGGTACTTGAAATGACGTACCGCTGCAATCACGCCTGCTTGTTTTGCTCCTGTCCGTGGTTTGCGGACAACTTCGCCATCGAAGACGAAATCGGTGCCGACGAATGGAAAGCCGTCATCGACGAACTCCACACCCGACACGTCAACGACTTGGCATTCACCGGCGGCGAACCGCTGCTGAAAGAGGGACTTTTCGACATCATCCGCCACGCCGTCGGCTTGGGAGTCCACACGCATCTCTTGTCAAACGGTCGGAATATGTCCGACGAGGTGTTGCAATTCTGTGCCGAAAACAAAGTGCAGTTGAGTATGAGTCTGCCCGGCTTGGAAACGTTTCAGGAACACACCGACAGCGACACGAACCCACACGATGTCTTGAATTGGCTCCGCAAGTCTCACGAATTGGGCATCGCAACGGTTGCCGGTATCACGGTAACGAACCGCAATCTCGATGAACTGTTTGAAACGATGGCGGAAGCATTGCTGGCGGGTGCCGACTCGATTTTGCTCAACCGATTTATGCCCGGCGGACGCGGCTTGCGGCACCGTGAGATGGAATTGAACAAAGAGCAACTGACCGAAATGCTCGACACGGCGGAAGAGGTGCTTCGCACTGCCAACCGCTTCGGACATGTCGGCACGGAACTGCCGCATTGCGTGATTGAACCGGCGAAGTACGAACATTTGAAAGTCGGAACGCAATGCAGTGCCGCCACTGGTTTTTTCGTGATTGATCCGTCGGGCTATGTTCGTGTTTGCAATCATTCGGAACATCGGTTGCTGCATTGGCGGGAGTTGGATTCTGTTACCGAACATCCGTATTGGAAACGGTTTACGGAGAAGTCGTTTTTACCGCCGAGTTGTTTGGGTTGTGAACATTCATTTCGCTGTGACGGCGGTTGCCGGGAGGCAGCACACATCGTCGGCGGCGTGTTGGAGTCGCTCGATCCGCTGCTGGTGGAATAGGGGGATTATTCCAACACCGCAATCTCTTCTGGAGAAAGTCCGGTGTACTTGGCGATGGTTTTCGGATCAACGCCATCTTTTTTCATACTCTGGGCGATTTCGGCTTTTCCTTGCGCCATTCCTTGCGCCATTCCTTGCGCCATTCCTTTGGCAGTCCCCTCATCGACGGCGGTTTTCATCACGGCATAGTTGTCCCATTGCACCATCCGACTCATTTCGTACTGTACCAATTCATCCTTGTTCAATGCTGCAACTTCCGCCGTCTCAATGGCACGTTCAAACACCGGTTCACGAAAAATCGAAGGCAACGACGTAAAAAATTCTAAGTTTTGCAAAAAGTACAACCACTTGTCCTGATGCGTTTCCAATTCCGACTCCGTCTTCTTGAAAAGCGGCATTTGGAGAAAAATAAATTCCAACTTGTCATAAAACAGGTCGCCGTCTTGGTCTTTGAGTTTCACATTTCGCTGAAGTTTCCGACGCTCCTCATCTTTGTCATACTCGAAGTCAAGAATCGCAATAAGATAGACCGCCTTGAGTTCAAAATCCCAAACCTTGCGGTCAAGGTCGAAGGTTCCCTTCGGTGCCTGATCCCGAATGGGAAACGCTGCATAAAACAAAGCACGGTCTTTGAACCAATTTTGCCTTGCCTTTTGCATTTCGACGATGAACCGCTCACCGTTTTCCGCTTCGCAATAAATGTCGAAAATCGCACGCCGGTCAAGAGCAATCACGCCGAGTTGCTCCGTGTTGCGGAATTCCAGCGTCTTGACTCGGTGTCTCTCCGGCAGGAACGTGTTGAGAAAATCGATCAACAAGTCCTTATTCGCCTCTTCGCCAAACAGACGCTTGAAACCAAAATCGGTGTACGGATTAATGTAGCGAGACATAGTATCACCTCCACTGTCATTCTATCCGAAAGCGTAAAAAACGCAAGATGAACGCTTTACAAACTCCCCCATCTCGGTAAAATGCAACGGAAAGGAGAAACCGATGTCTCTCACCCGCACCGAACTGACCGAACGATTAAAAAAACTCGCCGAAAGCGAACCGCCAAGGAATCTAGCACCTGGGGCATGTTGCTATTATCCAGCGTGTCCTACAACCTGTCCGAAGTGCGGAAACAGGAGGTATTACGGACAACAAGTTGACATTGATGAAATCGTTGCTAATTACAGAGGACGTGTTGCGGGGCTCCGTGAAATGGGACTCGACGCAACGTTAATCGTCCCAGAACTCTGTCCGCAGTGTGGGAACGCGTTGAATGGAAAAAAATACCTCTTGGAAATCAACTATCCCGATCTGTCGGAGTCTGCTCGTGTTGAACTTAAACCCGCCCGCGATCTCAAACTCATAGCTCTCTTTCTACGAGGAGAAAATCGTTATAATGCTGGACAGTCTGGTGAAGTTCCTCTCAAAAACAGAATCGAACGACTGCGGGAACTTTTCGGCATCAAGAAGGAATAGTGTTGTGCAACAAATTTTTGTGCAATCCCAAAATTTTCTATCCGGGTCATTCCTTCTCCACCACAACTATATTTGGTTGCGGAATAGGCTTAACTCCGTCGCCGATGTAAAAACCAAGGTGCGGCGGCTGATTATACGCTACATTCTGCCAGGCAACGCTCAATCGGTAAATCGGATCATGCATCAACGTAAAAAGACGATGCTCCGTCGGAATTGTCGTAGTGAACAGCAACAACTGGCTGGGATCATTACGGTTGACTAAAAGCACCTCCTCTCGCCAGTCGCCGAGAATGTCGGCACTCAAACAGGGCGTGTTCTTGGTTCCGTTGATTGCCATCGCTCCGTAATCGGCAAAATTCACCAACCGATCAACACCGTCGCCATTCCATTTGTCAATGCGGGTGCCGTCGAGTAATTCGTCCTGCAAATCGCCATCCCAATAAATGCGAAAATTGATAGACGGTCTGCGAGTCGAAATCGGCTCTCCCTTGATGTTGTACACCGTTTCGTTTGCGGTACTCCAGAATTCAAAGCCCCGATGATGCGGGTCAATGTCGGCTGCCAATCCGCGTCCAATATCCTTTTGGGTGGGAACTCCAAAGAGTAATTCTCCCGTAGCGGCATCGCGCAGTTCCACGCCCGCCGGACACGGATTGGATTCGTGTACAGTGAAAAATTGCAGTCCGGGTCGGTCAGGGTCCATCTTGGAAAGATGACCGGCATCGCCGTGTCCCAGTCCCGTCGTGTAGAGCAACGTTCCGTCATGGTTAATCGCTGCGCCGCCGTAGATAATTTCGTCAAATCCATCGCCGTCCACGTCCCCCACCGCAAGACTGTGATTGCCTTGTCCGAAAGCCGTTGTCGCCGATTTACGAAAACCCGAATCATAGACCCAGCGTTCGGTCAATTTACCATCCCGAAAATCATAAGCCGCCAGTACCGCACGGGTATAGTAACCGCGGCACATCACCACACTGGGACGGTTGCCGTCAAGATAAGCGATACATGCCAGAAAACGGTCAACACGGTTGCCGTAGTTATCCCCCCAGTCGTTGATATTTCCTCTCGGCGGATTGTACGCAATCGTCTGAATTTCGGCACCCGTGCGACCATTGAAGACGGTAAGGTATTCCGGTCCGTCGAGAATACGTCCTGCTCGACCGGTTTCCATACGATAGTTGACCTTGGGGTCGTCGCCACCCATGAGAACAAACTTGCCTTTTCCGTCGATGGTGCCGGGAGCCGTTTTGCAGACTACTTCTGCACTCCCGCAGCCATCGAGGTCATAGACCATAAATTGGGTGTAGTGCGCACCTGCGCGGATATTATGACCGAGATCGATTCGCCACAACATCGTGCCGTCAAGTTTATACGCATCCAGGAACACGTTGTCCGTAAAACCATCGTGGGCATTATCCCGGGCGCGTGCTTCCCACTTGACCACAATTTCATATTCGCCGTCGCCGTCCAGGTCTGCCACACTACAATCGTTAGGCAGGTATTCCACTCTTCGCCTACCTTCCATCACCGGCGGGTCCAACACCGGACGGTTGAGTTGAATGACTTTGTACGGCTCTGTCCAGGGTGTTATCGGCTTCGACGTTTCCGTTTCTTTGCCTTTTAATATCGTTTTCACGACATAGTTGTCGGCAGACGTACCCTTTGCATCTAACAGGTTGGTTGCTCCGTCAATCGGTTCTTCATTCACGCGTTCCGTACCATTGCGATACACATTAAACTGCACTAGCGGATCATCGGTTCCGAGGAAACGCCAACTCAGGTAAATCCCTTGTTCGGTTTTGACCGCGACCAGTCCTCGGTCAAGGGCTTCCATTTGCCGTTGGGCAACGGCTGGCGTTATCGTTATAAAAAACAACGATACGAAACAAAAAAACATCTTTGCCAAAATTTTGCTCATGATTTGGTTAGTTGCTCTTGAAGGTTTCCAATTTGCGCACGATTTCCGGTGCAACGCTAAAAATTGTGCCGTGCTTGACTCCTTTCGGAAACGAAAGTTTGTCCGTGATGTTTTCCCATGTCTTCAAATCTTTGGAGCGAACGGCGGCGTAATGCTGCGGACCACGAGAATAGCAGTCATAATAAACATGCCAGTATTCCCCGATCTTTATAGCGGAGGGACCTTCAATCCAATTTCGATGTCCGACTTCCATCTGCGGTTCAAAAGGTCCCGTCGGACTCTTTCCGATTGCTAAATGAATAGATTTTTTCTCAACTGGTCGGAGAGTTTCATCTTTGTAGAAGAGCAGATACTGTTCGCCATCCTTTGCGAGAAAACCATCGATTACATTGTGTCCCGGATCGAAAAAGAGTTTCGTTGGTGAAAACGTTACAAAGTCTTTCGTCATAACATAATACTGGCGGTGATTGTAGTTGCTCTCACTGCCGACTCCATCGAATTTACCGGGAACCGTCGATGACCAAAAGATGTAGTATGTTTCGTTCGGCGCATCGTAAAACAGTTCCGGTGCCCAGCAGTTTCGCACCGTGGGTTCATTTTCCATGACAGGCACTAACTTTTGTTCCGACCAGTTTATTAAGTCCTCTGAGTAAGCGTAACCGATGCCTCGCTGTGTCCAGGAAATCGTCCAAACCATGTGAAATGTCCCGTCCGGTGCTTGCACGATACTCGGATCACGCACCAACTTGTGTTCGCCGACCGTCGGAGTCATGAACGATTTGCCGTCGTTGAGTGTTTTCCATTTCAAGCCGTCTTCGCTCCAACAGAGATGCAGACCGTCCTCGCCGTTGCTAGTGAAATAGGACATGACGAAAACATTTTTTGCCTCTTCGTTTGCCAAAATCGGCAACGTTAGCAAACAGAATATACTGGCGAGCAAACAGGTTCTCATTCTTTTCCTTTCCTCGAAGAAACTACGGTACAATAATTGGTCGGAAACCGACGTTCATCACTTTCTGCCACGGCTCGTAAAGGACTCTTGTCGAAGAACCCGCAAATTTGGGTTTGTCCTTCCAACTGCCGCCGCGGGCAACGACCCTGTCTTTGTTCGGCAAAGCCGGGTCAGGATACGTCCATTCCCAAACGTTGCCGATCATGTCATACAATCCCCAGGGATTCGGTTCATACTGCTTCACGTAATCAACGACAAACCACTTGTCCGTGAACCGGTTGTCCCGAAGAGGATAGAGCGAGTTCGTCGAAAATGGTCGGCGAAAATGAATAAGGCTTCCACCGGCATACGACGTGTAGGTAAATCGAGTTTCCTCGCCAGCCAGATTGGCGTATTTCGAGAAATCGGTGTCCCGGTCTCCGTACCAAAACGGCGTTGCCGTCCCTGCGCGGGCTGCCCACTCCCATTCTGCTTCGGTCGGCAGTTTCACGGTCTTGCCGGTTTTCTCGGAAAGCCAACGGCAAAACGTCTCCGCTTCCTGGAACGTAATCCTCGCCACCGGCTGGTCGGGATGATTCGCAATGTATCCCGGCACGGCGTGGTCCTTGCCGTCTTCCGGCAAATATCGAGTGTCGTGGTCGGGATCGAAAATACTATACTGCCCATTGGTAACTTCTGTTTCCGCCATCCAGAACGGTTTATCAATCTTGACGATTTTTCGATTCCGTTCATCCGGCAAGCCATCCAGTTGTCCCATGATGTACTCGCCAGCCGGTATCCACACGAACGTGATTTGCCGATTACTGCCAAGTTCAACTCGTTCCGGTGTAAGCGGAGCGGCAATACGCGGCGAACTGTTCACTCGCGGATTGGTTTCCGGTCGCCACGCAACCGACGTATCAGCTGGCAAACCTCGCATCGGCGATGGTTCCGGTTCAGTACCGAGTTCGATAACAAACTTCGTATGCGTTCCCGTAGTCCGTCCTTGCATTTTCAGTGCTGTCTCCGTGTTGAAGGGGAAATTCTGTAATGTAAGCGTGTCGGCTATCGCAAACTTTTTAATCACGGCATCCAGTTGTTCCGGCGAAAGTTTAGCGGCTTGTGCTGTCGTCCGCGCGGCAAGAGAGGTACGGTATTCCTCTTCGGGATTCGTATCTAGGTTGGCATACAATTCCGATAGTTCCTGCCGTCTGTCTTCGTACCGAGGGTTCACCCACATTCCCCGATAGGGAACGTTCAAATCAATCCACGTATAAATTCGTTCCCAAGATTCCTTATCGAGTTCCACGTCGTAATGTCCTTTTTGGAGTCGCTGCACAAGTTCGCTGACCGATGCGTGAAAATCCATCGGCACAAGCAGTGCCATGTCGGGTTCCGGTCCCGGTCGCCAAGTGTAAGGATTCAAGGCGGCATACGACGTATCCGTTCGCCAATTTCCCGGTCGGTGTGCTTCGAACGACAACAAACCGCGTTCGCTCTTGTTCACGTCATTGTGGCAGGAAACACATTTGCTTTCGAGCAACGGTTGAATTTCCGCTTCGTATCCGAAAGGTCGGACAGGACCGAACCAAGGAGTGATTTTACTCGGCGGACGATTTGCCGCAGCGACTCGCTTTGCCGGTGTAACGTCCAGCGGTGATTCATGGCAACCGATACATGATTGTTGTTCTCCCGGCATGGAAATTGTCCAGGAACGCATCAACTGCACCGCTCGTCCTTCGGCATCGAGAGTCTGAATCGAGATGGGAGTATTTGCCGGAACGATAAAACTTGCGGAACCGTCTTCTTCGACCGGAACGGTGCCGAGAATACGTTTGATGTCCCAACTCGAATTTTGTCCCACGGACTCGTGCCCGCCGCTTCCGCGAAAACCGAAGTGATAGGCAAAAATCCGAAGCGATTTAATTGTTCCGCGCGGCACTCCTTTGAGACCTTCGCCGAGATAAACGTCGGTGATGAACATGGAACCTTCCATGCTGTTCATGTCCGTTACATCCGGCTTGACTGGCGGTCGCGCTCGTGAAACAAGCGGTGTCGCAAAGAAAAAGGAATCTTCTGGCATTTCTATAATCGGTGTCATGTTATCGAAGCGGTCAACGAGGAAAAGTCCGAAGGTAGGACGGCTGACGTGCTTCATGCTGACGAGAAAATAATTTTCATTCAGCGGATAAGGATACACGAAGCGATAGGCACCCGCTCCGCCTTGATTGTCATAGATATTGCCTACGACATCCAAGCCGTAGCCGGGTATTTCCTGCTCGCAACCGGTTGCTTCTTTGGGAAAAACACGAGGAAAGACGTTGGCGTGTGATCCTTGCGGACCCCATTCTTTGGAAGCGGGGTCAAAGCGGAAAGGATACTTTGAACCGTACTGTGTATCCAAAATCAACAGCCGTCCTGTTTCGGGATAACCGCCGCCATGAGTGTGGTGTCCGCTGACAACGCCGACCATCATGTTGGGGCGACCAGGAATCTGCCGAGGATTCTTGTACGCGGTCGGGAATATCGAGCCGCTTCCCCAAAGGGCACGTTGGTGTCTGCCATCGGGTTGCATGGCAAACAACATTCTGGCAGTGTAATGCGGAATGTCGGAATACTCCCAGCGAAGATACATCACTCGTCCATCTTCCATGATGGTAGGATGCCAATCGCTGTCTTGCTCAAAGGTTAACTGCCGGATTTTTGATTCGTCTCCATCGCGCAGGTCAATTCGATAAAGGTTTGCCATGCTCTTATTGCCGTTTTCGCAGGGCAATCCTTGCATGCTTGCCGTCGAAGCGACGATAACGGAACCTTCTTCGGGCAGGTAGCAGGAGTCGAACCAATCAACATCGTGAAATGAGGGCGTTAACTTCTTCAGGTTTTGACCGTCAATGCCAATTTCATAGACTGCCCAGCGTTGGATGTCTTTGTCTTCGTGTCTGACTTTTTCGATAGCGGAAAACATCAATCGTTTGCCGTCGAAGTGCAGGTCGAGGTCTCTGATGGGCGAAGTATCAGGATGGCGGTAAATCGGTGTCAATTTCGGCGTTGTCCGAAGACTGCTCAAAACGGCAATTTCGTTGTCCATCCCGCTTCTTGGGGAATCCGCTGCCGTATAGGAATTGAGACCGATGAATCCGTATCCGCTACGCCGGGTATTTCGGCGGACAAGCAGGATTTTATCAAAATCCAGAAGCGGATTGGCAAGTGCCGCTTCGCGGATCAATGCTTCGAGTTCCTGCGGAGCGTTGGGATTGTTGCGAGTGTCCCGGAGTCTTCGTGAAATTCCGTTGAGGCGTTGGAGATATTCTTGTCCTTTGGGATATTGTTCGCCGAAAGTTGTGATGAGATCATCGATCATCCGTTTGGCGGACTCCGGCGTGTTTGTGGGAACGCGTCCATTATCGTAGGCAAAAGAGACGGCAGGACTGAGGCAGCACAGAAAAAAAAGGACAAAACGGTTCATGGAATGTTTTTCGGCGACAACAATACTTCAGGGGTGATCGCACCGAAAACACCCACCCTGGGTGCCAGGATACACGTTCTCAACAAATCATCAAGTCATAATTGCGAAAAAAAATGTCGAAATTGCGGTATGAGGTTGCTTTGTCGGAGATTGAATCACGAATCGGCTTTCACTTCCTTTTTGTCGTTGTCCTCTTGTTGTCCTTCCACGAGGAATCGGGGAGCAAAAACTTGGACAGTGCCATCAAACTTCCCGCCGCAAAACCTGCACAGACGGCAGTTTCCATGCCAAGAAAGCCAAAACGACGAGAATCACCAAAAAGAAGGTCGCCAAAAAACAGGCAATCCATTGTCCACGACCGCCAAACTTAAAATCACCCTCTACTGCCTTCTCTTCGATTCTCCGAGAGTATTCGAGTATTTCGATTTCCCTTTTTTCTACAAGATGCCGAATCTCTTTCACTGTCATGTCCAGTATGATGGACAAAATTCCCGAATCGATGGCTTTGTACCCTTCAAGGACGCTCGGCGGCGGAAAGGGACTGTGATAACCGGAAAAGCTCAAACCAAAAGCCGTCGTATGTTCCGATGTTGTACTTGGATAGAGATTGTTATCGTGTTCTGTCTCGCTCATGTGTCATGATTGCGTTTTGAAAGTCGTGTCCTACCTTCTCGGCATCACTGCGGAGAGCGTCCATGTCATTTGCAAAGGGACGGATTCTCTTCAATTCTTTGGCACTGTTCGAGGACGTTTTGTTACCCGCATTGCCAAAGATGCGCACCCTACCCAGCGTGAACACCGAGTACACACCCAACCAAAAAGCCCGTTTTTGTCTCGCTGTTGTCTTCATTGTTTGCATTATCGGTATTCCCTGCAAAAAAATCAAGAGGGATTACAAACTATGCCCGATTGGATTCGAACCAACGACCTACGGTTTAGGAATCAAATTCCATGCCGGTTGTTCGGCAACTTTGATTTTTCCAGTGGAATCGAACTCTACTCTCACCGCTCCCGGTTTTTCTCGCCACGGTGCCTGTTCATCGTTGCCGAAGAAAGCACACCACCAGTCGCCCGATTTGTCTTGGAAGAAATTCGTCCCACCCCCGCAAGGCACGGTCTCCTGCCAGTGATCGTAAGGTCCCCATATATTATCCGAACGTGCAACACACGAAGAGTAACGCCCTTCGTAGTCGTCCACCGCACCGTGATAGTATATTCCGTTCGCCTTGAAGAGAACGGCACCTTCGTGTCCGAATCCGAGCATTCCACGCTCCACCACCTTTTTTGCGTGATGGGCTGGATTAAGATCGGGATTGTTGAGTTTCACGCTACGAGTTTCCGCAAATCCACTGAAGTCGTCCTTCATCAAAGAGATGCTTCCCCCGCCCCCTTTGGTAAAATATACTTTTCCGTCATCGTCTTCAAATAGGGTGGGGTCAATGCCGCCGGTCATAAGCGGTCGTCCATCCGGCACAGGATTAACATAAGGACCTTCAGGTTTGCCCGTCATGCTTTTGAGAATCGTAATTCCTCCCGGCGACATACTCAGTACAATGAGATACGTGTCGGTCTTCTTGAGATAATAGATTTCCGGTGCCCAAATCACGACAGTCGGTTTTCCGTGCAAGTCCCGCGGTTGCTTTTCCCATGTTCCGTCTCGGCGTATATCCCAGACGATTCCGAGGTACTCCCATTTCTGCATGTCCGGCGACCGCCATAATTCCACACCGTCATTGAAATCCCAAATATCGTCTCCGGTGGAACCCGTCATATAGTAATTGCCATCGCCGCCCAGTATGACCACCGTATCCCGAATGTGCAAATCCCACAGCGGTTTGATCGGCGGCAGCAGTCCGTTTTTGACTGCCGATCCTGATGGAGTGCGGATTTTTCCCTTTGTCGTCGTGCCGATATTCCAGGGAGTCCAGCCGTCTCCTTCGACGGGTCTTCCTGGTCCGCTGATCCCGGAGTTGCCCGGTTCACGTCGTACTTCGACGGTTGACCTCGCTCGTTCGGCTCGGTCTGTTTGCCCGATTGCGACAACGCTCGTCATGGCAACCAAGGTAAAAACTGTCAGCAATCTTGTTTTCTTCATAATCGTTTCCCTTAAAATTTCGGGGTTAAAATATCCTACTGTCTTCCGGGCGGTAATGCTGCCGTCCAGCCTTTTTGGAGTAGTTGGGTCAATTCTCGTTGTGTGTCGGCATACCGAGAATCGTCAACGACATTCACGGTTTCGTGTGGGTCCTTTTCGAGATCGAACAGTGCTGCTTTATAGCCGCCATTCTTTTTCGGGTCACCGAATTCCATGTATGCATACTTTTTCGTCCGAACAACGTGACCGTAGTCCTGATCGACGAGAAATGCCGCACTCTTCCAAGGTTGTGCGATGTTTTCTTTCAGCAGCGGAATAAAACTAATGCCTTCGAGTTTGTCCGGTCTTCGCAAATCGCAAAGTTCAATGAGCGTCGGCAAGATGTCAACGAATTCGACGATTTCCTGGCACACTTTGCCGTTTTCCTTTGCTCCCGGAATCCGAACTATCATCGGTGCCCGCTGGGTTCCTTCGAGCATGGAGTATTTCGACCACATGTTGTGATCGCCCAAATGAACACCGTGGTCTCCAATGCAAACGACGATTGTGTTTTTCTCCAAGCCGGTTTTTTCCAACGTGTCGAGCATAATACCAATGTTGTCGTCAACGAACGTCATGCAGCCATAGTAGGCGGCAATGGCTTCTTTCGCCTTTTGTGGGGTTGCAGTCGACTCCGTGAAAATATCGGGATTGAACTGCGTCCTTGCCATATAGGGAAAGTTTTTCAGCGACGCTACCGGTGCGGGCGGGTCAGGCATCTGCTTCGGATCGTACATGGAAACGAACTTGGTCGGCGACAAAAACGGTGTGTGAGGTTTTGCTTGGTGAATGGTCATGAAGAACGGTTCCTTGCTTTTGGCATGTTCTTCCATCAAAGCACAAGCGATTTTGGCACGTCGCCAATCGCCTTCACCTTCCTGGTCGAATCCCGAATCGCCGTAGTTGTCGGAATTTGCTCTTTTACGGTCTCCATCGGTGATCAACTCTCGTGTTATTTGAGTCTTCGCCTTTTTGTTCAGGTCAGGTCTTGCCGCCGGAAATTTTAGAATCGGCGGCGGTCCTTGCCAACCTGCGGGCTGTTGATTGCTCTCGATGCGGCTGAACGCCTTCATCTGTTCGGGAGCATAGTCGGTCGTATGATAAAATTTGCCGATATTGATCGTTGCGTAGCCGGCTTCTTTGAACAGGTTCGGCATCATCACAATATCGGCGGGGATTTCGTCGCACATTCGCTGCCGGTTATACCACACTCGGGTCGTTCCCGGTCGCATCCCGCTGGCAAAGGAAGTACGTGAGGCATTGCATGCCGACGCTTGGCAATAGGCATGTTCGAATCGGACTCCGCTCTGGGCAAGTTTGTCGAGATTCGGTGTCTTGACGATGGGATTTCCATAGCATCCCAAAGTTTTCCAGTTCACGTCCTCAACAACGATGAAAAGGACGTTCGGCTTCGCAACGTTCGTCTCAGCCGCAAAAACGGCTCCCGCCGATAACAGCGTGAATAATAACAAGGATAGTTGTAATCTCATGGTTTCAAGTATGGTGTTAAATGGGTATTTTTCGTCTCGCTTTTTCATTACTGGACGATTTTGAATAATTTCCCGGTGTCTCGGACGGTGGGCCATCCGTCTTCGCCTATCCACAATGGGGAAATGCGAAGCAGCGAAGTGCCGTTCGCTTCCCGATTATAGGCGTGATACACGATATAAGTTGTTTCACCTTCGGTAAAAAAGCCATTATGCCCGCGACCGGGTTCATCGTAATCGCCTGCCATCAAAAGTGAATAGTGGTTGTCCACCCATGATTCATTCGTTTTAGACAAGTACGGTCCCTTGATGTCACGAGAACGTCCCATGACCACTTGGTATGTGCTGTCAACACCGGCACAGCATCTTCCGCGTGAAGCGAAAATATAATAGTATCCGTCCGTAGATTTCAGCACAAATACACCTTCGCCCAGCGAAGTGGTCAGAACCGTAAGGTCCGGCTTGTCTTCGTCAAACAATTTTCCGGTCTTCGGGTCGAGTTCCACCAAACGCAGACCGGTACGATAAGACCCGTAAAACAGCCACACCTTGCCATCCGTATCTACGAACACTTGAGGGTCGATGCAATTCACACCCTTTCCGCCGTTGCGAAAGTCAATGACCTTTCCGTGATCTTCCCACTTGTATGAGGGGTCGTCGGGATTCAAAGTGGTATTGGAAGCATAGCCGATACTCGAATTGAAATTCATCCAGGCAGATACCGAATAGTACAAATGGTATTTTCCATCCCGATAATGGATGTCCGGCGCCCAAAAACTGCCGCGCTGATCGGGAATGTCGGCAGTGTGCCAGGGAAGGGGAGAAATTAGCGACGGTATTCTTTCCCATTCCTTCATATCCTTCGATCTCATGGCACCCACACCTCTTCCAGTGCAGAAGACGTAGTACGTGTCCTTTTCCTTAATCATCACCGGATCGTGTACCCTCACATTAGAAGTTACGATGTTCCCTTGTGGAACGAAGGCTGTTTTGGTCTCTGCGGCAGCCGGCTTGTTGTCCTGTGCCGAGACAAGCACCACCGCTCCCAACGAAACTGCCGTTCCGATGAGCAATGCATAGAGTCTGTTTTGTAAGTTCATGGAATGAATTCCTTTCTTGGTAAAAGTTATCGGTTCAACATGTAGTACACGTCATTGACCTTGATTTGATTCCGAAAATCGGGAATCGTTGTTTCGTTATCTATCAATAACATTTCGATACCGGCAATCTCGGCGTAGTCTTCAAAATACTCACTCGTCAGTGAATAAGAAAATGCCGTATGATGTGTGCCGCCCGCCAGTATCCACGCATGAGCCGCCGTTTTGAGATCAGGCTGCGGTGTCCAAAATGCACGGGCAACCGGCAACTTCGGCAAGTCGGCTTCCGGCTTGACACAATCAACCTGATTAACAATCATGCGAAAACGGTTGCCCATATCGATAATCGTTGCCGCCAAGCCGGTGCCTGCGTGAGCGGTGAAAACCAATCGCGCCGGATCAGCCTTGCCGCCGATGCCAAGCGGATGCACTTCGACTCGCGGTTTATTTTCTGCAATGGACGGACAAATTTCCAACATGTGCGCTTGCAGAATCGCTCCCTTGCCTTTGAAATGGTAAACGTAATCTTCGAGAAACGAAGTCCCGCCGGGCAGTCCGAGTGCCATCACTTTGAGCGTGCGGACAAGAGCGGCGGTTTTCCAATCCCCTTCGGCACCGAAACCATAACCATCATTCATCAAGCGTTGCGATGCCAAACCGGGCAGTTGATTCAAACCGTGTAGCGCATCGAAATTGGTCGTAAACGCCTTCGCTCCGGTAGTCTGCAAAATTTTCCGCAGAGCAACTTCGATTCGTGCCGCTTCACGCACTTGCCCATGCTTTGCACCATCTTTTGCCGCTATCGGAGCAAAATCGTATTGCGATTCATACTCGGTAATGAGCGTATCAATCTCCGCATCTGTGGTACGTGCCACTTCTGCGGCAAGATCACCGATGGGATAGTAATCGACGTGATAGCCGAGCGTCATTTCCGCTTCGACCCGGTCGCCGTCGGTAACGGCAACGTTGTTCATATTATCGCCGAAACGCAAAATCCGCATCGACTGGGCATCGTTCCAGGCGGCACAGACCCGCATCCAGACGGCAATGCGTTCATGCACGTCGGTCTCTTCCCAATGACCGACGACAATTTTACGCGGCTTTTTCATGCGTGCCATGATGTAACCGAATTCCCGGTCGCCGTGTGCGCTCTGGTTGAGATTCATGAAATCCATGTCGATGTCCGACCACGGGATTTCTCTCTGAAACTGCGTGTGTAGATGTAGAATCGGTTTTTGCAGGAGTTTGAGACCGTGAATCCACATTTTCGCCGGTGAAAATGTGTGCATCCACGTAATGATACCGACGCATTTTGCGGAGTTGTTCGCTTCTTGGAATTTTTCGGTGATTTCCATAGCGGAATTGACCGTTCCTTTGTACACGACTTTGATCGGCAATTTTTTCGTCTTGTTGAAACCATCGACGATTGCCTTTGAGTGGGCATCTACTTGCTTGACCGCTTCGCCGCCATACAAAAGTTGAGCACCGGTTACCAACCAGATTTCGTGTTGTTCAAAATTCATGTTATTCTCTTTCTAAAATAGTGTTTCCAATTCGATAATAATCAAAGTCCGCAAACCCGCCGGTGTTTTGTGTTGCAAAGTAAAACAGTGCAAAACGGTATCCCATAAAATGCGGCAACGTGTAACGCATTTGCAATGGCTTGCCGATGGTTTCCCAATTTTCGCCGTCAACGCTCCAATAGAATCGGGCAACATCGCGCTGGTCTCTGAAATCGCACTCAATTTTCAGATGCACAACATTGCCCTGCAATGCGACAGATGCTTCTTCATGAGGCAAATCGTTTTCGGTATTGACCATCACGAGTGATTTCACGCCATCTTGCATCTTAACACCGACGAATCCGTATTGTTTCTGCAACGCCGCCAGTCCGGTGTAATCGCCATCCTTCATGTTGCTCACGTCGATCAGTGTTGTTGCCGAACATTCGGGACCGAAGGTGCGTTGCGTAAGCGAGTTTCTGGCTTCCAGAAAACTTTTGTCCGTTCGCCCCGCCGTCAAGCGCAACCAGCCGGGACGGTCAGTGAGCGACCAGTACCGACTGTCGGGATTGTGATTCCATTGCCACGCCAGCGGAAATGCTTCACGTACGTAATCGTTTTCACCACGCGGTGATGCTTTCAACTTTGCGAGCAATGCGTCGGAACGTTCAAACTCGTCCGATTCCACGATGTTGCCGAGTGCTTTACCTTCCATCGGAATGTTGAGCGTCATGGGAACTTTGCCGTCTGTTCCAAGGATGGGCCAACCGTCTTCCCACTCGACGGGAACGAGATAGGGAATACGTCCGACTGCTCCACGATCTCCGAAGAGATACGCATACCATTTTCCGTCGGGAGTGTCGATCAAACTTCCTTGTGCAATACCAGCGTCTTTCAAAATGACGCGTCCTTCATAGGGACCGGTAATTTTATCGGCACGGCTCAATACTTGTGTCCGCATATCGCCGGGGGGCCAGGTGATGTTGCACACATAATACTTGCCGTCCTTTTTGAACATTTGCGTTCCTTCACCGAGTCCTCTTCTCGTCGCACCGACCAAACTGACATCTTGGATGACAACTTCGTTGAAGCCGCCGGGTTTCAGTCCAGATAGGTCCGGTAACGATTCGACAAGCCGGAGATTCTGGACACCATACAACATGTACACGCGTTCATCGTCATCGAAAAAGAGGGAATGGTCATGCAACATCGGCGAAAAAGCGGTCTCTTTCCAGGGACCTTTTTCGATGTCTTTGGTCGTATAGACATGCGTTTTATTCGTTGATTGGGCAAACGTTGTTACGTAAAAAGTCGCATTGTGGTAACGGATACTGCTTGCCCATGATCCTTTTCCGTAAGAATTTTTTCCATTGCGGAGCGACAACTCAGCGTTGTTTTCGAGAATATCGTAGGCGTAACCGACCAAGTCCCAATCGACGAGGTTTTTCGATTTCATGATCGGCAAGCCGGGTGCCATGTGCATGGTCGTGCTGCTCATGTAGTAGGTATCGTCAACACGCACCATTGCCATGTCCGGTACGTCTGCCCAAATGATCGGATTCTGTACCGGTTCTGCGCCGCTCACCGTCATTGCGAAGGCGATCATGAAAAAGATTGTTGTGATGTGTTTTGTCATAAGTGTTTTGCGTAATCTTACGATTGTGGCTCTGATTTATTCGCTCGGAGCGTTTCGCGGAAAGCGTCCTTCACTGCGTTGCTGGCGATAGCCTTCGGGAATCGAATCGCCCGGCTTCCACGAATTCGGTCCTGGTGCCCACGAATCAGGACCCGGTTGCCACATATTCGGCGTACTGTTGCCTGCCCCTACCTCCTTTTGCGACTGTGCCATCATCTTTTTGATGTAATCCGGCGGATTGTCGATCAAGTCGAGCATCCGCTTCCTCTGTTCGACGGTCAGTATATCGAACATTTCACCTTTCAACTTTTCCGTCAATCTCTGGCGGGATTCTTTTAATTCTGCCCCCAACCGTTGCAACTCAGGGTGCGATTTTCGAACGTGGTCGGCGATATTTTTCAAAATCATTTCGCGTTCTTGGGGGTCGGTTACGCCTTCTAGTTTGTCTGCGGATAGACTCTGCATGATTTCTGAAAATTTTAACTGTCCTTCGATCATCTTGTCCACCATTTTTTCAAACTCCGGCTCCATTTCTTTTTTGATTCCACCAAGTTGTTGCTTTTGATTGCCGGAAAGATCGAGGGCTTCAAACATGCTCGGCGAAACAAACGGAAGTTCAGACATGACAGAAATCTGCAATTCCCCGATTTTTTGCAACTGGTCTGGTGCGAGGTTTTCGTTGATGACGTTGGGCAGTCTTT